>Ga0207674_10004337_pt1 | contig 17113 bp, 14 predicted proteins | sample KBSCornC72_FD_184303 | JGI IMG/M metagenome (GOLD analysis project Ga0207674, IMG submission 184303) | Corn rhizosphere microbial communities from Kellogg Biological Station, Michigan, USA - KBS Corn C7-2 (SPAdes) (version 2) | ecosystem: Host-associated > Plants > Roots > Rhizosphere > Soil ... | reverse complement strand
CGCCAGCAGGATGGGGTGCCGAACCACCACGCTCACTCGAAGCGCTCCCATCGCTCACCCAGCAGTCCGCGCGGCCGCAGCAACAGCATCAACGCCATGAAGAGATACATCACGCCGCCGGAGGCCTCGGGCCAGAACTGGATGGTGAGCGCCACCACGACGCCGACCAGCAGGCCCGCAATGACCGCGCCTGCAAACGAGCCCAGGCCGCCGATCGCCACCACCACGAAGGCGGGCATGATGGCATTGGTGGCCATCGCCGGCGTCACGGTCCAGAGCGGCGCCGCCAGCAGCCCGGCGAGGCCCGAGATGGCGCAGCCGAGACCAAACACCCAGGTCAGCACCCTGGGCAGGTTGATGCCAAGCAGGCCAACCATCTCGGGATCGCGCGAGCCCGCGCGCAGGATGCGGCCGAACCGCGTCTTCTCCAGGAACAGCCAGAGCAGCACCAACACCGCTGCCGTCGTCGCAAGCACGGCGACCCGGTAGTTGGTGATCAGGACCGGTCCCCAGATCTGGAAGCCGGACAGGAATGGCGGTGGGCTGAAGGGCTGGCCGATGCCGCCATAAATCAGGCGAACCGACGCCTCGATCAAAAGCGCGAGCGCAAAGGTGACGATCAGGCTGATCAACGGCTCCTTGTCATAGAGTCGCCGGATGAGGAGTCTCTCGGCGACCATGCCCATGCCGCCGACGATGACTGGCGCCAGGACGACGGCCGGCCAGCCGAAGTGTCCGACCAGCGTAAGCGCGAGATAGGCGCCCAGCGTGAAGAACGCACCATGGGCGAAATTCACGATCCCGAGCAGGCCGAAGATGATGGAGAGGCCGATCGCGATCAGGACGTACAGGCCGCCCAGCACCAGCCCGCTGACGGTCTGCGAGAGCAGGATATCGAGCATCGTGCGTGCCCGTTCCCAGGACTCAGGTCATCTTGCAGCCGATTTCTTCAGATGAGCCGAATATCTTCTCCAGATCGGCCGGATTCTCCGGCAACGTCGCCTTCACGTCGAAGTAGTTGTACTTGTCGGTGATCTTGTCCTTCACCGCGACCGCAAGATTGCGGACCAGCATCTGATGGTCGAACTTGCGGTAGTGGTAGGAGACGTCGCCGGCCGGCACCTTCCAGGCCTCCAGCGCCTCGATGATCTTGTTCGCATCTGTCGATTTCGCTGTGTCGATCGCCTCGAAGAGCGAGCGCGCCGTGATCCAGCCCATCCAGGCCTTGTCCGCCGGCGGCTTGCCATATTTCTTCAGATACGCCTCGGTAAAGGCCTTTTCCTCCGGCGTATTCTTGGCGTTGAACGCATCCCACAGCTTGGTGAAGGTGCCGTTTGCGGCTTCGGGGCCGACGCCCCAGATGTCCGTGTCACAGATCGCGATCTCGACGAACGGAATCTTGCCCTTCATGCCGAGTTCGTTCCATTGCTTCAGGAAGGTCGTCAGGTCGCCCGCGGAGAGACCACCGACCACGACATCAGGCTTTGCCTGACGGATCTTCAGGATGAACGAGCTGAAGTCGGCCGTGTTCAACGGCACTTCGTCGACACCGACTTCCGTGCCGCCTGCCGCCTTCAGGAGCTCGCGAGAGGTTTTGAGGATGTCCTGGCCGAAGGCATAGGATGCGGTGATGTGGTACCACTTCTTGCCGTAGCTCAGGGCATAGGGCGCCAACATCCGGCTTTGTACTGCGACCGGCGTATTCAGGCGAAACGTGTAGCGGTTGCAGTTCTTGCCTGTGATGTCGGTCGCCGCGGCGTTGTCGCAAACGAACGGGATCTTGAGCTCGGCCGCCTTGGCCTCCTCGGCCAGCGCATTCGACGACAGTGAGCCGCCCAGCACGGCGCAGACCTTGTCCTCCTGGACGAGCTTCTGCATGTTCTGGGTCGCCGCCTGAGGGCTCGGCTCGTCCAGCCATACGAGCTCGGCCGGCTGGCCCATGATCATCTTGTTGCGCTGCTCCAGCGCCAGGAACGAACCGTTCGCCAGATACTCGGTCTGGCCCGCGATCTGACCGGTCTTCGCCAACAACAAGCCGACCTTGACGGGTTCCGCGGCGCGGGCGATGTGTGGTGCGGCAAGCGGCGCCACCGCGAGACCGACCGTGCCGAGCAAAGCCCTGCGGCGCGGAATCAGGAGGCCAGTCTTGTCGACGGTCATTGCGTTTCTCCCTTTAGTTCGTCTTGGTTCATCGGTGGCATTGGCGCGTCAAGCTTAAGCCTCGACCGGCGCTCGCGACAATCACCTGCACAGGCACGACAGATCGCACACCGATATGCCGTTACCGGTCTGCACATCCTTGCAGCAGATTGAAACTATTTGAAGTGCCAGCGAGTCCCCTGCTCGGGCATGACGAACCGCACGCCGACATCGTTGCCGGCCTCCAGCTCGTCGAAGATCTTCTTCTGCGGCTGCTCGCGGGTCAGCGCATACTTGATATGGCTGATCACAATCGGCAGGCCGTTCAGCGATCCGGCGCCCGCCTGCCCGGCAAGCTCATGCAGGGAAGCCAGCAGCCATTTGGGCGTGAGATGGCCGAACAGCAGCTTGTCCGGCCGATCGCTTGCATAGGATGATTCGATCACGATCGCTTTCAGCCGTCGCTGCTTCAGCCGGTCGGCAACCGCCGACCAGATATCGCGCATGCGCGTCGTTTTCTCGATGGCATCCGGTCCGGTATCGCCGAAGCAAAGCAGTGCATCATCTTCGCTTTCGATCAGGAAAGCCGTCGACTCGACCCCTCCATGGCTCAACGGAAAGGCCGTCACCTTCATCTTCGTGTCGGCCAACGGTATCGCTTTCGCAGGCTCGAGATCGGTGATCGTGAATTTCTTCAGCCGCGGCTCCTTCCCGCGATCCGTGAAGTTTGGCCAGGCCTGCCAGTTGAAATAGGTCGTCACCAGCGCCTCGCCGACCGACGGCAGGGCATAGATCGGCTTGTTGCTGTCGTCAGGCGAAGAAACGACCAAGCCGGCAACATGGTCGAGATGGGCATGACTGATCAGGTAACCTTTGATCTTGTTCGTAAGCACGTAGCCCACGCGGCCGAGATCCGACTCAGGTGGCACTTTGACGACATCGAAGGCTCCTTTCGCCTCGGCAACGCGCAAGCCGTTCACCAGCGTTCCGGCGTCGCACGTCACCGCCCGGTCGTCGTCGTGCGGGTGGATGAGATAGGCGCTGAGATTGCCGTCCTGAATTCCGCCCAAGGCACCCAGGGCCACGACATCGAACCCGTCGCCGGCCATCGCGGCCCCGGCGATCGACAAAAGCGCTGCGTTCGACAATGCGACCAGCGCCACTCTCCAGCCCTTCATTTCTTCTCCCTCGATCGACATCCAAATCTTACGTCGATTTTTGCTCAGGCATCGCTACATTTTCTCCGAATGACGGCACGCACATGAAAATCGCGCTCGTTTCGGACGTCCATCTCTCTGTCGGCTTTCTGCCCTTGCCCGAAAGCACGGCCGATGTGCTCGTGATCGCAGGCGACATCGCTCGTCCGGCGCGGGCCATGGAATGGGCAAGGGCAACCCGCGTGCCGACAATCTACGTCGCCGGAAACCATGAGTTCTACGGCAGCGATCTCGCTACAACCTATGCTCGGCTCGTCGAACTATCGGAAGGCACCAACATCCGGGTCCTCGAGCGGTCCGAATGGCATCACCAGGGAGTCCGCTTCCTCGGGTGCACGCTCTGGTCGGATTATCGTCTCTTCGAAACGGAAGACGCTCGGACTCGAGGCCTGAGTGACGCTACCAAGTTCATGTACGACTTTTCCGTCATCAAGGTCGCGCCGGATTTCGCCGACACCTTCAGTCCGGCGGTGTCGCAGCTCCTCTTCGCGCAATCGGTCGCCTGGCTGGAGGAGTGCTTTGCGCGACCCCACGCCGGCCCGACGGTCGTCGTGACTCACTTTGCCCCCACGCCCCAGAGCATCGCCGCCCGGTTCAAAGACTCCTCGATCAATGCGTCGTTCGTGTCCGATCTGACCAGCCAGATCGAACGATGGCAGCCCGAGCTGTGGCTGCACGGCCATACCCACGACAGCTTCGACTATCGGGTCGGTCGCACGCGCGTCGTCTGCAATGCGCGGGGTTATGCCAAGGACGGCCGCACCGAGAACGGCCGCTTCGATCCGGCATTCACAATCGATCTGTGACCCGGAGCTGCAGCCGCCGCTCTACTTGAAGTCGTCGGCGCGCAGCTCGATCGGCTGACCGTGCGGCGTGCGATCCGCGGCGCGATCCCAGGCGTCACGGTAGCGTGCCAACACCTCGGCGCCGGCGACGCCTTTCTCCGAAACGAGCCGCTCCAACGCATTGAGCCAATGCCGATAGTAGGTCTCTCCGGTATCTGGATCGCCTGCGGCCTGTGCCCGCTTGATTTCGGCGCCGAGCGTTGCCGCCCACTCCGGCCAAGTGAACAATCCACGCGCATGCAACGCGAGTGCCATCGCAAACGCCTGCGCCTCCCACGGCTCACGGAAAACCGGCCCCTCGGCGTCACACGGGATGCTCGGCACCTCGTTGGTTGCGCGCCGGGCCGCTTCCAGATCGATGGCTGTCACAGCACCGCTCATGCCGGATCGAGATAAGGCTCGAACGCCTCGACCGAAACCTTGAGCGTCGGGTCGGCATCGGCACCCCAGAGTTCGCGGCCGGAAAACACCACGGTGTAAAGCCACTGCGGATTTTCCGCGTTTCCATGCGCGGCCGAGTCGGGAAACACGTGGCTACCGTTGATGCGCTCGACAGTTCCGACATGACCACGCACGTATCTCGGCAGTCGGGTGTGCGTCACGGGGTTGATATTCTTCGCCCGCACCTTGTCCCCGGGTTTGAAGGCCGGCGACGTCGACACGTCGCGATGGAAGCTCCCCCGCACCGTCACGCGGGCGACGTCCTTCAAGGAAAAAGTCCCTCGCTGGAGCGGCGGGCTGGTCCGAAGCGCACGGCCGGCAGCGACTTCGTCGGCCCCGATCATGCCGCGGCCGATCATCAACTGCTGCAACGCCAGGAACCACTTCTTGTAGTACGAGCTCGCGAGATAGACCGGTGGCGGGAGCGATTCGCGCGAGAATCGCTGCGCGTCGATGTTGACGCCGCCGTTGGCACCGATTGCGCGCGACATTGCCATCACGCGCCCCTCCCAGGAGTGATGAAAAGGCGGCTCGTTCGCCTCGACCTCGACCCGGCCGAAGCCATCCATGCCGCCCATGTCGTGCACGCCGTTCATGGCTGGACCTTCGGCAGGCCGGTGCCGATCATGCTGTCGCGAGTCACGATGTCGGCCAGCTGCTCCTCGCTCCAGCCCTCAGTCCCCGGAGGTCGCATCGGCAAGACGAGGAACCGCGTCTCGGCAGTCGAATCCCAGACCCGGATTTCGGTTTCCTTCGGGAGCGCGACGCCGAAATCGGCCAGGACGCCTCGCGGGTCCTTCACGGCCCGCGAGCGATAGGGCGCGGCCTTGTACCAGATGGGCGGCAGGCCGAGCATTTCCCACGGGTAGCAGGAGCACAGCGTGCAGACGACCATGTTGTGCCGCTGCGGCGTGTTCTCGACCGCAATCAAATGATCGCCGACGCGGCTGACGTGGCCGAGCGTGCCGATCGCCTTCGATGCGTCGCCCAGCAGCGCCCGCTTGAACGCCGGATCGGTCCACGCCTTGGCGACGACGCGCGCGCCATTGCGCGGGCCGATCTTGGTCTCATAGGTCTCGACAATGGCGTCGAGAGCGGCCGGATCGACATAGCCCTTTTCGGTCAGGATCGTCTCGAGCGCGCGCACGCGCAGCTGCATCTCCGACAGTTCCGAGCCGTGGTCGTGGTCATGATCGTGCGCAGACATGAATGAACTCCGGCAAATTTTCGCCGGCGCATCATACGTTGCCGCTCCGGCCAGACCAAGTTACCCGGTGCAGCCTGATCGCTCTGCAGCGACTCGACGGCCCTAGGCCGTCTTGGATTTCAGCTCGTCAAGCTGCATCCGGGCGCCCGCAATCATGCACGACAGATCAGACGTCAGCATCACCATGTCGAAGCCACGCTTTACGGCGCCGGCCGCGAACGCTGCACCGGCGCAATGCATGACGCACTTGATGCCGGCCTTGTGCGCTGCCGCCAGGATCTTGTCGCACGTGGCGAGATGGAGGGGATCGGGGTTATCGGCCCGTGGCGGCAACCCCAAGGCGAACGAGAGGTCGGCAGGCCCGATATAGACCGCATCCAGGCCGGGCGTGGCGCAAATCGCATCGAGGTTCGCGAGACCTTCCTTGGTCTCGATCATGGCCATGATGATGATCTCGTCATTGGCATGGGCTGTATAGTCGGGTCCACCGTATTGCACGGCGCGGACGGGCCCGGAGGAGCGCATGCCGACCGGCGGATAGCGGCATGCCGCCACTGCCATCGCCGCTTCCTCGGCAGTATTCACCAGCGGGACGATGATGCCATAGGCGCCAAGGTCCAGCGCTTTCATGATGGTCGCCGGCTCATTCCACGCGACGCGCACAACCGGGACCGTGTCAGTCTGCGAGATTGCCTGCAGCATCGGCGCTACATCTTTCATTTCGGCCGTGCCGTGCTGCAAGTCGACGCACAAGGCATCGAATCCCTGACGCGCCATGACCTCCGCCGTGAATCCATGGGATACGGAAAGCCAGCCCAGCGTTGCGCATCGCCCATCGCGCCACATTTGCTTGATCTTGTTCTGCCGCACGGTCGCACCTCCTGCGTGTTCGTCGATCCTACAAAGTTGATCTATTCATATATCTCGCTCGGACGGGCGGAGTCAGCGGCGCCCTCGAGCAAAGCCACCACCTCCACCGAATCCATTGCGCAATCCGCCGGCGCTCCGTTGCTGCGACCCTGCGAAGCGGGCCTGGCGATCCTGTTCGAGCTGATTGAACGAGCCGCTATCCATTGCCTGGCCGGTTCCGCGTCGTTGCTGCTGTTGACCGGCTCCAGGCTGATTGCTCTGCATGTTGCCGGCACTCTTCGGCTGGGGCGTCTCGTTTGGCGAAGCCGGAGGCGTCACCGGCTGCCAACCGCCATTTTGCCATTTTGACCAGCCGCTCGAACTATGTTGATAGACATTGCCGTCATGCCCGGCATAGACATCGCCGCTCTGCGTCTTCGCCGCACCGCCCCGGTTGCCCGTGGCTGCATTGTTATACCCAGCGCCCTCCGCGCCGGTGTTCGAATGGAATGACCCGGCAGAACCCTGATCGTTACTCCGGCTCTGCGTGTTTACCGTCTGGTTTGGGCCGCTGAACGTGCTCGATCCCCATCGCGAATAGGCATTCCAGTTCTGGTCGGTCGAGCCAGAAATGCCGGTCCTCGCATTGTAGTAACTCGCGTTGGCCGCGCCGCCCGACGCGTTCCACGCGGCGCTGCCATGTGCGTAGCTGCCGTTCGATGGGTTGTAATAGGAAAAGGCACCGGCGCCGCCATTCGGCCCATAGATGGCTCCGCCTGCGCCGCTAGCACCGGTGGTGGAGTTGTAGTAGGTGCGGTCCGTGGCTTCGCCGTACGGCCCGTAAATCGTGCCGCCGCTTTGCCAAACGCCGTTGCTGGAATTGTACCAGACACTGCCGGCATAGGAGTAAGGCGCCGCATAGTAGATCGGCACCAGCGGCCCCGCGATCACTACGGGCGGATAGTAGTAGCCCGTGCCATAGACAATGACGCCGGCGCTGACGAAGCTCATTGTGTAGCCGGACGTGTAGCCATAGGTCACTGTCGCGGGTGTCGTTTCATACACCTTGACGAAGGTGACGTTGTACAGCGGGCTGCTGGGCGGGATCGTGTAGATGACGGCCGGCACGGTTTCGGCCAGCGTCCACGGCCCATTCGGCGTGCTTCCGACAAACCACGCACCCTGATAGCAGACATAGAAGCGCCCCTCGGCACCGATCACCTCAAACGAGGTGTTCACGGCATAGGTCAGCGGCGTGCCAGGAATTGGCTTGAATTGCGGTTCACCGGCGTAGACGACGTTGAGCTGTACGGCGCTTTTCTTGAGCGTGGCCTGGCGCGGCACCTGGGCCTGCTGTACGGCGAGTTGCGCCTGTGCCGTGCCGGGCACGGCTGCAAGAACTTTGCCTTCGGGGCTGTCCGGCGGGATCAAAGCGAAGTCGGCCGGCAGCTTGTCGGTTGCAAAGCTCCATGGGCCGTCCAGCCCCTGCGACGCAAACCAGCGTCCCGACACCAGCAAAAAGAAACGGCCGCTGGCCGGCTCGAAGAAGAGAATGCTGTTGGTGTTCCGCACGACCTGAAGTGTCGTGCCGGCGACCGGAGTAAATTGTGGTGGGCCTTGCGTGACGATGATCTCGGCCGGCTTGGCGCTGACGAAGATCGCCGGAGCGGCACCGGGCTTGGCCGGCTTCGGCGGGATGGCCTTGTGCACATCGGCGAAGTTCTTGTCCGCCGGCAGTGCTTTGAACGCCGGCGGCAGTGCGGCGATCGGCTTGTACGGGCCGGTATATGCGGGCGCCTCAAGCCATAGGCCGTTGTCGAGCAGGTACCAGTTCCGGTCATCGGTGAACACGTCCCAATTCGTGTTCACCGCAAAGGACAGACCTGTTTTGTCGATGGGAACGAGCACCGGCTCGCCATCGAAGACGATGAGGCTTGCCGGTGCGCTGCTGCGGAAGATCACCGGCGGCTCGGTCGCCAATGGCGCGGCAGCAGGCGCATCGTGCTCCTTGAGGCTGAGCAGCACCGCATTGAGCGGGATGTGCTTGGTCTCGATTCCGTTCAACAGCGCCGCTTTAATGCGCTGCTCAACCTGAGTGGCTTGCTCGGTATCGAGGCTCGGGAAATGTGACGCCACGAGCCGAGGATCGGACAATATCACCTCGCCAGTTGCGGCATCGGTCTGTGTCGCGAGCGCGATATCGACCGTGCCCACGATCGGCGTCTTTTCTCCCTTCCGCGTAATCGCCAGTGCCGCGCGCGCCGTAAGCTTCTCGTGCCCCGGCCACGCGACGGCCTGCGGCTGATAGACGACCACGCTGGCATTGGGCGTCGTGATCGTGTGAGGCCATATGCCCGCTGCGTTTTGCGCGTAACCGTCGCGGATCGTACCCGTCGCCGCAACAACGACCAGCCACATCACAAACGCGCGTCGCCACACCGGATGCATCTGATCCTCCCACATGGCCCTGGCGTGGCCGGCATCGAATCAAAGCATATCGTTCGGCCCTCTCTGCGCATGATGCTAGAGGGCGCGCGTTCGCCGAGCAACCGCCGGCGAATCGCCAATGATCACAAACAAGGCCACAAACAGCAGTGGTCGCCGATAACCGAGCTCAGCTTGAGATTACAGCCAGGCTGGCCACACCTGATCGCTGCGGTTCAATTCATCTTGGCGAGCCACAGCCGCATCCTGCCATCGGGCGACAAGGGAATGTCGACACCGTGCCGCGCGGCGAGGATCATCGGTTCGCGATAGAGCGGCATGGTGGCGAAGTCCGCGCGCTCGGCCCGGAAGGCGTCCGTGATGATCTGCTGTCGTCGCGCCGGGTCCATTTCGATAGCCGCGCTCTCGGTCAGCTTGTCGACCTCGGGATTGGAATAGCGGCCGCCGTTCCAGGTCCCGTCGCGGCCTGAATGGGTATGGAGGACATTGTTCAGGAAGGTGAAGGCATCGATCTGCGGCGTGTTCGCCCAACCCAGGATGAAGGAGTCGCTCTTGCCGTTCAGGAACTTGGCCATGTAGATCGGATACCGCATCGTCGAAAAAGCAACCTTCACGCCGATCTTCGACCACATCACCGAGATCGCTTGGCAAACGCGCTCGGAATTGACGAAGCGATCCGTCGGACAGTCGAAGCCAAGGTTGAAGCCGGATGGGTAACCGGCTTCCGCCAGCAGACGTTTGGCGCCGTCCGGATCGTAGGTCACGCGCGGTGTCGCAAGCGCCGCGTCATAGCCCTGGATCTCCGGCGCGATCAGCGTATGGATGGGCTTGGTCAGCCCGCGCATGATGCGGCTGGTGATGCTCTCGACATCGATCGCCATGGAGAGCGCCTGACGAACCTTGCGGTCCGCCAGGGGGTTCTTCGATTCGCCGTCGGGGATATGGTCGGGCGCCACATTGTAGTCCAGGAACACGACGCGCAGATCCTGTCCCTCGATCAAGCGGAGCTTGGGCTCCTTGCGGATCCGCTCGACGTCGGCCAGGGGCGTGGGTGAAATCAGATCGAGCTGCCCGGAGAGAAGTCCGGCGACGCGCGTGGCGTCATTGACCAGCGGCTTGTAGATGACGCGATCGATCCGATCGCGCGGTTTGTCCCACCAATCAGGATTTCGGTCGAGCACGGTCTCGGCATCGATCTGGCGCGACACCAGACGGAACGGTCCCGTGCCGTTGGCATGCATGTTGGTGTAGGTGACGCGTCCCTTGGCCGGGTCGGACGGCTCAAGGGCGTCGTTCTCCTCCATCCATCGGGCATTCAGGATCGACACGCCCGCAAGGTCGTTCAACAGCACCGGATAAGGTCCGCGCAGCAGCACATCGACCGTCATGTCGTCGACCAGCACGGCGTCCTTGATCATGTGAGTCGCCGACAGATAGGGCGAATTGGGCAGGCTCGCCCGTTTCAGCGAGGCTACGACGTCCTTGCCGGTCAGCGGCGCCCCATTATGGAAGCGTACGCCGCTGCGAATGAAGAACCGCCAATGATCGGGTGCCAACACCTTCCAGGAGGTCGCGAGCGCCGGCTCGAACTTTAGCTCGCGGTTGTGGCGCACCAGCGATTCATAGATGTTGCCGAGCAGCGAGGCATTCGCGGTGCTGAACGCACCGTGCGGATCCATGGTCGAGATCTCGCCGTTGTTGCCCCAACGCAGGACCTTCTGTTGCGCCTGGGCTCCCAGGCTGGTCAGTGCCAGGGCAAGAGCCACGCTGGCAGTGACGATCGTGCCCCGATTGAAGGCCCTCATGCGTTGCTCCTGTCGAGGGGGAAGGTTGGACGCCTCAGCTTGCGCCATTCGAAGGATTCGAGATCGAGGCTCGCGACGCCGGCGCCGTTACAGTCGATCGCGGCCTTCGCCAACGGCATGAAGGCCGGCCGGTACTGAACCTTGGATTTCAGGATGATGTAGCGAAACCGCGTCGGTTCCAGGCCGAACAGCCGGAACTGCTGCGGGTCGAGCGCCTCCACCCGATCCTCGCTCACCACGACGACAAGCGGCCCGGTATCGAACACGACCGTGCGGCCGAGATTGACCTGCATGCCGGTAAAGACCGGCCCTTCGACCGTGAACCGGCCGTCGCTGATCGAGCGCACGCATCCGGTGAGACGCAGTGGCCGAAGCGGCGTACGCAAGGCCGGAATAGGTGTCCGGGCGCCAATCGAGAGCGTCATCGTCTCGCCCACGCCCGCCGCAACCATTTGCGCTACCGCCTCGCGGTCGACGATGGGCCCGGCCAGGATTCCCTCGAGCCCCTTGTCGAGCGCCGCTTCGACGACATCCATCGACTCCTGCGTGCCGCCGGAATGGCAGTTGTCGGAAAGATCCGCAAGAATGACGGGGCCACCTGTTATGGTTTTGGCTCGCGCAAGCGCTTCGCCCAGCGGTTCGAACGTGGCAGTGAATTGCTCCCGCAGCGACCAGGCGAGATCGCCGATTCGTTTGGCGACCGCCTCGGCCTCGGCAAGGTCGCCATTGGACGTCGCGACAACGCTCAGGACCGAGTCAGGCGTATCCGAGAGCGGAAAGCCCGAGAAAACGGTGACGCAGGGCATCCCGTTCCGCTCCGCCTCGGCCGCCGCGGCGATCAGTTGCGCCATCGGCTGCTCGCTGGTCACGGCGCGCAGCATGTTGGGCAGCAACGGCACACGGGCCATGGCCGTCACCGGTTTCAATCTTCCATCGAGCGCGTCGCGCAGCAGCTTTCCGGCGAGCCGACCGGTCTCCACCATGTCGAGATGGGGATAGGTCCGATAGCCCGGCATGACAGTGCAGTTGTCGATCATGCGCTGGGTGATGTTGGCGTGCGAGTCGAGCGCCAACGCGATCGGCAGCCCGGGCGCGACGGCGCGCAGCCGGGACAGCAGTTCCCCTTCGCCGTCGTCGTAATGCTCCGCGACCATCGCCCCATGGATGTCGAGCATCATCGCATCGCATTGCCGGGCGGCGGCGCAGAGCGCGTCCGACACTCTCTCGAAGGCGTCGCGCTCGACCGGCGCACTGGGAAGCGCGCGGGCGGCGATCGGCACGAAGATCTCGGCACCCATTGCCTCGGCCTCCTCGAGGAGGCCTGCCATCGAATAGCCCGAACGGCGGAAGGTCCCGTAGGCCTCGCCGCCGAACAATGGGCCATCGGGACCGAAATCCTGCCAGCGCGTCGGCACCGGCGAGAACGTATTGGTCTCGTGCTTGAACATGCCGACGGCGATCTTCATCCCCGAACGCTCCCCGATGGACGGTTCGCAATGGTTGCGACCACGGCCCCATGAAGTCCAATATCGTTTTATTCTCTTCATATAACTTCTGGTTATGACCATTTCCACGACCAAAATCCGTGAATTGCTGGCCTTTAGGACCCTGCTGCAGACCGGCTCGGCCTCCGAAACGGCGAGAGTCCTCGAGGTCTCCCAGCCGGCGATCAGCAAGGCGCTGCGCCAACTCGAGACCAGTCTGGGCTTCGCCTTGTTCGAGCGGATCAACGGCCGGCTGCGGCCGACGCCGGAGGCTGAGCTCCTGGTGCCGGCTGTCGACAATGTCTTTGCTTCGGTTTCGGTCCTCACTGCGGCAAGCCAATCGATCCGTGACGAGCGCGTGAGCCAGGTGACGATCGGCGCGCTTCCCACACTTGCCCATGTCTTCTTGCCCCCGACGATCCAGGCCGTGACGCAGCGACATCCCAAGATGCGTATCTCGGTGCAGATTCTGGCGACGCGGCAAATCGTCGAGGCGCTATCGCGGGGCGCACTCGATCTCGGCCTGGTGCATGACCTCGCAGACGAACCGTCACTGCAAGCCGAAGACTTCGGCCAATCGACGATGTGCGTTGTGGTACCGCGCGGCCATCCCCTTGCTACGGCAAAACGCATCCGGCCACGCGACCTGCGCGATCAGCCCCTCGTCTCCTTTTCCACGCAGTCGCCGGTCGGCCAGCGGATCGCCGCCGCGTTCAATCGCGCGAAGGAGACCTTTACGCCCACGATCGAGGTCAGTGCCTCGACGGCACTCTGCGCGACCGCCGCTCATTGCGGCATCGCAGGGATCGTCGAGCGCTATGTCCTCGCCCTGGGCTGGTGGCCGACATTGCGGGCCATTCCGCTCTCTCCCGCCATTCCACTCCGGCCGCGCATCCTGTCGGCGCGACATCGTCCGATGTCGGCAGCCGCCAAACGGTTCTGCCAGGAGTATCGACGGGTCGTGACGGAGCTGCTGCCGGAAGCCACAGGCTGAGTCACATGGGAACACCACGTCCTTCATCAGGAAGGGCACGCCTGCAAAAGGGGCATTGCGATCGACGGTCTGGGCGGCCTTCCGGCCGATGTCATAGAGCTTGTGGACCACGGCGTTGAGCGTTGGATTGAGCTTGTCTATGCGAATGATGGCCGCCTCGACCAACTCAGCCGGCGCAACCTCGCCTTTCCTCACCAGCTCGGGGAGACCGAGCGCGTCGGATTTCGGCATAGATGCTCATCACGTTCTCGCTCGCGGCCATCTTCGTCGCGGGCCGATCCCTCTGATCGCCAGCGCAACGTGCCAGCGGAGCAGAACATTGGTACCGATGCTGTCATTGCGCAATCGTTGGGCAACGGCACGCCGAGCATCCGCGACGCCTGATTTTGGGATTGTTGGTGTGCTTCCATTTCGACCATTGGCAAGCTTTCCGCGAAGCGATGTGCTCCGGCTTTCCCTCGGTGTATGCCCGGATAGGAGTGCTACGGTTCCTGCGGATTTCTTGGAGGAAGAAGCCAGTGAAAGCGAACAGGCGAGCGTTCATCGGTGGTGTTTCCGCTACCATCGTATCTGGGGCAGGCACTGCATTCGCACAGAAGAAGTACGACGATGGAGTCACCGATGGCGAGATCAAGATTGGTCATTGCTGCCCCTATAGCGGCCCCGCTTCGGCCTACGGCGTCATTGGCAAGGGGATCGAGGGCTACTGGAAGATGGTCAACGACCAGGGCGGCATCAACGGCCGCAAGGTCAACTTCATCACACTCGACGATGGTTTGAATCCCGCAAAGACCGTGGAGGCAGTCCGCCAGCTTGTCGAGCAGGAAAAGGTGTTCACCACCTTCAACATACTTGGCACGCCAACCAACACGGCTGTTCATAAGTATCTAAACAGCAAGAAGGTGCCACAGCTCTATGTCGCCACGGGTGCTTCGAAGTGGGGCGACCCCCAGCACTTCCCGTGGACCATGGGGTATCAGCCCGACTACAACACCGAGGGTCAGATCTACGCCAAGCACATCCTGGCGAATATCAAGGATGCCACGATCGCCATCCTGATACAGAACGACGACTTCGGTAAGGATTACGTCGATGGCTTCAAGAAAGGACTGGGCAACGAGAGCGGCAGGATCGCGAAGATCGCTACCTACGAGGTGACAGATCCGACCGTCGAGTCTCAGGTCATCCAGCTCAAGGATACCGGTGCCAATGTGTTCTTCAACGTGGGCACGCCGAAGTTCGGGGCTCAAGCAATTCGCAAGGCGGCAGATCTCGGCTGGAAGCCTGCGCAGTACCTGACCAACGTCTCGGCGTCGGTCGCCTCTGTTCTGAAGCCCGCCGGCTTCGACAATGCCCAAGGCATCATCACGGCGGCCTATATCAAGGATCCGACCGACAAACGTTGGGCCGAGGATACCGAAATGAAGGCATGGCGCGATTGGATGGACAAGTACATGCCGAGCGCCAACCAAGCGGATGGCAACTACGTTTATGCCTACGGCGTCTCCTTCCTCATGCACGAAACCCTGAAGAGGTGCGGTGACACGCTGACGCGTGCCAATCTCATGAAGCAGGCCGCAAGCTTCCAGAAATTCCGCGTACCGTGCCTGCTCCCGAGCATCACCATCAACACCAGCCCGACCGACTTCTATCCCATTCAGTCGGTTCAGCTTGAGAGATTCAAGGGCGAGACCTGGGATCTGTTCGGCGAGGTCATGTCGGCGGAAAGCACATAACGCCACCAGAGCGAGCCTGCTGCATTCCAGGCTGGCGCCCCGGTCGGACTCGAGCCAACACTTCCGTGAGGAAACCTGCGTCGGGGCATGAACTGAAGGCAAGCGGTTGAATGGCCAGAACTTTGCTGCCGGCGGGCCGATGGTAAGGACACGCTGATCCGCGAAAATGCTGTCCGCTACGCGCAACGCCCTGAGGAGGTGCAAAAACAGCTGTCGCAGTGGATTCACGGCGGAGTCGCGGTACCTTCAGTTCGATGAACCGGCACTCGTTTTTCGCGATCGACATGGTTCGATACAGAAGGAGACTTCAATGACCATCCGCCGCCCCCTGGATGGAATGCTCGTGCTCGACCTGGGACAGATCTACAATGGCCCCTACTGCGGGCTGCAACTCGCCTTCATGGGCGCCCGCGTGCTGAAGATCGAGCCACCGGAAGGCGACGTCGTCCGTCGTCGCAAGCGCGAAATCGAGCCCTACCCACTGGTCATGTTGAACTCCAACAAGGAGTCGGTGGTGCTTGACCTCAAGCAGCCGCGCGGCAAGGAAATCTTCCTGGCGTTGGTCGCCAAGGCGGACGTGTTGATCGAAAATTTTGCCACCGGTGTCATGGATCGCCTGGGGCTGGGCTGGGAGGTGTTGCACAAGCTCAATCCGCGTCTGGTCTATGGTGGCAGCTCGGGCTTCGGTCTGGATGGTCCCTATCGCAATTTGGCTGCCATGGACGTGACCATCCAGGCGATGAGCGGCATCACCAATGCCACAGGTCATGCCGATGGACCGCCGACCAAGGCGGGTGCCGCCGTTTGCGACTTCCTGGCCGGTATCCATCTCTGCGCCGGCATCCTCGGCGCGCTGGTGCAGCGCGAACGCGCCGGCGTGGGCCAGAGGGTAGAAGTCGCCATGCACGAGGCGGCTGCGATCTCGCTCGCGTCGGCGTTGGGCGCGGTGATGGATGGCGACCAGAACGTGCCCGATCGTACCGGCAACCGCCACCCCGCACTCGCCATCGCACCCTATAACACCTACCCGTGTACCGACGGCTACGTGGCGATCTTCACCTCAGCCGAGCGACATTGGCACTCGATGTGCCAGATGTTGGGCCGATCCGATCTGCTCAAAAATGCGGACTACTCGACCATACCTGGTCGGGCCAAGCATATGGGCGAGATTGACGACATCGTGGGTGCCTGGACGATCACGCGCAGCAAGGACGAAATCCTGCGGCTCCTCAACGAAGCGCATGTCCCATGTGCGCCGGTAAAGACGGCGCGGGAAGTGGCGCACGATCATCATCTCGAAGCGCGCGGATTCTGGGTCGATATCGATCATCCAAAGCGCGGCCGCACGCGCGTGCCAATCTCACCGATTCGTCTTCATGCCGGCGGCAAGGCGGAAATCCGCCAACCGGCGCCAACCTTGGGACAACATACCGAGGCCGTTCTGAGCGAACTGCTTGGGATCACAGCTACCGAGCTAACACGCCTGCGAAATGAGAAAGTCACCGTGCCGGTGACATAACGCAGCTTCCGCGGGCCTTCGTCAGCCTAATCTGACCGAACGCCTGTCGTTGCAAAACTCGGTGCCAAATGGGCGCGAAAGCTGGGCAAAGCGATCGAGGATCCTGCTTCCTTCCTCGATCTCAGCAAGGCGTGGACGGCCGCGCCGGTGGCGGGCGTCCTTCCAGCCGAGCGAGATCGGCGTCAGCTCGATCGAGCGTAAAACGAACTCTCCATTCGGACCGCCTTCGTACTGGAGTGTCGGCACGATCGATTCCCAGTAGCGGCGATCGGCCGGGAAGCCGGCCTGATCGCCCTGCGTGCGCTTTTGATAGACTTGGCCTGGTGTCAGGTCGGGCTCGGCACGGAAGCGCTCGTAGCCATCAGCCGGAATCTTGGCGACCAACTCGTTCTGGCCGATGAAGTTGCCCAGGCTGTAGAAGATCGGCTTGCC
>Ga0207674_10004334_pt1 | contig 17118 bp, 13 predicted proteins | sample KBSCornC72_FD_184303 | JGI IMG/M metagenome (GOLD analysis project Ga0207674, IMG submission 184303) | Corn rhizosphere microbial communities from Kellogg Biological Station, Michigan, USA - KBS Corn C7-2 (SPAdes) (version 2) | ecosystem: Host-associated > Plants > Roots > Rhizosphere > Soil ... | reverse complement strand
TAGAGTATCTGGCGGAGAGGGAGGGATTCGAACCCCCGATACCCTTGCGAGTATGCCGCATTTCGAGTGCGGTGCATTCGACCACTCTGCCACCTCTCCAAACCGATGCGTGCGGTCGCGGTTCCTGGAAAAGCGAGTGTGGTCGAAATCGCTTTTTTGCTGCCAGTCTGCGGGCGGACGCCTTGGACGCGCGCTTCTATCGCCTGCTTCCCGACGCCCAGGTGCTGTGGCATCTCCTGAGACCTCTCAGTGCGGACGACATCGCCCGCGCCACCCGTCTCCGCCTGATTCAGAAGATCGGCGTAGGCGTGAACACCATCGATTTGGAGGCGGCGAAAACGCGTGATATCCGGGTTTGCAACATGCCCGGCACGAACTCCCGCGCAGTAGCAGAAATGACTTTGCTGCTGATGCTGGCGTGTCTCAGGCGGCTGCCCTTCCTCGATCGTGCAACCCGCGAGGGCCGCGGCTGGAAGCTCGATTCGAGTTTGCAGGATTCTTACAGCGAACTGGCGGGGAAGACTGTGGGCTTGGTGGGCTTCGGCGCGGTTGCGCAGATGCTCGCGCCCATCCTCAAGTCGATGGGCGCCCGAGTGATCTATACGGATCTGAAGCCCAACCCCGAACTTCCGCACGCGTTTCGAGAGTTACCACAATTGTTGCGTGAGGCTGATATCGTTTCCCTGCATGTGCCGTTAACATCAACCACCGGCAATCTCATCGATCGGCAAAGGTTGGCGATGATGCGGCCCGGCGCCATTCTGATCAACACGGCGCGCGGCGGCCTGGTGGAGCAGGCTGCGCTTGTAGAATCGCTGACGAGCGGTCATCTCAGTGCGGCCGGGCTGGACGTGTTTGCGACCGAACCCGTCCCATCGGATGAGGCTCTGCTCCAGCTGGATAACGTGGTCATCGCGCCCCACCTGGCCTGGCTCACCACCGGCACCCTGGGTAGAAGTTTGAAAATTGCCGTGGAGAATTGCCGCCGGCTGCAGGCGGGCGAACCCCTGCTGCATCGCGTGGTATAGGAGATCGCGGATCGATCACGCGCCGGCTAGCGCGCCTTTTTCAACTCCACGCGGATCGCCAGCAGCGGTTTGTCATTGGTGTTTTCCAGAAAGTGACCCTGGTCGATCGGCAGCCACCGGGTGAACCCGTCCGGGCGCTCTCCCATATCTCGCGTTTTCCCATCCTCGGTGTGCTCAATCATGTGAGGCGGCGACGACTGCAGGTAAATCACGGCTGGATAGCGATGCACATGCATCGGTTCATGCGTATGCGGCGGCACAGAGACCTGGAGCACGCGCACTTCGTCGTTCTCCAAAAGGATCTTATGGTTGGCGGGCGCGGCAACAGTTGCGTCTTTTCCCGGCGTCCACCACTTATCGAAGTTGCTGACGGCGCTCTGCGCGAACACGCCTGCGGCGAATGCCGCTAACGCGATTCCAAGCTTTTTCATGATCGAATCCTCGGGGCTTCCTCTCGGGAAGCGTAACACGGTTCCCTTCCCCGCGGCAGCCCAGCCATTGATTAAGCCAGAAGTTTGCGTAATCGGGTTTCGAGATTGCTCTGAACCTCTCGGGCGGGAATCAGATTTCCCAGCATGCCGAGGTCGGCGTCGATCGTGACATCGCGCTCGGTGACCTCGACCGTGCCGCTAATCGGATTCTTGATGAATCCCATCCTGGCGATGAGCGAAAATCTCATCACGGAGCCTTGCCAGGCCTTTTGTTGATCAGTGATGCTGACCGGTCCGGGCACCAAGCCGCGAAAGGCGTCCTCGAAGGCGCGATCCACCAAGTGAATCATCTGCTGTTGGCCCTTGGAATGAGCAATCGTAATCCGCATATCCGGGTGGCTGCCGTCCTAATGATGCATGGGCTGGTCGTCGCGTTACCTCTCCCACAGTTCGCTACCATAGAGATTCACCATGAAACTGAACAGCTACACCATCACCCAGGGACACGACCGTGCGCCCGCGCGCGCCATGCTGAAGGCCATCGGCTTTACCGATGAGGACCTCAAGAAGCCGATCATTGGCGTCGCCAACACTTGGATCGAAACCATGCCGTGCAACTATAACTTGCGCGAGCTGGCCGAGCACGTCAAAGCCGGCATTCGCGCGGCCGGCGGCACGCCGATGGAGTACAACACCATCGCCATCAGCGACGGCATCACCATGGGCACCGAGGGCATGAAGGCCTCCCTGGTGAGCCGCGATCTGATCGCCGATTCCATCGAGCTGGTCGCGCGCGGCCACATGTTTGACGGCGTGGTGGCGCTGGTGGCCTGCGACAAGACCATCCCCGGCGCGGCCATGGCGCTGCTGCGCCTCAACATCCCGGGCGTCATCATGTACGGCGGCACCATTATGCCGGGACATTATAAGGACCGCGATCTCACAATTCTCGACGTGTTTGAAGCGGTGGGCGCGAACGCGGCGGGCAAGATGTCGAACGAGGATTTCCTGGCCATCGAAAATCTGGCCTGCCCCGGAGCCGGCGCCTGCGGCGGCCAGTTCACGGCCAACACCATGGCGACGGTAATGGAGATGATCGGGCTGTCGCCCATGAATACGGCGTCGGTGCCGCAAGTCGACCCGCGCAAGCATCAAGTCGCGTTCCGCTGCGGCGAAGTGGTGATGGATGCGGTGCGCGCTGGACGCAAGGCTCGCGACATCGCCACGCGCCAAGCCTTCGAAAACGCCATTGCTTCGGTGGCGGCTACCGGGGGATCCACCAACGCGGTACTGCATTTGCTCGCCATGGCGCGCGAGGCTCAGGTGGATCTAAAGATCGAGGATTTCCAGACCATCAGCCATCGCACACCCCTGCTGGTGGATCTGAAGCCGGGCGGAAAATACGTGGCCCTGGATGTCGACAACGCCGGTGGTTGGCCGGTGGTGGCCAAGCGGATGGTGGACGGCGGTTACGCCCACAAGGACGCCATGACCGTGACCGGCCGCACTTTTGGAGTGGAGGCAGCGGCGGCTAAGGAAACCGCGGGCCAGGATGTGATCCGCCCCTTGAATAACCCGATCAAGAAAACCGGCGGCTTAGTGATCCTGAAGGGCAACCTGGCGCCGGAGGGCTGTGTGATCAAAGTGGCCGGCACCAATCGCAAGGAGCACCGCGGCCCGGCGCGCGTCTTCAACCGCGAAGAAGACGCCATGGCGGCGGTAACCGGCGGCAAGATCAAAGCCGGTGATGTACTGGTGATCCGCTACGAGGGTCCGCGCGGCGGACCCGGCATGCGCGAAATGCTGGGAGTGACCGGAGCGATCGTGGGAGCCGGACTTGGTGAGGACGTCGCCCTGATGACCGACGGGCGATTCAGTGGCGCCACCCGCGGATTTATGGTGGGTCACGTTGCTCCCGAAGCGGCTGTCGGCGGTCCGATTGCGGCCGTGAACGAAGGCGACATCATTACCATAAATACCGAAACCAGCTCGATTGACGTTGCGCTGAGTCCGGAACAGATCGCCGAAAGAATGAAATCCTGGAATCCGCCGGCATTGAAATATGCCACCGGAGTGTTTCAGAAATACGTGAAATTGGTGGGGTCCGCCGCGAACGGCGCGGTCACGCAATAGAACGGCGCCCGGCGTCTTTAGACCGGCTCGCCGACGTGCGCGTCGACCATTTTCTTCAGATCGGGCTTGCCCATCGCTCCCACCCGCTGATCCACCACCTTGCCGCCCTTGAACAGCAGCAGCGTGGGGATTCCGCGGATCTGATAGCGCGAAGCCGTTCCCGGATTGTCGTCGGTATTGAGTTTACCGACCTTCACTTTGCCCAGGTACTCATCAGCAACCGCATCCACAGTCGGGGCCATTGCACGGCACGGCCCGCACCACGGAGCCCAGAAGTCCACCAATACCGGGACCTCCGAATTTAGAACGTCCTGGTCAAAAGCGCTATCGGTGAAGTTCAGGGTATTGTTGCCAGCCATAGTATTTTGATCGTTTCTTTCTGCCGCTTCTTATGATGCCGGAACTGGCGCATAGGATGCAAGTATCCGTGATCCGTCCGTAAGGGATGTTGAGTAATGGTTGAAGTCAAGAGGGTATTGATGAGGATGGGTTTGTGGGTTTTCACCCGATGGGTGAAAGCAGGCTTTAGAATGCGTGCATGGCTCAACCCGAGCGGCAATCACCGACGCAACAACCACTGGGTTTCGAATACGACGAAGGGCATGCCGAGCAAGGCTTGACGGCGCTGGCCGGGATGCCGGTGTTTTTGCAGGCGTTCCGCAGTCTGGATTTGCCGCGCAGCGTCGAGCGGCACGTGTCCGTCAAGCAACGCCAGCGCGGATTGGATGAGGCCAGCTACGTGGAGAGCTTTCTGATTCTGAACGCGGCGGGCGGCGAATGTCTGGACGACTTCGCTCACCTACGCCAGGATGGGGTGCGCGAACTGATCGGGCACGATCTGCCGAGTCCGGAAGCAGCGCGGAAGTTTCTGTACCAGTTTCACGACGAGCGGCTGATCGAGCAAGCCCAGCAGCGCTTGCTGCCGGGTCAGATCAGTTACATTCCGGAGGAAAACCAGCCACTGGAAGGATTGGGTCAGGTCAACACTGATCTGGTAGGGGAGTTGGCGCGCCGGGGAGAGCCGCAGAAGATGGCGACGATCGATCTGGACTCGACCGTGATCGAGAGTTGGAAGCAAGAGGCCCAGCCCACCTACCAGGGCGGACGCGGTTATCAACCCATGCTGGCACTATGGGCCGAGATGAACCTGATCGTGGCCGACGAGTTCCGGGACGGCAACGTTCCGGCCGTGCAGGAGCCATTGCGGGTGGCGCGCCGTGCCTTCCAGAGTTTGCCGGAAACGGTGACGGAGTATTATTTTCGCGGGGATTCGGCCTGCTACGACAAGCAGTTGATGAACTGGCTGAGAAACGACCAGCGGGAAGGCTTGGCGCGCGGGCCGATCCGTTTTGCCATCAGCGCACGGATGCAGGCGTCGTTGAAGGACCATATTTTGCGTCTGCCCCAGTCGGCCTGGAAGCCGTATCGCGAAGATCGCGAAGCGGTGAGCGAGTGCGCCGACGTGTTGAACTACTGGCCGGAAGCCGAGGACGACCAACAGTTCGGGCCTCTGCGTTTCGTGGCGATTCGGATCCGTAAACGGCAAGGGGATTTGTTCGCCGACGGGGCCGAAGCCAAGCACTTCGCCGTCGTCAGCAACGTATGGGAATGGGAAACCAAACGTTTACTGGAGTGGCATCGCGAGAAGGCCGGGACCATCGAGGCCATCCATGACGTGCTGAAAAACGAACTCGCCGCCGGCGTGTTGCCGTGCTCCCGCTTCGGAGCCAATGCCGCTTGGCTGCGGTTGGCCGTGCTCACGCACAATGTGATCACCGCGCTCAAACGCATGGCGCTGCCGGAATCCTATCTGGCCGCCCGGCCTAAACGACTGCGCTTTCTGATCTTCAATACCGCGGGCCGCATCCTGCATCATGCCCGCCGCGTACTCTGCCGCATTGCCGGCGCCGGCTGGCGAGATTGGATGCGCCTCATGCCCCTGCCCACCGGCTAAGCTCCCCCGATCCCTCCAACTCGCCCCGATTTCTTCAGCCCTGAGCGAAGCCGCGCCTGTACCAGCAGGCGTGGCTCCATTTTCCCCGTAGTTTCTTGATCTGCCAACTCCGCACTCCTTTCATCGCCGCTCTCATCCCAATTTCTGTTCCTTCGATGCACTGCCCGCCCCAAGTCCAGACCCTTAACGACGGATTACGGAAGTATCAGGCCCTACCCGCAGCGCCCTTCCGCACCCGATGGCTAAGCTAACATAGGACTTTCCAGTCGCTTCCCGCGCCTCGGGTTCGAAGGGTATGAGCCCAGGGTGCGAAACTTATGAGCGAAGTCTTGATCTGCGACGCAATTCGTACACCCTTTGGGCGCTATGGGGGCTCGCTGGCTACCATTCGGGCCGACGATTTGGCGGCCCTCCCGCTGAAAGCCCTGATGGAGCGTAATCCCGGCGTCGATTGGGGTGCCGTCGATGATGTGGTTTTCGGTTGCGCCAACCAGGCCGGTGAGGATAACCGCAATGTGGCTCGCATGGCTTTGTTGCTTTCGGGAATACCCAAAGAAGTCCCCGGTTCCACCGTAAACCGCCTCTGCGGCTCCAGCCTGGACGCGCTGAGCGTGGCCTCCCGCGCCATCAAGTCCGGCGAAGCGGATCTCATTATCGTCGGCGGCGTCGAAAGCATGTCGCGCGCGCCCTTCGTCGTAGGCAAAGCGGATACCGCGTTTAGCCGCGGTGCCGAGATGTTCGACACCACCCTCGGCTGGCGTTTCATCAATCCTTTGATGCAGGCCCGCTACGGCGTCGATTCCATGCCCGAGACCGCCGAGAATGTGGCTGAGGAGTTCCAGGTGAATCGCGCCGATCAGGACGCCTTCGCTTATCGCAGCCAGCAGCGCTGGGCAAAAGCGCAGGCGGCCGGATTCTTCGCCTGCGAAATCGCGCCGGTTACGATTCCGCAGAAGAAGGGCGATCCCCAGAACTTCGCTGCTGATGAGCATCCCCGCCCGGCTACCAGTCTTGAGATCCTGGCCAGACTGAAGCCCGTCGTCAAGCCCATGGGCACCGTGACGGCGGGCAACGCTTCGGGCATTAATGACGGTTCGGTGGCCCTGATCCTCGCCAGCGAATCCGCCGCCCAAAAGCACGGTCTGACGCCCAGGGCTCGCATGATCGCCTCGGCTGCGGCCGGCGTCGCGCCGCGCATCATGGGTATGGGTCCGGTGCCCGCGACGCGTAAGGTTTTGGCCAAGGCCGGCCTCCAGCTCTCGCAAATGGATGTCATCGAATTGAATGAGGCCTTCGCCGCGCAGGCCCTGGCCGTCGCGCGCGAGCTGGGCCTTGCCGACGACGCCGCTCATGTCAATCCCAACGGCGGAGCCATCGCCATTGGGCATCCGCTCGGCGCCAGCGGCGCGCGCCTCCTGACCACCGCGCTCTACCAGCTTCGCCAGACCGGAGGCCGCTATGCGTTGTGCACCATGTGCATCGGCGTGGGCCAGGGCATCGCAGCGATAATCGAGCGCATTTGAACCCGCCGCCGCTCGCGGTTCCGACACAGTGTTTTCCTTCGCTTTACCTTTGCTGAGAACAGCCCGGGAAGGAAACATTAAATATGAAAATTCGCTCTTTACGCGCCTAAGGCAAGGTGTATACTCGCCGCGTAGCCGGGACACCTGCTGAACCGCCACGATGCCATCTGCGCGGTCAGGAGTTGTTCGAGATGCGGTAAGGCGTTGTCCTTTCCGCGGCATCGTTGATCCCTTTCACGGGCACTGGCTGGGCGTGTGTCTGCAAGTGTTTCCCCGGCAACTCCAAGCGTCAATAGAAAGGACACTGTCATGAATGAAAACGTTCTCGATCAGAACAAGGAACTGACCCGCCGCCTTTACGAAGAATGCTGGAATCAAGGCAAGGTGGAGCGTCTGGAACAATATGTTGCCAAGGACTGCCGCTACCACGACCCGGTCTTCCCTTCGTTGAAATCCGGCATCAACGATCTGGAGAGTCATATCGCCATGTGCCGGAAAGCCTTTCCAGACCTCCGCTTCAGCCTGGACAATATGATCGCCGAACGCGACGAAGTGGTGGTCCATTGGACCGCGAATGGTACACAGCAGGGTCAGTTTCTGGGTGTTCCGCCAACCCGGAAGACTGCCTCGGTTAGCGGTACCTCCATTTACCGCATCAAGAATCAGAAGATCGTGGAACAGTTCGCGGATTGGAACCTGCTGACGCTGCTCGAACAACTGGGTGCCGCCACGGCTCCCAGGGTGCAGGCGACGGCGCGCTAACAATCGTCCCTGGTTCTGAGGCGCGGTTCAGGTACTTCTTCCGCGCCCCTTTTTCGCCAGTTCTGCCAGCGTCATCCCCGTGAGCAATCGGCCCCATAAACACAATCTATAGGTCAAGCCTTGCCCGCGCGCGCGCTTTTCGTGGACAATGTAACAATTGGCATTGCACGTCAAAACCAACCGTTAGATTCCCACGAGGAGAAGAATGAGCACCGACCTGCGTAATTTTCTGCAACTTCCTTATGAAGAATTGGAAGAACTGAATCTGAAGGCGAAGGAGCAACGGCTCGGCCGCGTTCCGATGGAGACCATCCGCGAAGAACGTCTGAAGTACCTCGCGGACGAAAAACGGATCAAGGCTGTCACCGTGATGTTCAGCGACCTCGAAGGCCGTCTGCACATGCTGGATTACGACAAGAAATTCCTGCTGAAGAGTTGGGACAACCTCACCTTCGACGGTTCTTCCATTCGCGGATTCACTGCCCAGAAGGAAAGCGATCTGCGCTTGGGCGTCGATTGGTCGGCCTTCTACTGGGGCCCGGCGGACGTGTTCGGCGAGGGCAAGGTAATGGTGTTCGGCGAAGTCCAGGAGAAGGACGGCAGCCCGTACATCGGCGACATGCGCGGCGTGCTGAAGGCCTATGCCGAGGGTCAGCACAAAAAGAACGGCTATACGCTGAATGCCGCCAACGAAATCGAAGGCTTCATTTTCGCGGGTCTCGACGCCGAGCGGCGTTACCACGAAACCGGCAAATTCGAGTATGTGAACACCGGCGGATACTATCACTCGCTGCCCGGCGACCCGCTGCGGACCTTCATCGACAAGAGCGCCGAAGTACAGCGGGCCATGGGGTTCCAGAATGAAAAGGATCACCCCGAGGTAGCGCCTTCGCAGTTTGAAATCAACTACGGCTATGCCGAGGTGGTGGCGGCTGCCGATCACATCCAGCTCTACAAATTTATTTGCCGTCAGGTCGCCAAGAATATGGGGATGTCCGCCAGCTTCCTGCCCAAGCCCGTGGTGGGCGTCAACGGAAGCGGCATGCACACCAACGTTTCGGTGAGCAAGGGCAAAACCAATATGTTCTGGGATGCCAAGGGCGAAGAGAAATTAAGCAAGTTCGGCTGGGAGTTTACCGACCGCATTCTGACCGCTGGCAATGACATCTGCCTGGTTCTGAATCCCAGCGTCAATGCCTACCGGCGTCTGGACCCGCACTTCGAAGCGCCCAACCAACTCATCGCTTCGGCGGTAGACCGCGGTTCGATGGTGCGCATCCCGCTCGGCAACGAACGCAGCATCCGCGTGGAAGTTCGCGCCGTCGCACCCGATGCCAATCCCTATATGGTGCTGTACTCGATCTTCAAGACCGGCATCGATGGAAGCATCTCGAAGATCAAAGATTTGCGCTCGGCCAAGCGCTTCCTGCCGGACAACATCTACGACGCGATGGACAACTTCAGCAATGCCGATTGGACCACAAAACTGTTCGGCGCCGACGTGAAGGCCCGCTATGTGGATTTGAAGAAAGGTTCGGCGGACCGCTGCCCGCGTCTTCTGGGAACCGTCGTAAAAGCCCCGGAGATCCAGTTCCATCACGAGGTCTACAACCAGTACTTGTGGAATCAGTTCTAGAAACTGCATTCCATTTGGAATCGGTCCCAGCGCCCCGGGCACACGTCCGGGGCGTTTTGCTGTGCGATTACAGCGCTGAGGGCTGCCAGACCGGCGCTCGTCCTAACACGCCGCCAGCAGACGCGCCTTTAGCGTCGTCTGCGTTTCCGGCGAGAGTTTACCCCCCTGGTGCGCCACGTAGAAAACATCGATGGCGCGGTTGCCCTTGGTGTCAATGAGCACGACATCAATGTTGCAGGCGGCTGAGGAGAACGCCGTCGCCAGGCTGTAGAGCAGGCCGGGGCGATCTTGCGTGTTGATCTCCACCAGCGTCGCAGTGGCGCACGCATCCGAGTCGAATTCGACGCTGGGCGGCTCGGCCGCCCTCTTCACTTCCGGCTGCGGCCGGTTCTTCAGCAGCATCCGCACATCGGTCTTACCGGTGGCAACATGGCGCAGCAGATCCAGCAAGCGATCGGTCTCCGACGGATTCAGTTCCAGGGTGCGGCGCGGATCGGCGAAAACGAAGGTGTCGAGGATCAGCCCGCGAGCATTCGAGAAGGCTTCCGCCTTGAGAATATCCAGGCCGAAGCTGGAGAAGGCCCCGGCCAGCGATGCGAACAGAAACGGCATGTCTCGGGCCACCACTGTGGCGCGCCACGCGCCGCCGGTGTGCTCGAGCTTTGCCGCCACTCCGGTAGGCCGGCTCAGCTCATAAAGTTTCACATGGCTCTCGATTTCCGCCGGTGAATGGGTCCGCAGGTAGCGCACCGGGAAACCTTTCAGGAAGCCGGCCCGGTCCGCAAGATTCTCGGGAACTTCCTGAATGCGGTCGGTTTCGAGTTCTCGCGTCAACTCCTGCTGCGTAACGCGGTAGACTCGCCAAAGTTGTTCCAGCCGCCACGGCGTCATGGCGCCCGGGTTCACGCCCGAAATATCCGCATAAGTTAGAACCGCCAGCGATTTCAGGCGTTCAATGGTGCCTACTCGGTCGGCGACGGCGCGGGCCGTGGCGGGATCACCCAAATCGCGGCCGACCATCACTTCGGAGAGAGCCAGATGGTGTTGCACCAGAAACGCGACGGTGTCCTGCTCTTCTTGCGGCACCTGCATGCGCCGCATGGCAGCCAGCGCGTATTCAAGAGATACGTCCGAGTGATGACCCGTAAATGCTCCTTTGCCCACGTCGTGATACAGCAGCGCGAAAAGCAGAACGGCGGGATTGTCAATCTCGGTGAGAAGTCCGCTGAAACGCCGGATGGCGGGATCCTGCGCCGAGCGCAGTACAGACAGTTGTTCAATACACACCAGCGTGTGCTCGTCGACCGTGTAGCGATGGTAGAAATCCCGCACCACCAAGCTCGCCACGCCCTCCCATTCAGGAAACAAAACCTGCATCAGGCCGGTATTTTGCAGAACCCGCAGCGCCATCGACGCATGCGGCAGCGACAAAATAACTTTAAGTTGGGGCCATACCGGACGCGGGGTCCGGCACCATTCCGCAAAAGCGCCACGGGCCGCTTCCAGACGCCGCTCGGTCTCGGCCGCCAGCACAACGCCGTGACGCGCCACAAACTCCAGCAGGCGCAAAAACATTTCCGGTTCGCTCTGCAGGCGGGCCGGATTGCGCAGGAACACGCGTTCGCTGGAGACCGTGAATTCGGAATTTGATATCCGCGACCGCATGTTGCGCAAGTTGCTGAACAGAGAAGTCTCGGATTTCTCGGCGCCGTCCAGCGTGCGCTGGGCTTCGCGAAACACCACGGCAGCGTGGCTGAAGTACTCGCGCATCCATAACGTCGGCGTTTTCGCGGTGGAAAACGGCTGCTTGGCCACCGATTCCTGGGCTTCGAAGTTCAGCACATTGCGGTCTCCGGAGGCTTCGAAATGCAGGAAACATCGCAATGAGGAAAGAAATGCCGCAGGCTCCGCCAGCGGCGCATCCAGGCGCAGTTCCGGACGCAATATCGAAATCCAGTGAAGGAAATGCAGGTCCCGTAATCCGCCGGGAGTCTCCTTTATATCGGGCTCCAGATGGTAGAGCGTGTCCTGATGCTTGCCATGGCGCGCCCGGGTCAGTTGGCACAGATGCTTGGTCAAACGGTGACTCTGCTTGGTGAAAAACAGCGGCAGGCGCGCCTCCAGCTTGGCATTCACCTGCGCGTCGCCGGCCAGTAAGCGCCGGTCGAGAAGGCTGATGTTCAGCTCTGGATTGTGATCGTGAACTTCCGCGCAGTCGTTCACGGTGCGAACCGAATGGCTGAGCCGCAGTCCCGCGTCCCACAACTGCCGCATAAATTCGGAGAGAGAGTCCTTGATCGTAGCCGCCAGAGACTCGTTCTCCAGCAGGATCATGATGTCTATATCGGAATACGGGAACAGCTCGCGGCGCCCATATCCGCCCACTGCCAGCATCGCGATCCCTTTTGGGAAAACGCTCCGCAGCGTGCCGTCGAAAACCTCGATCGACAGCGCGTCAATCAATCCGGTCAATTGACTTTGCACGGCGGCGGCATCGCCGGTGGCGTAAAATTCCTCGCGAATCCGGCGCCATGCCGGGGTACTTTGTAGTTTCTCCATCCTGATTCCCGCACTCGCCGCCATTTCTTATCCTATCCAATCAGTATCCCGCAACCCTCGGAAGCCACAATGAAAAACTCTGTATGAGGTCAATCGAAATTATCTATATCCATGCCATTGACTGCGAGGGATTTAGGGGCTATCGACTCCATCCAAATTATCTATTAGCCAAGCTCGAAAGCGCCCATTACAATCGGTTTATTCGCATTTCCGTAGGATGCAAGCCGCGCCGCTTGTAGGCCTCGTTCCAGCTTAGTTTCAGCTTAAATTTTTTGGGAGGTTTCACCTTGAAGCACACAACACAATGCATGGGCGTCGGTCTTCTTGCCATCGCGTCACTGGCATTCGCGCAGGATCAACCGGCCCCGTCCGCGGCCCCGGCACCCTTGCCTACCCCTGCCATAACAGGCCCGCTGGCGAATCTTCCTCCAGCCAGTTTTGACGCCGGTCCTTTCGGTAAGGTCGCTGTGAACGGCATTCTCAGTGGCTACGGCTTTCTGCAGAATAATCACTTCCCCAGCGATGACACGAGCCAGGCAGATCTGAGCAACGGGCAGGTCTTTATTCAAAAAACTGACGGCTGGTTTCAATTTTATTTGCAAGCAGGCGCCTACAACATTCCGGACCTCGGTTTGCCGTTTGTGAACACCAAAAATACGATCAGCAGCCTCTGGGGCCCTCTGCCCGTCGCGTTTGTAAAGCTGCAGGCGGGAAAAAACACCTCTTTCTTGGTCGGGTCACTGCCCACGCTGATCGGCGCCGAATACACTTTCAGCTTTGAGAATCTGAACGTTCAGCGCGGCCTGTTGTGGAATCAGGAGAATGCCATTAATCGCGGAATCCAAGTGAATCAGGCTATGGGCAAATTCAGCGCTTCGCTCAGTTGGAACGACGGCTTCTATTCCAACCGCTACACCTGGCTGTCGGGTTCCTTAGCCTATACCAATGGGCACCATGCCCTATCGTTTGTCGGGGGTGGAAACCTGGGGCAGACCGCGTATCAGACGTTCGCCACGCCAGTGCAAAACAACGGCAGCATTTACAATGTCATCTACACATATACGAACGGCCCCTGGATCGTCCAACCGTATTTCCAATACACCGACGTGCCGACCAACGCGAGTATTGGCATCACCAAAGGTGCATCGACCAAAGGCGGCGCGATCCTGGCAAGTTATGCCTTCAAGCACGGCTTCTCGCTCCCCGTACGCTGGGAATACATTGCGAGTTCAGGCAGCGTCGCTGAGAACAGCGTGAATCTAATGTACGGTCCCGGCAGTACTGGAACATCATTCACCGTGACGCCGACGGTTCAACGCGGAGGTTTCTTCGCGCGCGGGGACATTGCCTGGACTCACATTGGCAGCTACGTGCCGGGCGCCGTCTTTGGCCCTCAGGGCTTGGACAATAACCAATTCCGTGTGGCAGGGGAAATTGGCTTTATCTTCGGCGACAACCTAGAGAAGAAGTGAGAATACGGACACGCTCCGCGTAACAAAGCGAGCGCGCGCCGCATTGCATCGAGTTCGTCGGAGGGGACCCCCGAGCCGCTGCTGCGGCTTGGGGGTTTTTGTTTTCAGTCGCCGCTCTGCGCGATACCATGAGATCTATGCAACTCGGTATGATCGGCCTTGGCCGCATGGGGGCCAACATGGTCCGCCGCCTCAGCAAGGGCGGCCAATCGTGTGTGGTATTTGACCTGAATGCCGCCAACGTGAAACAACTGACGGACGAAGGCGCCACGGGATCCTCGTCGCTCGCCGATTTTGTCGCGAAGCTCGACGCGCCCCGCGCCATCTGGATGATGGTTCCTGCGGCGGCGGTCGACAGCATGATCGCGCAACTCGTGCCCCATCTCGCGGCCGGCGACATCTTGATTGACGGCGGCAATTCTTATTACATCGACGACCTCCGCCGCGGCCAGGAACTCGCGGGCAAGGGCATCCACTATGTCGACGTCGGCACCAGCGGCGGCGTGTGGGGACTGGAGCGCGGCTATTGCCAGATGATCGGCGGCGAACCGGGCGTAGTGGCGCACCTGGATCCAATCTTCAAGACTCTCGCGCCGGGACGCGGCACCATCGAGCGGACCCCGGGACGCGACACGCTGACTGCAAAACCGGGCGCTCCCAACACCGCCGAAGAAGGCTACCTCCACTGCGGCCCGATAGGCGCGGGTCACTTCGTCAAGATGGTTCATAACGGAATCGAGTACGGCTTGATGGCCGCCTACGCCGAAGGATTGAACATTCTGCGCCACGCCAACACCGGTCTTCATACTCGGACAATGGACGCAGAAACCACTCCTCTGCGCAACCCTGAGCACTATCAATACGAATTGAATCTTGCGGACATCACGGAAGTCTGGCGGCGTGGCAGCGTAGTGGCGTCGTGGCTGCTCGATCTTACAGCTGCCGCGCTTACGGCCAGCCCTGGCCTGGACCATTTCTCGGGACGCGTTTCGGATTCCGGTGAAGGCCGCTGGACCATCCAGGCCGCCATCGACGAATCCGCGCCCGCGCCGGTGCTCAGCGCTGCCTTATTTCAGCGCTTCACTTCGCGGGGTGAAGGCGATTTCGCCGCCAAAGTTTTATCCGCCCTGCGCTTCCAGTTCGGCGGACACGTCGAAACCAAAACCAGCCACTAATCCGATGCTCTCTTCTCAACAAATCGACCAGGCCGCGCACCACTTGGTGGCCGCCCGCAAGGCCAAGACTCCGGGGCCGTGCATGCCCGAAGCCTATCGCCCCACCGATAACGACTCGGCGATCGCGATTCAGGAACGGGTTTTGGAACTACTAGGCGAAACCGTTGCCGGGTGGAAGTGCGGTACTCCGAATCCTATGACGGGACCGGTCTTCGCTGGTCTCCCCGCGTCGGGACTCCTTCGTTCTTTGCCATGCGCAGTGCCCGGCGCGATCGGACTGATCGAACCGGAAATTGCTTTTGTGATCGCGCACGACCTGCCGGCCCGCGCGACGCCTTATACGGACGCTGAAATCCGTGCCGCCATCGGCGAAGCGCGCATGGTCCTCGAATTCATCACTACACGCTACGCCGACCGGGCCTCCGCCACTCCTCCTGAGATTTTGGCGGACGCTTACAACCATCACGCTCTGTTCATCGGGCCGGTGATTCCGAACGTCCTCGATCATCCGCTGGAGCGCCTCCACGTAACCATACGAACCGCCGCCGGACCGCTTTTCGATAAGGTTCATCCCCATCCCAGCGGTCACCCTTTGAAGTCGCTCACCTGGCTGGTGCATTTCCTGAACAGCCGCGGGCAAGACCTTAAAGCCGGCCAGATCGTGACTACCGGCTCTTATGCCGGTATCGTGGAAGCCCCACTGGGCGTCCCCATTCACGTACAGTTGAACGGTTTCGGCTCGTTCAACGTCGAACTCATTACCGACCGGTCGTAAGTTTTACGGCAGGTAAATCTATCCGCGGGCATCGGAAGCTCCGTAGTATCAAACGTTTCGAACCTCATGCGTTTTTGGCATGCCGCGTGCACCTTCGACGCTCGCAGGCCACTCGAAAACGTTGGGCCTCACAAGGAGCTCACAAATGGAAAACGATTTTAACGAGACGCGGACGGTGGTAGAGGATTCCCACAATAGTCATAAGACGGCACTCGTAGTCTTGGCGGTTGGACTGGCGGTCGCGCTTGCCGGAGATGGCTATTTATTGGTGCGCGCCAACCATCTCAATGATGACCTCGCTCAGACGCAGAGCGGCACACAGACACAGATTTCAAAGTTGAACGAAGCTACCACCACTCTGCTCGAACAGGAAAAACAGCGCCTGCAGGACCTGGAACAGCAGATGAAGCAGGAAGTGAAGGGCGTTAGTGACTCGGCCAACGTCGCTATCCGCCGCGCGCGGGCAGAAGCCCACCAGCAGGGCGAGGACTTGAGCGGCAAGCTCAGCGAACAACAGCAGCAGGTGGCCACCCAGCTTTCGCAGCTTCAGGACACCACCAACTCCAAGTTCACCGCGGTCACTACCGACGTTGACGGCGTAAAGGCCAACGTGGAGACTGTGAAAACCAATGTAGCCGCCGCGCAGAACGACATTCAGAAAACCAGCGCCGATCTCAAGCGCGCCATGGGCGACATGGGTGTAATGAGCGGACTGATCGCCACCAACTCCAAGGACCTGGAGACCTTGCGTACGATGGGCGAACGCAACTACTTCGAGTTCGACATCAATAAGAAAGATGCGGCCAAGAAGGTCGGCGACATCATGCTGACGTTGAAGAAGGCCGACCCCAAGCGCAGCCGCTTCACGCTCGACGTTCTGGCCGATGACCGGCACGTGGAGAAGAAAGACAAGACCATCAATGAACCGGTGCAGTTGTACGTTTCAGGCAACATGCAGCCGTATGAGATCGTGGTCAACCAGGTGACGAAGGATCACGTAACCGGCTACCTGGCGACCCCGAAAATGAAGTTGGCTCGCCGCTAACTTCCGCCATCTCTCCTCCAACTACGCGCGCACTCATCTAACGAGTGCGCGCGTTTCTTATTTGCAGGAAAGTCCCGCGAGGCCAAGCTCTAAAACTTCAGGATTGGCCACAGGCTCGCGAAGTCGTCCGTCCAGGTAATCACCGGGTCCTTCGACGTGCTCCACCCGAGGATCGTGTCGCGAATCTTCGACTGCGCGAACGTCTCCCGCTTCTCGGTCACCAGCACCCAGCGCGAATTGCTCTCGCCCCTGTCCTCGTCCAGCAGATCCTTTGCCACCAGCACCATCCGCGCCTGCCATCCCAGATAGCGCGCGAGCCCGCGCGTCACCGGCTCCAGATCCAGCGCGCGATTGGAAATGTGCAGTGCGAGAATGCCTCCCGGCGCCAGCCGTTGCCGGTAGATCTCCGCGCACTCGGCCGTCAGCAGGTGCATCGGAATGGCATCGCCCGAAAACGCGTCGACGGCTATCAGATCGTAATCGTGCGAGTGCCCTTCGGCCAATTCCCTCTCCAGTTGAATCCGAGCGTCGCCCAGCACCACGTCCGGGTAGGCCTTGGAGTCCTGCAGGAACGTGAACCACTTGCGCGCGATCGGCTCCACGTTAGGATTGATTTCATAGAAGC
>Ga0207674_10004333_pt1 | contig 17118 bp, 16 predicted proteins | sample KBSCornC72_FD_184303 | JGI IMG/M metagenome (GOLD analysis project Ga0207674, IMG submission 184303) | Corn rhizosphere microbial communities from Kellogg Biological Station, Michigan, USA - KBS Corn C7-2 (SPAdes) (version 2) | ecosystem: Host-associated > Plants > Roots > Rhizosphere > Soil ... | reverse complement strand
CTGCTTCTGTAGGATGGTATGATCACTCGGTTGTGGCAATTCAGCCTCCCAATCCGTTGACGCAGCCCGCTGCGGGACCCGGTCCGTCCTTGCGCCAACGCCCTACGCATGTCCGCCATATCGTGCTCGGCCTCACGGTGGCGGCGTACATGATCACCTATATGGACCGCCAGATTCTGGCCGTCGCGCGGCCGGTGATCCGCGACGAACTCGGCATCTCGCTAGTGATGATGGGCTGGATCACGTTCAGCTTCCGCATCGCCTACGCGCTGTTTCAAATTCCTGGTGGATGGTTGGGAGACCGCTTCGGTGCGCGGCGTGCCCTGACGATAGTGGTCACCTGGTGGAGCATTTTTACCATGCTCACAGGACGGGCGTGGAATGGGGCTTCGATGCTGGTCATTCAAGTTTTCTTTGGACTGGGCGAGGCCGGTGCATTCCCCATCGCCACCCGCTCGCTGGCGCGCTGGATGCGGCCCACCGAGCGGGGTTTCGCGCAGGGTGTCACGCACGCTGGGTCGCGCCTCGGTGCGGCGCTTACGCCGCCGATTGTAGTGCTCATCATGGCGCAGTTCGGCTGGCGCGCGGCTTTCTTGGTTTTCGGACTGCTGGGTGTGCTGTGGTCTGGGGTCTGGTATTTTTACTATCGCGATACACCGGAAGAGCATCGCAGCGTCAACGAGGCCGAGCGCGAGCTGATCGGTTCGGGGCGCAAGCGTTCCACCGAGATTCCCTGGCGCAAGATTCTCTCGCACAGCAACCTGTGGATTCTGGCGGTGATGTACTTCTGCTACAACTTCAATCTCAACGTGTATAACGATTGGTTCCCGACGTATTTGCACGATTCGCGTGGCATGACGCTGGCGAAGATGGGGCTGTATGCGAGTCTTCCGCTGTTTGCCGGCACGCTGGGCGATCTGCTGGGCGGTTCCTTTTCTGACCGTGTGCTGCGGCGCACCAACAACGTCAACCTGGCGCGGCGCTGGGTGGCGATTGCGGGATTTCTGCTGTCGGCCGCGGCCACGATTCCGGCGGTGCTGACGCACGACCCCAAGGTTTCCGTGGCGTTTTATTGCGTGGCGTTCTTCGGGCTCGAATGGACCGTGGGGATTTCCTGGGCGGTGCCACTCGATATTGGCGGCGACTTTGCCGGGTCGGTATCGGCGGTGATGAACACCCTGGGCAACGTGGGCGGCGCGATGTCGGCGGCGGTCGTGACTTATGCGGCCACTCGCTACGGATGGAACGCGCCGTTCTTCCTCACCAGCGCGCTGTGTTTGATCGCGGCAGTTTTGTTTTTGAAGATCGACGCCACTAAACGCATTGCATGAAGATTGATCCTGAAAAGTGCGTCGCCTGCGGGAACTGCACCTACGTTTGCCCGGTGGGGGCAATCTATATTGATCCGGTGAAGCGGCGCGCTACTGTTAACTCGAACGAATGCGTCGAGTGTTACGCTTGTTACAACGGGTTGAGCCAGGAACATCTGAATCCCACGTTTGTGCGCACCTTGCGCAAAGTGTTTCAGACGCTGCGGCTGCGCTTCGATCCTGAACCCGACGTTTGTCCGACCGCCGCGTTTGCACCCGATGAACTGGTGTGGCCGCGCACGGTGCGGCGTGCGTTTTCCGATCCGCGCGTGCCACACGAATCGACTGGAGTGCATGGGCGTGGGACCGAGGAAGTAAAAACCAACGACGTCAGTGGACGCGTGAAGGCCGGAGAGGTGGGCTTCACCATCGAGTTCGGGCGTCCTGGAGTCGGCGTGTGGTTCCGGGATCTCCAAAACATGTGCTGGGCGCTGGCGCGCGCCGGCGTGGCGTTTGAAAAACGCAATCCGGTCACCTCGCTGATGAGCGACGTCGCGACAGGGACAATCCGCCAAGACATCATGAACGAAAAGGTGCTTTCCGCAATCATCGAAATCAAAGTCTCGGTGGAGCGCGCCGAAGAAATCATCCGTCTGGTGTGGGACGTCGAGCAGCAGATCGATACTGTGGTCGCTTTAGGCGTCGGTGCGCGCTGCGACGAAGATGGGGAAGAAAATGTGGTGGCGCCGATTCTGGAAAAGCTCGGCTATCATCTGCAACGGGCGAAGACTAATATCGGATTGGGACGTGTGACCGCATGACCAACACGCTGCATCGCTTTGGGCCGTCGCCGAGTTTTGCCGACGATTACATTGTGTTTGCAATGTGCGCTCGCGGCAAGAATGACGTCGACGCGTTGCCCAAACTGCGCCAATTCCTTGAAATGGCCGTGCGGTTCAAGCCGGTGAATCTGGGCGATGCGATACATGGGGGCGCGCTGCGGCCGTCGCGCGAGATGAACCCGCTGGCGCACTGGAAGCGCGACTCCACGGTCGATTTCAAGGCTGTAATCGATGGCCTGAATGCGCTGACTACGGTCGCGGCGGTGTTTGACAACCGGGTTGCCGCCGAGGATTTCGTGAAGGCGCTCAAGCAATCCGATCTGGGATTGAGCATCAACATCTCGACTTCCGTGGATGGTGCCGAGCAATGCTGTTTCGCCGCCGGCATTCCGCGGCACAGCGTGGGCTATTCGCTGGGATTTGAAGGCAAGACGGAGAAGTTGCCCAACGCGGACGTCCTGACGCTTTCGACCATGTGCGGGCACGGCATGGTGAGCCACTCGCTGGCCAAAAAAATGATCGACTGGGTGAAAGAAGGCCGGCGCACTCCAGAACAGGCTGCCGCTTGCATGACGCGGTTTTGTTCTTGCGGAGTCTTTAATCCGGCGCGCGCGGCAAGGGTGCTGGAACAGGCGGCTCGCGGGGGCGGGTGAAGTTATGGGGTTCGCGCTGTGGATCGATCCCGAGCCGGGCCTCGCGTGGGCGCAAGGCACACACGAATATCGGCCTCTGGGCACGGCAGTCATTTCCTTCACGGACCAGTTTCGAGCCCGGGACTTCCGGCAATCGCGGCGGCGTCCGGCGCATCTGAATCAGGCGTTCGCAGGATTTTTCGGATCGCTTGAGGAAGTGAATGTGTACTTGCGCTCTGAGCCTCAACTGAAACCCCGGGCGACACCGGCACACTTGCTATGAGTTCTGAAAAATTGCTGCTTCTAGCATCGCTGGATGAGGCGTTCGATAAGAAGTCATGGCACGGGCCCAACCTGCGCGGGGCCATTCGTGGAGTTAGCGCGGAGCAGGCGGCGTGGCGTCCAGAGGGCGATCGCCATAATATCTGGGAGCTGACGCTACACGCGGCCTACTGGAAATATGTGGTGCGCAGGCGGCTGCTGAAGGAGAAGCGCGGGTCATTCGTACTCGCGGGCAGCAACTTTTTCGAACGGCCAGAGGGTGACGCGGCCATGGAAGCTGCTTGGAGGAAGGACATCGCTATTCTCGATGCTGAGCACCGGAGGTTGCGCGAGACGATTGCGAAATTTGCGGACAAGGCGCTCACGCCTGCTGCTTGCCATCTGATCCGGGGTGCGGCCGCTCATGATTTGTATCACGCGGGGCAGATTCGTTTGCTGCGCCGGCTAAATCGCAAAGGTTAGGACGTTGCAGCCGTCCCGGCGTGCGTACTCGGCGCGGCTCGCCAGTTGGCGAGTCAGGAAGCGGCCCAAGCCGCCGACGCGGCGCTCGGCGATGCCCAGCGTTAAATCGGGATCGGCCCCCGCTATTGGGTCGAATGGCTTGCCTGAATCGCGCACCTGTACCGCGAAGTGATTTTCAGCGGCGGTGTATCCTGCGCTCACGGTGCCGGGCGCTTCGGCGGGGTACGCGTAGCGGATCACGTTCACCACCACTTCTTCAAACACCAATTCCAATTTCCAGAGTTGCTCTTCGCTCAGGCGCGCGGCCTTGGCGGCACCCATAATAAACTCGCGTAGCGCCACGAAGCTGGCCATGTCGGCCGGCTGCGTGAGCCAACGAAATCCGTCGGGCTGGTCAAAGCTTCTGGAAGGCTGCATCGGCATTTTCAAAGCCTGGAATCAGCTTGTCGAAACCCGAGAGTCGAAATACTTCTTTGACCATGCCGGTGAGCCCGCAAATCGCCAGCCTGCCGCCGTTCGGCTGGAGTTTCTTGGCGACGGAAAGCAGGCTGCCCAGGCCCATGCTGCTGATGTATTCCAGGCGCGTAAAATCGGCGACGATGTTTTTCTCGCCACCCTTGATCCACGGGTCGCAGGCCTGCTCGAATTGCACGGCGGTGACCGCGTCCATGCGTCCCACCAGCGTTACCAGGACGCCGCGCTCTTGCTTGATCGACGAAATATCCATATGCGTTAACTCGAACTGTAGCCCAACTGGCGAAGCTCCCACAAGCGGCGCTCGCGTGCGGCTAACAGCGGAGTCAACGCCAGGCATCCCGTGGGGCCGATGCTCTTTTCGAGATAGCGCAACTCGACCAGGCGGGACTTAACTTCTTCGTCTTCACCCGAGCCGAAGCCTGCTTCGCGCTTCATTAATTCGGCCTTGGCGCGAATCGCAAGTTCGGTGGAAACTTGCAGCAGGCACAACATGTCGGCCACCAGCGGAGGCGCGAAGGAATCGCGCAATGAACGCAAGTAGATTCCGGAGGGCGTGTGGCTGAACTCACCGCTCGAGATGTCGGCGAGCAACTGCATGTCGGCATCGAAGCCTTCGCCCAGCCATTTTTCGACCGCCTCCTCGCTACGGATGAAGATCACGACCATTAACGCAGGAATTCCTATCAGCACCAAACCTGCGGCAAACGCGGGAGGCAGGAAGGGCGAGTTATAAAGGACGTGCACCAGAGAAGCGACCGCCCATCCCCCCGCTAGCCCGAGTTCCCGGGCGAACTTGCCGCGGTGAACCTGGCTTGCTCCCATGACGCCGGCGATGGCGGTGCCGCCGCCGTGCATCAGAGACGTGCCGAATCCGCGCACCAGCCACACGATCATACTGGCCGGGCCCAGGTAATGCAGATAGACGATGTTTTCCACCATCGCGAAGCCGGCGCCAACGGCGAACCCATAGATCGCGCCTTCCACCATGAAGCCGACGCGGCCGGTGCGCAGCAGCCACCACACTACTAGTGCTTTGAGCAATTCTTCCACGATGGGAGTCTCGATCCAGGTGGAGTTAGGAACGCCTTTGCCTCCCAGCAATAAAGTGTTGGCGAGATACGCGACCAGCGCCATGGCCGCTCCCGCTGCCAACGATACCAGGAGACGCCGCAGCGGAGCCAGCTTGAAGCTATCGAGCAGCACCAACGCTCCCAGAAACGCGAGCACTGGAAGGACGCAGATCGCGAAGCGCGTCAGGTAGGCCGCCGAGAGCACATTGAACGTCATAGCAGCTTTAACGACACCATCACTTCGGAGGACGTGCGGCCGTGATTTTCCACCGCCTCAGCGTAGCCCACTGAAAACGTGCTGTTGAAATACGATGCGATCACGACGCGAAAATCCAGTTGTGTACCGGCGTTTCCATACATCAAGCGGTTGGGCGCGGACGTCAGATTGCCCCCCAGCACCGAAGAGAATATGGTAAGCCGCGCCCAATTGCAGTATAAATATGTCGTGCCGAAGCGGCGGAAGCGCACAGGCGGGAGATTCCACTCGACCATGGACTTGGCAAAATCGGTGGTTCCAATCTGATCGATCGCCACGCCCGGGAACGTGTAATATTCGCGATACCGGCTGGTCGATAAGTGATCGATATAGTTGTTCTCGAAACCACCAAAGTAGAAGTTTGCGAAGGGCTGCGTACGATCGCCAAACGACTTGCCTAGCGAGGTACGAATCCACACAGGAGAGTTTCGCAGAGTTGTGAGGAATCCGTAATCCAGCGTTCCGTAGACGCGCGGATAGAACGTCTCATTGGCGTAATTTCCCTGCGACGCCAACTGCCAGCGGATTCCCTTTTCGTCGTCAACGGCCCCCAGCGATCTTTCCAGGCGCGAGTAGGTCAAGGAAATTCTACCCGTCAGGAAGGTGCTAAACGGGGTTGCCACATTCTGGAAGTCCGGTAGACGATCGAGCCCACCGTAGCCGGCGATGCTCCAGTCCAAGTCGAGCGCACGCGGAGGTTTGAAGCGGAGGCTTTTCTTATACGCGAGACGAACCTGGTAGCCTTTGAGGCTCACTTTGGTGGGGCCGAACAGATCGTAGAAATCGGTATTGTTATAGGCTGCGTCGAAGCGCCAGCCCCAATTGCGGAAGTCGACGGCGAAGTGCGCACGCTCCTTGGTTGCGAGCGACGCGCCGGGTGAATAGCCTGCCGTCAGGTTTAAGGCCGCGAGACCCAGCCCGTCAGTGAAGTCCATGCGCGCGCCGTAGGAGGCGGTATCTTTGTATCCTTCAACGATGGGATAAATTGCCGCGGGCTTCAGATTCTTCCATGCGACATAATCCCCGGCTTTGGTGGTCAGCGTGGCCACGTTGATCTCGGCTGGCGGCGGCAATTTCCAATCACGGACGATCGGATATTTTTCCACCACCTGCTGACCGAAATACTTTACCGCGTTGACGTCGAGAAGCGGCTTGGCGTCGAGTGACACCGGGATGAATCCGGCCGCGGTGTACTCGTAGGCCAAGAGGCGATCGTCGGCCAGAGGAATCGGCCAGTACAAACCGGTTTCGGTGTTGCTGAGCACGTCCATGGCGCCGGTGGCTACGTCGAAGCGGAAGATGTTAGAGACACCGGTGAAGTAAGACGTCCCGTACAGTTTGCTTCCGTCGGCTGAGAACGTAAAGCCACCGCCGGTGCTGAATTCGAAATCGTGGACCGTGTCGAAAGTGCCGTCGCCGGCGCGCAGCTTTTCTAACGAAAAACGCACCAGCTTCTGGCGTCCGCTGGTGTCGGCCAGCATTCCGCTCATCGATTTTCCATCCGGAGAGATGTTCAGATCGAAGACGTCGGTGCCGTAAGGAAATTGAAAACGGTGGGTGACCTCGTGGTAGGGCGCGGCGGTCTCGACGATGATCGACAATCCGTTTAGGTGGCGCACGCCCCACAGGGAACGGTCCGCGGGATTGAACGCGAGGTCGCCGGTACGGAAGTTCTGGATCAAGCGCGTGGCCTTGCGGGTCTGAAGATCGTACACGTTAAGGTCGCGCCAATCGTTGTTGTCGGTGGTGAAGAAGAGCTTGCGCCCAGCGCGGTCGAAGGCGAGCGAACTTACGTAATACAGCGCGGCACCTTCGATATCGTGCAGTCGCGTGATCGTGCCCGATTCCGGATCGATCCCGGCTAAGTGCGCCATCGGTCCGGGATAGCGCACGGCGGCATAAATCTTGTGCGTGGTGTCGTCGTAAAACGAGCGCGACACGGAACCGAGCGCCTTTGCCGACAACTTCTTCAGCGGCGTCACCGGATATTGCCGGATCTGCGCCAGGTTCTGATTTTGCCATTCGCGCTCGGCGGCGATCCAGCGCGACCATTCCTGTTCGAGGCTGGTTCCGAACACCTGGCGAAACTGCGCGCTGAAATATGCTTTGCTGCCGGGACGGCTGGCGGCCCAGTTGATCACTTTCTGGGGGCCATGTTGCACGGCCAGATAGCTCAGAAAACGGGTGCCATAGAGATACGAATTCGCGCCCACCTGGAAGTCAACGGTGGAGCCTTCCGCTTCGAGTCCCACCTGATCGTAAATGTGGCTGTTGTCGCGGACCATGGCGCGGAAGACCATCTCGTCGTAGCCGCCGAGGGAGCGTCCCAGGCCGCCCGACATCCAGGTTTCGAGAAATACGGCCAGGCCTTCGTGATACCAGCGCGGCGAGTAGCGGCGCGGCGCGGTCAGGAAGCCGTAGACCGTCGAAATAGGGTCTTCCGGATTCGGCGTGACTTTGCTGGGGAACAAGGAAGCGCCAAAAAAATGCCTGAAAAAACGATCGCTGTCGCGAGAGCCATCCATTTCCACCACGTGCGCGAGCTCGTGGTTCATGATCCAGCTCATGCGTTCGTTGGCGGGGATGGTTTCGTAGATGTAGCTGAAGGGCGCGATGCCGACATTGACGCGGTTGGAAGGGATCACGTCGGCGCCGCCGTGGCCGTAGTCGCCGAAATCTTCGAGCAGGATGGTTACTTTTCCGTCGGGGTGGTAGTCGAACAGTTTTTCGTGGAAAGTGAAGGCGTTCTCGAAGGAGCGCATCAACTGCGGCGCGAGGTAGGTGTGGTTGGTGTCGTAAAAGACCAGGCGCAGATCGTTAGTTTCGATCTCACGCAGCTGGGCCCACGCCGGGGTTGTTACAAAAACGAAACAGGCGGACGCGGTAAACCACCAGCGTTGGAACGCCGTGGGAACCGCCGTCCGCCTGAATCTAGCCAGCGCGATGACCTCGCCGATGTTCGCGAATTTCTATTGAACGCGCATATTGGCGGCGGATTGAACCGCGCCCTGCAATTGCGCCGCCGACGATTGGAAACTCGAGTTGCTTACCAGGGCCCGGAAGTCCGAGTTGCTGACCAGGGCTACGAAGTTCCCGTTGCTGATGAGCGACACGAAGCTCGAATTCGAAGCCAGGCTGGCAAACTGCGAATTCGCGAGCATTTGCGTGACCTGTGTTTGCACGCTCGAATTTACTCCCGAGTTCACGCCGGAAGCGACGTTCGACAGCCTCAGGTTCGCGATCGCGTTCACAAACTGAGCGTTGCCCAGCAAGCTCACAAACTGGGAATTACTCAACAAATTCGTGAAATTCGAATCTGCAGCGAGCGCCTTAAAGCGGGGATCGCCCGCCAACGTCTTGAACTGGCCGATGGCGTAAAGTTTCGCGAATTCCGCGTTGGAACTGGCGTCGGCGGTGCTGGCACCGTTCGAATCGCGGTAGACGTCGCGCTGGCCGATCGCGCCCTGTACGGCGTTTTTCAGGCCGGCCGGTCCGTAGGAGGCGAGCCCAAAAATTCCGATGGCTACAACTACTCCGGCGCCGATGAGCACCGCATATTTCCTTTGTGAGTTACTGGTCATTATGTTCTCCACTTTCCGCCGCCGGTAAGGGTGGTAACCCATTGCCGTTACGGCACTTGAAAAGAGCTTAATTCCCTGCCCGACGCCCTGTCAAGCGATCCGGACTGCTGTAATACGCGTGCGATGTCTGAATATGGGATCAGAAGAGGGACAGTACACTCAATCCCCACGGGCGACGCTGGCGCTCCGCCGGGATGGTCGCGTGGGGATTGAGTGTATTGTCCCTCTTCACTCGTGGGGACGCGGGCGGGCTTTGCCGTCGCCGTTGGTGAGGATGAACTTCTGGACCCGTTTCCCGGTATCCACTTCGCCAGTATAGAGGTTGCCGCGGGAATCGATGGCGATGGCGTCGATCCAATGGAATTGCCCCGCCATGCGGCCGTTGTCGCCGATGGATCCCGCCAGGGCGCCGGTTTTACGGTCGTGAATCCAGATTTTGTCGTTGGTACCGTCGGCGAGGAACACGTACTTCTGGCTGGCGTCATGCGAGAAGGTCAGGTTATAGATGGTTCCGCACATCCCGTAGAGCTGGCTGCCGGGGCCGCCGCATTCGGGGCCGCGTGAGGGCGTCGAGGGGTGCACGAAGAAGCTGCTCACGAACTTACCCTGCTTGGTGAAGACCTGCATGCGGTTGCTGCCGCGCTCGCAGACGTAGACCAGCCCGTCAACCGAGAAATGCACGCAATGGAGCGCGGGCGCGAACTGGATCTGATCGGGAGGATTGCCGGTGGTGTCATAGGGCGGCGTGGGGTTGTTATCGATCTCATTTAGCGGGATGCCGTGGCCTCCCCAACCGCGCTTGAACTTGCCGTCGTAGTCGTAGACCAGCACGCGCTTGGCATCGACAATGAAGATTTCGCGCGCGTCTTCGTCCAGGTCGAAGAAGAAGATCCCGCCGGGAAAGACTTCGGTCTGCTGATTGTTCTCGGGCAGACGAGCGGATGGAGGACGGGGTGCGCGGTGACCGAAATCCCACAGGAGCTTGCCGTCGGCGGTGAATTTCTGGATGCTGTCGCCCTGGCTGCTGCCGGAGATCCACACGTTGCCTTCGCGGTCGACTATGATGTTGTGCTCGGCTGCGGCGCCAGGGCGCGCGATGCCTTGCGCGGGCCAGCCGTCGGTGTAGCCGGGGCCGCCCCAGGACTTGAGCAGATTGCCCGCGGTGTCGAATTCGAGCACAGCCGGCGCGGCGATGCAGCAATCCGTGCGCGGCGGTTTGGCCGCGGCGCCGTTCTCATCCGGGTTGATGTCGCGCGGACGATTCAATACCCAGATGTGATCATCCTTGTCGGTGACCATGGTGGGAACGCCCTGGATGATCCACTTGTTCGGCAGTGGCATCTTGGGCCAGAAGGGGTCCACTTTATAGACTGGTAGCGGACTTTTTTGCGCTTGCGCCGCGGCAGCTAGCAGAGCGAAGGCCAGAAGCACAATTCGAGTGGGCATTTATTTTTCGAACTTCTTGAAGTCCAGGTAATCGCCGGAGCAGGAGATTTCGCCGAGTTCCCATTTGGGGCGCAGCTCGTAATAGAAGGTCGCGGTCCAAGGCTTCACCAGGGCCTTGGGGTCTTGCAGGATGAAGTCCAGTTGCATGTGATCCATGTCGATGCGCCGGAAGCGCTCGGTAACGTGCAACTGGGTGCTGTGCGGATGGCCCAGACGATCGAGCCAGGTCTTGTCGTTGAACCCCACGGTGTCGACGACGAAGGTGGTGTCTCCGTCCCAGTGGCCGACCGATGATCCCATCCAAGTGAGATCCGGGTCTTCGGGAATGGGGCGGCCATCGGTATAAATGCGACGCACCATGTGATCGTATTCGTAGAGCATCAGCATGTAGGTGGGCGTGCTCACGAACTCAAACGGATAAGGATGGAAATAAACGCGCGGGACTCCGGGAGGGTCGCACTTGGTGACCACCGGATCGTTGGTGGTGTCAAGCGTATACTGGCCGCCGTTCGAAGACTTCGCTTCCTTATATTTCGCGAGTGCCCAGGGCGTCATCTCCGGCTCTTCTTTGGTGAAGGTGGCGCCGGCAAACGCGCGAATCGCCGGGGGATTGCGCGCCATCCAGACGCCAGTAAGATCGTGCTTGGGCGCAGGCTTGCTGGGGGCCGCCGGGGGAGCTGTCTGGGCGCCCAGAACACCGGCGAACGCCAAGGCAGCCGGTAACACGCATGGAATGAAACTTCGCGCCATGTTAGTCTTCAAAGAGTTGGAGGGACTCGCCGTCGGGGCCGATCAGTTTACGGATCCAAAGCGTATGCGCGCCGTTTTGCGCGGGATTCCCGGTGACTGTGATCATGTCCCCTGGCTTCAAGGTACGCTTGCTCCAACCGGCTCGCGACAGTTTGTTGGGAGCGGTGAGTTCGCCCTGCCAGGCCTCGGGCTCTCCCTTGTCGTTCTTGGCGTCGAAATAAACCTGCACGTGGGGATTTACGTATTGGAAGTCGGTGACGGTCCCTTTCACGGTGACCATTTTGGTAACGTCGAAAGCCGCGGCGCCATGGTGCGCGAGGAGCGGCATTGCAAGGGCCGTGATTACCAGGGAACCGACACCCAGCCATCTCTTTTTCATGCGAGTCATGGATGAAACCTCCCGCCGCGGGGTATTGTCCCACCCGCATCGCGAACGTGTCAACCCCGAGCGGGGCTGTCATCAAAGGGGAGCCGCAGCTAGGAGGCGTGAGCGGCGGAGTTGGCTTGGCTCACTGTATTATTCGCGCTCACCCAGATGCCAGTAAGTGAGTTTCCGTTTACCAGAAAGATCCCCGCTGCCGCCAGGACTACGAAGGCCAGCAAAAGCCCGTATTCGGTGAGGTCCTGACCTTGCTCGCTCACCCAGAAGCGTTGCGCCAGTTGTAACATCGTGGAGTTCTCCACCCTTTCTTTCGCTAGGCTTGCAACTTTCTGACAGTATACAGCGAGGGGTATCGAAAGATACAGGTAATTCGTAATCAGAATTTGGGAAATGGTCCAGTACGTGCCTGCGTGCAGCCCCACGCTGGCGAACAAAGTGAGGCATAGTAGTAGGGATGAAAATACCGGTTCTGGTGCATTCTAGCTCTGGTAATGCTGCCGGGCGCGACTGCGCAGAATGCGCCAGTTTATAAGGTGGACGTGGCGTGGCCCAAGCGGCTCCCCAACAAATGGAGCATGCAGCAGATCGTCGATATCTATATCGACAAGGACGATCGCATCTGGGTGCTGAATCGCCAGTCGGATGCGCGGCCGGATGAGTTGGGGGCGGCTACCAATCCTCCGCGCGCCGAATGCTGCGTACTTGGGCCGGACGTACTGGAATTTGACACGGAGGGTAATGTTCTGAAGGCTTGGGGAGGCCCCCGGTACATTCCCGGTTGGCCGGGCCGGTTGCAGACGTTGGCTGTGGACCGGCAAAGGAATGTCTGGATCTCCGGACAGATGGCGGGCGATAGAATCCTCAAATTTTCGAGCGATGGAAAGCGGCTGTGGGACTTCGGGCATCGCGGCCCCAAGGTGCCCGCCGATCAGGTGAGGCAGAACAATCAGCAGACCGACACGTTCCCACCGGGCATCGCCGCGTTTGACTTTGACGAGGACGCTCACGAGATTTATATCGCCGACGGATTTCTCAATAATCGTGTGTTGGCTTACGACATGGATACCGGTGCGTTCAAGCGCGGCTGGGGTGGCCACGGGATTCCGTTGAGCGAGATCGATAACGATCCTACGCCGCCGTACGATGCTTCGGGACCGCCTCCAGATCAGAAACAATTTGCGCCGGCACTGCATTGCGCGCACGTTTCGAAAGACGGGCTGGTGTATGTCTGCGAACGTGGCAGCGACTGGGTTCAAGTGTTTACTAAGCAGGGGAAGTTCGTCATTAGTTTTTTCGTGCATCCGTCGATGCAATCGCGCGGTGCCAATTGCGGGGGGATTTGGGGGTTGAAGGATCCGCCGTGTGGAACCGTTTACAACCTGGCTTTCTCGCATGACCCCGGGCAGAAATATCTGCTGGTGGCCGACGGAACCAACAACATGGTGTGGATTCTCAATCGTAAGGACGGCATGGTGGCGGGTTCGTTTGGCGGTAATGGACGGTATTGGATCGACGCGGTGGCGGTCGATTCCAAGGGCAACGTCTATACCGGCGAGGTGGAAGACGGCAAACGGATTCAGAAGTTTGTTTTAGCTAACTGATTAGCGCGCCGCGCAGGCCGACGGACTGAACTTCGCGCCGTCGCGTTCCTTCTTGAAGTCGGTGGTGGTGACGAAGGGAATGCTCAAATAGACCGGGTCCGTGACGACAGTGGTCACCGTGAACCATTGATCCCCATTGGGCTCGTCGAAGCGGTCGTAGTATTCGGTGACGCTGGTGCGTTCGCTGTAGGGCACACCGTTTTTACGAAGATAACCAGCGCGAAGTTGGGTGGTCACCACTTCGAGACTGCGGGATTCCGTTCCTTCGGTGCGTGTACCGAGGCCGAAGCCGCCGGAGCGCTGAGGTCCCGGTTCCCAACGCGCGGAGGAGTAGCCCTGCCATGAAGGCGCGGCGCCCTGCGGGGGCTGTCCGCTGAAGTGGAAGGTGCGGGTTTGCGTGCCGGCGTCGGTCTCGATCTTCAAGGTGCTGTCGTCTGTCCATGCGATGCGCAAGCGGCCAGGGACGCGCATGATCGCAGGCGCTCCGTAGGATTTGCATTGCAGGCCAGCGGCTTCATCCTTAGCGGGGTCCCAGGCGTCGACTAACTTGAGGCCGTCCTTATTCAAAGGAACGCTGGCCGAGTCGCCCTTGAGTGGAGTCACCATGCGCCAGCGGTAGTCTTCGGTGACGACGGAGACCCAGTTGCCTGTCAAGTCAACGGGCGCGGCTTCGCGAGCCGGTCTGGGCGGAGGCGGCGGGCCTCCCCGGCCTTGCGCGGGCATCACGGCCGGGAGCGTGGCTGCGAGTAGAAAAACAAGTAGTGCGCGTTTCATCATTATTTCCCCGTGATGCTGCGGTAAATCGATTCGATGAATTGGTCGGCTTTGACGAAGCTTGCTGGCGTGATGTACTCGGTATCGTAATCGAGCGTGGGCTTCGCCGCCTTGATCTGATCGAGCGTCTTGCCTTGCTTGATCATGGTTTGAATGCGGTCGCGAACGATCACCACCATGTCGCGATACTCCACCACGTCGGCTTCGTCGCAGATGCGCCCGTGGCCGGGGATCACATAGGTGCCGCCTTCCTGCGTGTGCCCGGGGACCGTCAGGTCCAGGATGTGATTCAGGGCATCAATTTCGCCCTGGATGCCGCCGCCGCGTTCGAGATCGATGAAGGGATAGCCGCCGGGCGTGAAGATGTCGCCGGTGCTGATAACGTCGGAGCCCCGAAACTGCACAATGGTATCGCCGTCGGTGTGGGCCTTGGCTTCGTGATAAAGAATGATCGCTTCGCCGTTGAAGCGAAGATCCTTGAAGGGAGTGAAATATTCGTCTACCGGCAATCCAAACTGCGCTGCCTGAGTTTCTTTGCCGGTGGGCTTGGTCATGCGATTCAGCACGTTTTCATGCCCAATGATGCGGAGGGGTTGATCGCCCTCGACTCGCCCGTTGCTCGAGACATCGCCACTCGCGCCTGCCTTCTCGAAGGCTTCGTTCCCGCCTACGTGATCGGGGTGAACGTGGGTATTCACGATGAAGAACACCGGGGCGTTGGTGAGTTTGCGGATCTCCGCCATCACTTTGGGTGCCAGGGGCGCGAGACCGGAGTCGACCAGCAGCACGCCTTCCTTGCCCACTTGCACGGTGATGTTTCCGCCCGCGCCGGCGAGCATATGGATATTGCCCTGCACCGGGTACATGGAAAGCTGCGCCGCTTCCGGATTCGCTTGCGCGCCGGCAACCGCGGTCGACAGGAGAGCCGTTAACGCAAGTTTGAAAGTCGTTTTCATAGCAGTTCTCCTTAACGACGCTTGGCATCCAGCAGGCATGCGTTGTTTCCGCTGGCTCCGCAATCGCAGTAACGTTCGCAGGATTCCTTGGGATGCTCCGGCTTCGGCATCTTCTGGCGATATTCCGGATACAAAGTTTCGGCGCCGCCCCGCGTAACTTCATTGGGTAGGCCATACCAGTCGGAAACTTCATGCAGGAAAGGATTCGTTCCGGGGAAATGCGCAGGCACGTAATCCGGGCGCGGCTTCGGCACTTCAGGACCGTATTCGCAGATGTCCCGGCCCATACGCTGGGTGGGGTCGAGAATCCAGGTTTGGCTGCGGGTCAGGGGCTCGGTGAGGAAAACAGGATCGGTAATGGTGGTCGTGACCGTGAGATAGTTTCCGTGGCGAATCCAGTGCTCCGTGAACGTCGCCTTGTCGCTGCGCGGCAGCCCGTTGCGCCGCAGGTAGTTTTCCTTGAGATGCGTGGTGTAACCATTCAGCATGTTTTTGTCCCACTTGGCCGTGGTGAATCCCTGCCAGGTGTGGGGCGCGAGCTCGGCTGGGTGCGGGCGCTGGTCCATCCAGAGGGTGCGCTCCATTTCCTGAAAGTTCATGCGCGTGTGCCAGGCCACCAGGCGTTGCGTCACCGGATCGATGATGGCATCGATGCGCATGTTGGATAAGCCGCGCATGGAATAATCGCCGCCATGCGGCCGGCACTGGTATTCCTGCGCAACCGAGATGCGGTCGGGATCATAGCTATCGCCGCGCAGACGGGCGGCGGCATTGATGGGGATCCCCATATAGTCGCCTAGCTCCGGACCCGGGAGGCGTTCGGGCAAGTCTTCGTGAAACAAAGGCACCCACTCACCCGCGAAATCAGCTTGGCCAAAGACGGGAAAACTCAGAAGCACGGGCAACGCCAGCAAGCTGACGATTTTCAAACGATGCAAAGTTGCCATAATTAGCTCCTCACCCAGCATCGTTTAGGTATAAACGACTTGTTACACGGTGTCAACCTCACGAAGACGCTTTAACAAAGCCTTTAAGGAAGCGGCCTCGCGTGGGTTGAGCGGCTGCATCAGGCTGGCGATCAACTGCATCTGCCGCGGCAGGGTGCGGTCCACAATCCGGCGTCCGGCCGGGGTTACGCGCAGCACGTTTACCCGCCGGTCGGTTGCCGAGGACTGGCGCTCGACGAATCCGCGCGCACTGAGTTTATCGATCAACCCCACGACATTGCCTTTTGTGACCAACAAGTGATCCGCGAGCGTCTGCTGGCTCATGGGTCCGTGCTTTGCCAGGGCCACCAGCACGTGAAAGCGAGCGAGCGTAAGATCGGTGCGGCGCAGGTCCGCGGAGATGCGCGCCTCCATGTAGTTATAGGCGCGGACTAATTGCAGCCAGGCGGGAAACCCGTGGACTTCGGTGTGGTCTTTTTGGGCCATTAATAAGTGTATAAGCTAGGCGGGCATGCCAGGGAGGGCCGGCATGGTTTGCATGGCGCTCATTTGCATAAGATAGTATACGCCTAAACCTTCGGATCGCCGGGTATCCCGATTGGAAGTTGACGCTGATGAGTGGGATGTGGCATCATCGCCGCGCGATCCTTTTGAGGTGTGAAATGAAGAGCACGTATTTGATCCTGACGTTCACCGCGTTACTGGCGGCGCCGGCGTTTGCGCAATTCGATCTGGCGGGCGAATGGGGCCAGCGGCAACACGAGGATGGCGCGGAGCGCGGGCAAGGTCCGCCGATTGGCGACGACTTGGGGCTGCCCATCAACGCCGCCGCTCGGCTGCGCGAGGAAGCCTGGGATGCTTCGCTGCACACGTTGCCGGCGTGGCAGTGCCGTCCGCATCCCGCCGATTACGGGACCCGCGGGCCCTCCGATTTGCGCATCTGGAAAGAAGTGGACCGCGACACACAGCAGTTGATCGCATTCCACACCCACGTTTCCTGGCAGGCGCAGGAGCGTACCATCTGGATGGATGGCCGCCCGCATCCGCCGGAGGACGCGCCGCATACCTGGCAGGGTTTTTCCACCGGCAAGTGGGAAGGCAACATGCTCACTGTAACTACCACGCACCTGAAGGAAAGTTATTTGCGGCGCAATGGAACTCCGCGCAGTGATCGAGCGACGATGACGGAGCATTGGATGAGGCACGGCGATTTCCTGACGTTGCTGCATGTGGTGAACGATCCCGTGTATATGACGGAACCGCTCATTCGCACGACGAACTGGCAGGCGGCGCCCGAACAGGAGTTGGAACCATATCCATGCGAGGTCGCCGAAGAAGTGGAGCGGGCTG
>Ga0207674_10004332_pt1 | contig 17118 bp, 12 predicted proteins | sample KBSCornC72_FD_184303 | JGI IMG/M metagenome (GOLD analysis project Ga0207674, IMG submission 184303) | Corn rhizosphere microbial communities from Kellogg Biological Station, Michigan, USA - KBS Corn C7-2 (SPAdes) (version 2) | ecosystem: Host-associated > Plants > Roots > Rhizosphere > Soil ... | reverse complement strand
AGATCCTCACCTCGCGTTGGAACTTTTCAAGCTCTTGCGCCAGAGTAGCGCCGAGCTACTTCATCAACTCCTCGCGACAACCTGGGAACGCACCGGTCTGCACATGGAAAATGGCCCGATGAGTCTCTACACCGTCTTTCAGACCTATCTCAATCATGGCGAGATCCATCTGAAACAGATTGAAGGCATCAAACAGCGCCTGAGATGATCTGGGATAGAGCACGGGGATAGTCATAATTCTCGCAACACGATCTTCTATTTTCTGGCTATAAGAAATGCCCAACGACGGGATAGCGGTCTACCCGTCATTGGGCGACTCGTACCTGATGTGAGGCAACTGCTTCACTGTTTGAGGGTCTGGGCACGTCTGACCAGCAATCTCAGCGGATTGCGCCTCTGGCTCGAAAATATGGAGCGCCTCGCAAGGGATACGCAACTTCAAGGACATGCCAGCGGCAAGGCCGAGCGCGCGATGCTGCCAGCGTGGAACTGGGATGTCAAGTTGCCAGCCAGGAGCGATCTGCATGGTCACATTGGAGAACGAGCCGGAGACCTGTTCGCGCACAACTGTTCCCGCGACAAGCCCATCCGTTTGTTGACTACTGCACTCCTGATGGTCTTCCGCAAGTAGGCAGAGCGAGATTTCATCGGTGTTGAAACCAATTTCAACCGTTTGCCCGACGCATAGCCTGCTCGCAGGCGACACCCAGGCGTGCAGCATGAGACTGGCAATTTCTAGCGTGGCAAGTCGCTTATCCTCGACAACTGACCCCAATGCGGCCAGGGTTCCAGGTCTGCGCGCGTTCATTCCCACCAGTTCGGCAACGCGGGTCGTACGCGGCGCACGAAAAACATCTTGCGGCGAGCCGACTTGCAGCACACACCCGCGATCGATCACCACAATAGCATCAGCCAGCGTCTGGGCATCCTGCATGTCGTGCGTGACCAGCACAAACGGCACCTGAACCTGTTCATAAAAACGGAGAATTTCGGCGCGCAAGGTGGCGCGTACGGGACCGTCCAGCGCGCTCCATGGTTCGTCGAGCAACAAGAGTTGTGGCTCACTGGCGAGGGCACGCGCGAGGGCGACACGCTGCTGCTGTCCTCCGGAAAGCTGAGCTGGATGAAAACGTTCCAGGCCCTCCAACTGCATCAATAAAATCAGCTCGGCCACGCGCTTGCGGGCCGCCATGCCGCGTCGGCGCTGACCAAAAGCGATATTTTGCGCGACGGTGAGATGCGGAAAGAGCGCGTAGCTCTGCGGCAAATAGCCAACCCTGCGCCTCTGCGGCGGCACAAAGAGGCCCGTTGAACTATCATGCCAGGTCGCCCCACAACTGCTGATTCGCGCCCGTTCTAGAGGGAAAAGACCGGCGATAGCTTGCAGTGTGAGGCTTTTGCCCGCGCCGGAGGGTCCAAAAAGCACGGTGCGACCGGCGGGAACGCGAAAAGCGATATCTAAAGCAAAATGGGGCAGACGGCGCTGGATGTCAACTTCGATCGTCTCCGCGCCCTGCCACGCGGAAGTCTCGGCGCGCATCATGATGTTTGCTCGCTTCCTCGCAAGTCCGACCGATCAGGTAGGATGCGGAAAGCCCGGTGAGAGCGTCGTTCAATCAACAAAACCAGCCCGATGACGAGAACGCTGACGCCGAGCGAGAAAAGGGCCAGTGGCAACGCGCTCGTCACGCCCGTTCCGGTGAGCTGGACGTAGACGTAGACCGGCAACGTGTAGGGGTGATAGGCCATAATCACGGTCGCGCCAAATTCTCCCAGGGCGCGCACCCAGGCCAGAACCAGCCCGGCGAGAATGCCCGGCCAGGCCAGCGGCAGACTAACACGCCAGAAGAGTCCCCAACGATTCTGGCCGAGCGTCATACCAACGCGCTCCAGGTTGGGATCGAGCGCCTCAAAGGCGCTACGCGCGGCCACAATCAGGAACGGAGCAGAGACAAAGATCTGGGCCACGATCACGCCCGCCATGCTTTCGTCAACTTCTAAGCCGACGCTGGCCAGCGGTCCCCCGATCGCGCCATAGGGGCCGTAAAGCAAGAGCAGCATAATACCGCTCACGACCGGTGGGAAGACGAGCGGCAGATAAATAATCAATGTAAGCAGGCCCTTGCCCGGAAAATGGTAGCGAGCCAGTACATAGCCAAGCGGGATGCCAAAGAGGCCAATACACAGCGTTGAAATCGACGCGGTAAGCACCGAGGTGGTCAACGCGCCGATGGCATTGGGATCGCTAAGAGTTGCTGGCACCTGAGACCAGGGCAGAAAGCCCAGGAAGGAGAGAAGCGGACCGAGCAAATAACCGAGCAAGCAGAGGCCAAGCAGCCAGAGAAGAATTCCGCCGCCGCTCACATGTGGACGCGCGCGACCTTGCTGCACGCGCTGCTCCGCTATCAGCATACTCGTTCCTTTCCTCTGCTTTCTCATTCGAGCAAATCGTACGTACTCATTCTCACACACCACCTCCAAAACGGCTGACGTGGGGATTTAGCTCCGTACATATGATTGTAACGATTGAGGGATCGTCTTTGCATCACCGAAGGCCACAAAAGGCGTCGAGAGCAGCCCATCGCCGAGCAAAATGTTCTGCCCCTGCGAGGTAAGCAGATATTTCACAAAAGCCTGCGCGCCCGCCTTATTCTGCGAAGTCGTGGGAATAGTAACGGTGAAAACGATCGGACCGCCCTCGCTTACAACGTGTGTCTGAGGATTGGTCCAGGTCGCGGTGGCATAAGTCGAGGCCAGCGAGGGATCGCCCAGGTTGATCTGATTGGGCAGGGTAATTGTCGGGATGTTCGCGGCTTTAGCCTCGTTGCTGTAGAAAAAACCCGCGTCAAGTTGTCCGGCTCCCAGGCGTGCCACCAGATCTTCTTCTGGGAAAACCTGGCTGGCGTTCTCATCGGCTCCCAGGATCGTCTGGCGCAAACCCGGCTGATGGTAGTATGTCTCAGCCAGCTCCATTAGATAAATCGTCGCCTGTCCCTTCGGATCGAGCAAGGGATCGGTGCGCCCCAGGCGAAGACCTGGCTCTTCCAGCACTTGATACCAGGACTTACTGCCGTTGGCGGCTGCCTGGAAATCAGCAGCAAATTTGCTATGCGGATTGTAACCAATTACCATTGTCGCGCGCGCAAAATTGGCATACCAGGAGACGTAGTTGCCGTTGGCCGCGCCCATCAATTGCTTGTTCACGCCGGGCGAAGCACTGATAAAAATATCGGGACGGCGCAAGTGACCTTTGATCTCATTCGCCAGCGCCAGCGAACCTTTCGCCTCGCCGGAGAACGTGTAGCCGGTACTCTGCTGAAAAGCCGGGGCAAGCTGCTTCTCCATAATACTCTCCAGTGAGCCAGCATACATCACCTGCACCGTCCCGCTCCCTTTGGAGGTTGAAGGAGACGCGGTAGTAGTCCCACCACAGGCGCTCAAGAGCAGGGCAAATGACAAAAATAAAGTGAACAAAGAGATCATCAGGACGCGGGGATAACGCGATGGCATTGATATAGGTTCCATTGGCTTCTCCTTTATAGCTGAATACTCATTCTGTGAGTATATGAGAACGGCAAGGAAAGGTCAAGGTCGCTGGAGATTGTCATAAAGGTCGAAGAGAAAGATGTAGCACGCCGCTCTCTCGCGGCTAATGGTATCTGAAAAGGGTACCGAAATGCACTTTTCAGATACCATTGACACATGTTCAGTGCTTCAGGAAGGCACTATGCAGGAAATCAACTAGCATCCGATGCAAAATCTGATCTAACGCATTACCCCTGGGAACAGGAAGTAATAGAGAAGTCCGACGAGGATCAGCCAGCCCAGCATGATAAGTGTCCAGCCCATGTTATGGCGAATCACTTCGCCCTCATTGCGTACAAACTTGGTGGTAGAGACACCCACACTGGCAGTCTGAGGCGCGACCGGCTTACCTACTTCAGCGCCTACTGAATTGAGCGAAGGCAGGATCAGTATTGGAAAACCGAGCAGTCTACCCACCTGCACCTGTACGAGACCAAAGAGCGTATTGGTCGAAGTGTTACTGCCCGAAAGGGCCACGCCGATCCAGCCCAGAATGGGAGCGAGCAGAATGAAAGCGGGACCGACCTGCGCGAAACCATAGGCCAGCGACGCACCCATACCGGAATAGTTGAAGACGTAAGCCAGGCCGAAGATGAAGACACCGACCAGGAGTGCGCCCCACATCTGGCGGAACGTCTCCTTAAACACCTGGCCCAGCACCGAGAATTTGGGCCGCACAAAGGCCAGGATCACCAGCCAGGAGACAAAAATGGAGGTCCCGCTGACAAATGGCGTGAAGGAGTACGCAACAGACGTGACCTTGTGGCTGATGGAAGAGACTGTTTTGGCGGCAAAACTGACGACGCTGACCTTCGGCAACGTAGACCAGGGACCAGTCCACAGCACGACAACCACAATCAGGATCAGGAACGGCAGCAAGGAAGCGAAGATGGAATGTTGCGTGGTACCTTCGCCACTGTCGGTGGCCATCTGAGCCTCCTGCTCCTCCGCACTCAGTTCGCGCCCGCCATAGCCCAGGACGGTCTTTGGCCGCCAGAAGCGCAACAGCAGAAGCAGAGCGCCAAAGCAGACCAGCGCCCCGACAATATCGGGCAGGTAAGGGCCAAGGAACTGCGAAACCGGGAACTGGCCCAGGATATAGGCCAGCGAACCCACGACAGCCAGTGGCCAGCCATCGCGGAATCCCTTGCGACCAGCGACCAGGTAGATGAGTACCCAGGGCGGCAGCAAAGCCAGAACCGCGACAATTTTCCCGATAGAGGCTGAGAGTGCCAGCAGAGGCAAGCCGGTGACAGCAGCCAGAGCGATAATGGGCGCGCCCAATGCCCCGAACGAAACGGGAGCGTTATTGGCAATCGCGGCCACACGAATCGCATCCAGCTCAAGGACGCCGATCGCGATCAAAATAGGCGCGACCACTGCCCAGGGATAACCGAAGCCAACCAATCCCTCAAGCAATGCGCCGAGCGCCCACGCTAGCAGAATCGTTTGCACACGGACATCAGCAGTAGCCTGCTTGACCAGCCAGTTTTTGAACGTATCAAAGAGTCCTGTAAGCTTGAGCGTGTTAAAGATAATAACACCCCAAAAAGTTATCCAATCGACTGCCCACACACCGTTCGCACTCCCAATCAGATATGACGAGATACCATCGCTCAAGGGCATACGCCAGAGCGTGATAGCAATGATCAGGGTGAGAATGGAGCCAATCAAGGTGGCGAGCCAGGCAGTGATGCGGAAAACAGCCAGCAGTACGAGTAACACAATAATAGGGACGAGTGAACCCAGGACTGTCAGCCCAAGATTGCCGAACGGATTCAGGACCTGATGAAACATAAGGTTCCTCCTTGTGCTTGTATCCGAACAACGTAGGTGCCTTCCCATCCTTATTTTACACTATATCTCTGTTCCTTCTCTACTGGCAAAGAGCAAATGGGTACCCAGACTTCCTCATCATAGCGTTACGCTCGCTTCGCTCAGTCACCCCCAACAAACAAAGCGGTGCATTCACGTCAGACGTGAATGCACCGCCCAATTCGGCATCCTGGCCGAATATCCCGCGTAAATACGTCCCTGCTAGCGGATGAGGATAGGCTGGCATGGCTCGCAACAATGAAAGCCGCGCCGCCAACTCGTGGCGCTCGCCTCTCTCCAACCCGATTCCTTCCGAGTCGGATAAGGCGTTGCTGTAAACAAAATACAGATCCCTCGTCGAATACGTATCAGTTAACTGATAACGTTACCAGAAAGCAAGCTTTCTATGTTTAACTATACATGAACATCCTTCAATGGGGCTTTATCGATGTGCAGCGTTATTTTATAAGACATCCTTTGTAGAATGTGACGGCTTCAAAAGCGGGCGTAGGGGCTGTAGACCACGTACCGAAAAAACAGGAGCATTGATGTTCGTTTATGAAATTTACATAAGACACAATGTTAATTTTCTTATCTAAAGTTAACATTTCTCTCCCCTTGCTTTTTTGGCGGATCTCATGTATCCTATCCTCAGTTCAAATTTTTTGCAGGAGACAGCAACGCGAATGATAGTTTTCAACTAATCCATCTACCGAAAGCGCGGCATGTGAACCCCTCATCGTGTGACGTTGTGCCTTGATCTGGCACCGCGTCCGGTTCAGGTTGCGCTGGTAACTGGTGAAGGAGAAAACGTTTCGTTGACCGCGAGTTGCAATGCTTTCCGCCAACATTTCCCGCCTTACACGTGCTCTCGATGTGTTGCTTGTCAAACAGCGATGTCGAGCAGTGCTTCACCAGAAATCCCAGTTGCTGCGCCGCGCTGACCAGCGTTCCTGGTCCATTTTTTGCCCAGACATCGATTGTTATGCGAGAAAAAATCAAGGAGTCCCCTATGCCTGAATATACTACTCCCATTGCGGGCGAAGAGCGCCCTTTAGATGGTTTGTTGGCAAACGCCCCTGAGCGCGCCATCCTGGTTGGTGTGGAGTTGCCCGACACCGATTGGCCAGTCGAGGAATCGTTAGAAGAACTGGCTCAGCTTGCCGCGACGGCTGGCACACACTGTATGGATCGAGTGGTCCAGCGGCTTGCACGCCCACATCCCGGCACGCTGCTCGGCTCGGGCAAGATCCAGGAGATCGCGGGGCTGGTACGTTACCACGACTGCGAAGCGGTGATTTTCGACGTGGAATTGACGCCTGGCCAGTTGCGCAACCTGGAGCGCGAATTAGAGGCCCAGGTGCTCGATCGTACCGCTTTGATCCTGATTATCTTTGGTCAGCGTGCGCGTACCAAAGAGGGACGTTTGCAGGTCGAACTGGCACAGATTGAGTACGATCTACCGCGCCTGGCTCGCCAGTGGTCGCACCTTTCGCGTCAGAAAGGTAGCGTTCAGCAGCGCGGTGAAGGTGAGAAGCAGATCGAGGTGGACCGCCGTCTGTTGCGCGGTCAGAAAGAGCGCCTGGAGGAAGATATTGAACAATTACGTGTGCAACGTCAACTCCATCGCGAACGGCGTAAACAGAGCGGCGCACCGGTGGTCGCACTGGTAGGCTATACCAATGCTGGTAAATCCAGCCTATTGAATCGTCTGGCGACTGCTCACAGTCTGGCCGAAGATAAACTCTTCGCCACGCTTGATCCGATGACCCGGCGCGTCAAACTCAATGGTGGCCAGGAAATCTTGCTCACCGATACCGTTGGTTTCGTGCAACGTCTGCCAACCACGCTGGTCGCTGCCTTCCGCGCAACGCTGGAAGAGGTTGCGGAGGCCGATCTGTTGATCCATGTGATTGATGCAGCGAATCCATCGGTGCATCATCAGATCGAGGCAGTCGAGCATGTGTTGGAAGAGATCGGGGCTGGTGGTCGTCCGATGATCGTGGCGTTCAACAAGGCCGATAGGTTGCCGCGCGATCTGCCAGTCGTGATGTCCACCCACCAGGCGAATGAAGCGCCTGACAATGCGCCTTTACAGCTTGGTGGTCTCACCGACACGTTGCCATCCGTGCGCGTCTCGGCGATGACCGGGGATGGCATTGAGGAGTTGCTACGTTGCATCAGCGACAACCTCATTCTCCAGTTTGTGCAACTCGACGTGTTGATTCCTTACGACCGTGGCGAACTGGTGGCCCGTTTCCATCAATTCGGCACGATCACCGAAGAGAGCTATGAAGCCAGCGGAACACATCTGTGTGGCTACATGCCTGAGAACCAGGCAGGTCAACTCTTGAGTTTTCAACGAGGAGAGCAGGGCGCACTGTACAGGTAATCCCAATGTTCAGATACAATGAGTACAGGAGAGCTTCTGTACTCATTGTTTTTGGCTGCTCCGAGACCTTTGCCGCTGCACTTCATAGAGGAAAATCGAGGTCGCGCAGGCAACGTTGAGTGAGGAAGCAGAGCCAGCAAGGGGAATTTTCACCATGACATCGCACAACTCCTGATAGGCCGCACTCATACCCCACGTTTCATTGCCAACAATCAGCACCGTTGGAGAAGTAAAATCATGCTGCGAGATTTCCTGTTCGGCTCTTTCATCGGTGCCAACGATCTGCAATGATCCGAGCGTGGCTCGCGCGCTTGCTAGCCAGGGTAATAGCTCTTTCTGTGAAGGAAGTCTGAGCGTTGGCAGGGCAAAAAACGAGCCGGTACTCGCGCTAATGGTTTCAGGATCGAAAAGATCAACCGCGTGGCCGGTGAGGATCAGGCCATGAGCCTGAAGCGCATCGCATGAACGGATGATCGTCCCCAGATTGCCCGGGCTGGCCGGTCGATCAAAAACGACGACGAGCAGATCTGAGACAAGAGGGATGCGGCTTGGATCGTTCTCAGGCATGGCAACCAGGGCAAGTAACTCCGAACTTGTGGATTTATTGCTCAGTTTTTCAAGCAGAGGGAGTGGAACTTCAAAATGCACCTCCGCGTGTGAGTGAGCAAGAATGCCTTCGGCCCAATCAGAGAGCGGTTTTTCTCGTGTATACACAAAGGCATTGATCGTCCAATGGTACGCCAGCGCCTGGTTGATTGGACGTACGCCCTCAATAAAAAATTCGTTGTTCTGCAGCCGTTTCTCGCGTTTCCTGCGCAGGGTTTCAATATATTGAAAGTGATTGTTCTCTGAATAGATTTTGATAAGCTTCGGTTTCCTCATCTCGACGCACCTTCAGATCAACTATGAAATGGAGAACCAAAAAGGATGCCGCGAGCCACAAACTCACGGCATCCCTCAAGCTTCTCGTGTGCTTCTCTACTGGATCGAGCCTTCGTAGATACCCATGATGGTACCCAGGAATTTGAGCGCGTCCTCTTTTTTACGCTGGAACGAGTTGCGGCCCATGATCGAGCCGAAGCCGCCGCCATCGCGGATCGCGCGCACTTCGTTGAAGACCTGCTCATCAGCGGCTGCCGCGCCACCGGAGAAGATGACGATGCGGCGACCAGCGAAGGAACTCTGAATCACGTGTTGGACACGCTCGGCCAGGGTCGCAATCGGGACCTCGTATTTCTGGTAAACCTTCTGAGCCTCGGCCAGTTCGACCTTCGCGCTGGGTAGTTTGACCTTGATGATGTCAGCACCCATCTGGGCCGCGATCTGTGCGGCATAAGTCACGACATCAACGGCGGTCTCGCCCTCTTTGCTCAGGCTGCTGCCACGCGGATAGGACCAGACGACCACCGCCAGGCCCGCTTCTTTGGCCTGTGCGGCCATGCCACGCAACTGCTCATACATCGTCACGCGCTCAGCGGAGCCGGGATAGATCGTGAAACCAACGGCCACGCAACCCAGGCGCAACGCATCTTCCACGCCCGAAGTGACCGCCGAGATCGGATCTTTCTCGTCATTCAGGACATCGTGATTGTTGACCTTTAAGATCAACGGAATTTCGCCGCAATAATCGGAGACGCCTGCCTCTAAAAAGCCAAGCGGGGCCGCGTAAGCGTTACAGCCAGCCTCGATAGCTAGCTGGAAGTGATAGCGCGGATCATATCCGGCGGGATTGGGGGCGAAGCTACGCGCGGGACCATGCTCGAAGCCCTGGTCCACCGGCAAGATCACCATTTTACCTGTGCCGCCCAGGCGGCCATGATTGAGCATACGCGCCAGATTGGTGCGCACGCCCGGATTTTCGCTGGTATACCAGCTCAGAATTTCACGAATGCGATCGTTCATGAATAATGTGTTCCTCTCCACTCATCTTCAAGTGACCTGACCACGTACACTGTGGCGAACTTCATTTTACCACGAAATACCCCGGCACTGTTCAACTCACAGAGAGAAGCAATTGTTGCCAGTGAACTGCTTTGCATAGACTGCTCAGGTGGTACAACTGGCAAACAAGCTTCCCAGGTCAGGTATACCTTGCGCTTGCAGGACGCACTCATGTTGCGCTGCCATCCTGCATAGAGCACCTCTGCCTGTTCGCCTTGCCGTCGTCCCCCATCGTACCTGACCTCCGATAAAATTGCAAGACTTTACCAGCCTGTCTTCCAGAACAGTCATACATCACATCTACATCAAAAGAAATAGACCATGGAGAAACACGGAGTAACCATATGACACCCTCGTCATATTCTGTTTTATATGGTACAATATATGAACAAGATTGTTAGCCCCGCATATTTTTTTGTAGAAAGGAGGTTCTTGTGTGCTGTTCGTTGGTGAGCAGACTTACTGGTCCTCTCATCGTTAGCTGCCTGTAGCCCACTCCATTCGTTATCACTTTTTGTGAGACATCGTAGTACACCAGACCTGAATGATCAGGATTGGAGGAAACCATGGCGACTACTAACGCAAGCTCCCCCCGTTCATCCATGGGAGCAGTCATCTTCTCCAGTACCCTCGGAACCGCCATCGAGTGGTACGATTTTTTCCTTTACGGTACAATGGCGACTCTCGTTTTCCCTGCTGTCTTTTTCCCTGAGAGTAATCAATTCATTGGCCAGCTACTCTCTCTGTTCACCTTTTTGGTGGGCTTTCTCGCGCGTCCCTTCGGTGGGGCGATCTTTGGCCATATGGGCGATCGCGTGGGGCGAAAATCCACGCTTATCGTGACATTATTGCTGATGGGCATTTCGACCCTGGTGATTGGTTTTCTGCCCGGCTATGCGACGCTGGGCATTGCCGCACCGCTGATCCTGGTCCTTTTGCGCCTGGGTCAGGGGCTGGGCGTCGGTGGCGAATGGGGTGGTTCGGTCTTGCTGGCAATGGAGTACGGCCACAAACGCAATCGCGGTTTCTGGGCCAGTTGGCCACAGATAGGAGTGCCGGTCGGGCTGCTTCTCTCAACCCTCGTTGTTAACATCACTCAGGCCAGTGCTGGTGCGAGCTTTGCGACTGGCTTCGCGTGGCGCATCCCGTTCTTTATCAGTGCGTTATTGATTATCATTGGCCTGTATATGCGCCTGCGCATACTGGAAACGCCACTTTTTGCAGAGGTTAAAGCGCAGAAACGCGAGGCTTCAGCGCCGATTCTCCAGGCATTTCGGCATAGCACACCCGAAATCCTGCTCAGCGCTGGCGCGCGTTTCGTTGAACAGGCTCCCTTCTATCTTTTCAGCGTCTTTGTAATCACCTACGGCGTTGATAGGTTGGCGTTGGATAAGACGCTGATTTTGAACGCGATTACCATCGCTGCTGTCGTCGAGTTGTTCACTATCCCGCTTTTCGCCTCGCTCTCGGACCGCTTTAGCCGACGCACCTGGTATCTCACTGGATGTGTGCTGATGGCCGCGTTCGGTTTTCCATACTTCCTGTTGATGAATAGCGGGTCAGCAGCACTTTTTGTTCTGGCTGTAATCCTTTCGCTCGCCGTTTTCCATGCCTGGGTGTATGGACCGCAGGCGGCGCTCATCGCGGAACGTTTCGGCACACGCTCGCGCTATAGTGGCGCATCGCTGGGATATCAACTTGCGGCACCCTTTGCTGGTGGCTTAGCCCCGATCATCGCGTTGCTCCTGCTCAATGGCAAGACCAGTCTGGGGGCGCTGGGCTTGAGCAATGTCGTGGTCAATATTGGCTCTGGCTCCTGGCAGGCGGTCTCGGTTTACATCATTATCCTCGGCGTCATTTCTTTTGCATGTGTCCTCGGCCTCAAGGAACTGTCGAAAGCCGACATTTCGGATGTTGACGCGTATACCATTACCGAAGCTGAGGCCGAGCCGGCAGTGTCCGCTGACTGAGCCTGAATCCGGCTACAGGTTGTTGACAGAGATTTTCTAGACGGGCTAATAATCTGACAAGAAAAACCTGGGATGAAGTTGGTAATGCAGCTTCTATCCCAGGTTTTTCTTCGGGAGTAAAAGCGCTGACTGAATTGTTTCAGCGTTAGGAAGCAGTTAAAGAAACCATGCACAGGAGGGCTGCGATGCGCTTCGCTATTTCCATACCTCAAGAGGTTCCTGATGGGACATTCGACCCGGTAAGATTGCGCAACTATCTGACCAGAGCTGAGTCCTTCGGCTTTCACAGCGCCTGGACGCAAGAAACCGTGCTTGGCTCCGCGCCAATCCTGGCACCACTCGAACTCATGACCTTCGCCGCAGCCTGCACCGAGCGGTTGCACCTGGGATGTTCCGTCTTCGTCAGCCCATTGCACAATCCTATTCACTTTGCCAAAAGTATCAGCACGCTGGATCAGCTCAGCCGTGGGCGCGTCGAGGTCGGCGTTGCCACCGGAGGTAGAAGTAGAATGTTCTCTGCCTTCGAAGCTGACCCAGCCAGTCTCGTCGCTCGCTTCACAGAAGGATTACAACTGATGAAGGCCTGCTGGACTGAGTCGAGCATCTCCTTCGCTGGCCGTTTCTGGCAGCTCGACGACGCGGCTCTGGAGCCCAAACCTTTCCAGAAGCCTTACCCACCGCTCTGGATCGGTGGCAGTCACCCGGCAGCAGTGCGCCGGGCTTTGCAGTATGGCAACGGCTTCTTTGGGGCCGGGCGATCTTCCACTGCACAGTTCGCTCAACAGGTCCAGGTGCTGCGTGCGGCACTGACTGAAGCAAAACAGGACCCCTCCACGTTCCCGATTGCCAAACGTGTCTATATTGTGGTTGACGACGATACAACCCGCGCCCATGAACGGATCGAGGCCGGACTCAAGCGTGCCTATGGAGCTTCTGGCCTGGCCGATATCGCCGTCTACGGCCCACCCTCAGCCTGTATCAAAGGTCTACGCGAAGTGGCCGAAGCGGGAGCTGAACTCATCCTGCTCCACGTCCTCCCTGACGAAGCCGAACAGATGGAACGCCTGGCCACCGAAGTTATTAGCCAGATGCAGGACGAGTGATATCATAGAAACACTCTCTTTTTTCAAGCAAGTCCCCTTTTGACCGGCCTCTCGGAACGTTTGAGAGTTGGTCGAAAGGGGGCAAGATTCATACACTTCAAACCGGGACAACAACATATTTCAATTAATCCGTTGAGAGCATCTGGCCTCATTGGTTATATTGACAAATTTACAAGTATCACTGTAAAATCGACCCATATCTGCCCGGTCCCATTCCATAGATAATTGTCCCGATGGATACGCATTTAACCTTCGTTACGGTGCGACAACGGAGTTCGTTTCAATGTGGAACATACCTTTTTTTCCTGCCTCAAGCAAACCTGGTCGACGGGATCTTCTGAAACAAGCGCTTGGCATCGGACTCTCGTTGGGGATAGCCGGGACATTACTCCAGAGCTGTGAGACGGCACCGATCGCCAGCAGCCTCAATTTTGCCAACTGGGCGTCTGCCGAAACCGCGACGCGCAACGATATTGATAAGGTTCTCCAGCTTTTTGAAAGCCGGAATAATGTTCAGGTCAATAATATTGCCATGCCCTTTGACGGAGTCCTGGCGCAGCTAACCGAACTGATCCACGCGAGGATTGTGCTGGACGTCATGGAGTTGAGCGGCAACTGGCCCTTTGCCCTGGCTGGCATAGGTGCTCTGGCCGATCTTGGCCCGTTTGTCACGCGCGATTGGTACCAGGATTCTTTCCCCAATAGTTTTTCCGTTGGAACATACGAAGGGACGCTTTACGCCGTGCCATTTAGTATTACCCCACACGGCTTCTGGTATAATCGCAAGTTGATGGCTTCTGCCGGGCTGGACCCCACGCGCCCACCGCGCACCATGGATGAGCTAAATCAGGCAATGACCGTCTTTCGCGCGAAATTGCCAGCCACCAGCTATCCGCTTGGCCTGGACACATCCGTTACCGAATATGCGCTGGTTGGCTTCTGGCCCTGGGTCTGGACCTTTGGCGGCAATCCAATGGTGGATAATGGCGATGGCAACGTCAGTATTGATTGGACGGACGCCGGAACTATCGCTGCTTTCCAATGGCTGCAAGACGCCATACGCGCGCGCTGGAGTCCACCCAATCTGGCAATTAAGGCAGAACGCGAAATGATGGCGGAAGAGCAGATCGTTTTCAAGCTGGATGGCCCCTATTTGAATGGCATTCTTGGCTCATTTAACCCGGCTTTCAGTACCAGCCAGCAAGTGAACGGGACCTTTTCCGTGACAACCACCCCGCTAGGACCAGGCGTAACGCAGCCAGTGACGTGCGCGGACATTCACAACCTGGCGATCTCTTCCTCTTCCAGCAATCAAGAGCTTTCCTGGAAGCTGATCGATTTTCTCACCACGTCGCGCGAGGTGATTACAACCTTTCTGATTCCAGAGGGCGGCATGTTGCCATACCTCAGTTATAACCTCAATCCGCGTCTGTATGGCCGCTTCTATGCTGATCCAATTAACCAGGCCTTCATCAACGCGGTGATCCCCACTATGCGCGCTCCAGCTTACGGCCCACGTTACAGTACCGCAGCACTCGCCATCGCCGCCGCCATCCAGGATGTCGCGCAAGGAGCAGCCGTCAAACCGCGACTTTTGCGCCTGACGGAAGAGGTGAAAGCTCTCTATGCATAAATAGTATTTCGTAGCAGCCAACCTCTCTGCTATTTATCCAGCTCTTCCTATTTCGCAAGGAGCAAGAACTATGTGGCAGTTCCTTATCAATATGTCGATCGCACGGCGTCTGATGATAGCGGCGGCCATCACCGCGCTCATCCCAGGCATTGTCATTTCAGTGCTGGGCGGCTCATATATTGGCACACTTCAGACGATTAACAACACCGTCAAGTCGAGTAACGACGCGGTGAAACTGGTAACTGACATGCAAGCTGATCTCTTACGCATGAACTCGCTGCTTGAAGTTTTGAACACCGACCCTGGCTCGGCGGTCAGCAATGTGCAGAATAGCCGCGAAATAACGCAATTGGCGACGAATTTTGGCACATCTTCCGCCTCGTATCAAAAAAATTATCAAATCACAACTTCTGCGAACATGAAAAGCATTCGCGACACGCTTCAGGGAAATACGCTGGGAACACAAGCCTCAATCAGTCAGCATAGCATGATTTATGTCGTGAATCTCCAGTGGCAAATTTACCAGAGCGCGCAGAATCAGGTGCTGCACGATGTCCAGGATCAGGCCAGTGCCAACACGCTGGCGGACGATGTGGCCCAGGCCAATCTGGAATATTTACCCTTAAAGGGCAATCTTGATAATCTCGTCAGCCTGACCGAGAGCATCAGCCAGGTTGTCAGCCAGATCAATACCTTCAAAATCAATCCCACGCTTTTCTGGACTATCGTAGCCTTTCTGGTCAGTACGCTGGTTGTGTTTGCGTTGAGTTATCTGATAAATCTGACGATCACCCGCCCCTTGCGCCGGCTGGTGCAATTAACCGAACGCATTGCGCAGGGCGAAACCGACGCACGCGCGTTTGTCACCGGCCACGACGAAACATATATGGTCGCGACCTCTATGAATACGATGCTGGATAGTATCGCCAGACTGATGCAGAATGTGCAGCACCAGCATAATATGCTAGAGACGCGCGTGAACGAATTCATTGTCGAGGTCAGAGGCTTCGGCTCCGGCGACCTGCGCACGCGCGCGGAAGTCACAGCGGACGAGCTTGGTTTTCTGGCGCACTCTTTAAACTATGCGTTAGAAAAGCTGAGTGGCTTGATCGCGCATGTGAAAACGGCTTCAAACGAGGTAGAAAATATTACCAGGACAACACAGGCCAGCGTGAGCCAACTGGTCCCAGGTAACGTTGAGCAGATGCAATCGATAACTACAGCCGCCGAGGCGATAGAAAACCTCGACAACGCAACAAAGACGATCATGGATGAGGTTCGTACCCTGACCGCGCTCGCCCAGAAAACGCGCCGCTTCGGGCAAGCGTTGAGCGAGAACGATGAGCGCAAGCGAGCAGAAGAACCGGGCAGTTTCAGGACCATACTGGAGCTAATTGAGCAACAGGCAGGCTTGATTGAAAGCATCGAAGCCAACCTGAGTCAGCAAATTCTGCTTTGCCGTCGTGCGTTGCAAAGCGTCCAAAGGGTGGTTGAGGGCAGCAGGCAAAGGAAGACATGCATAGATGAAGCGAATGACCAGGTGAGCAAGCTCGCACGGGCAGTCGGGGATTTACAGAGTTCGGTCAGTGTCTTCAAAATTCAGGAAGATCATGCGGTTTCTCAGAAGCTCAGCTAGAAAATGTCGTCCAGGATGGTCGCGACTCCGCCGAGAGGCATCGCAAGGCCGCTGGACTGGGCAAACTCGACTCGCGTGTGCGCGAATGGCACCGGCAAACAGTGTTCGTCCAGCGTTGCGTGGAGTGAGCGCAGAAGCAGCTCGCCTGCCTGCATGGTACTGCCATCCAACACGACTAACGCCGGGTTCAAGCTATTGATGAGGCCTGCCAGCACCAGACCAAGATGCTTGCCCGCGCGTGCCAATGCCCCTTTGCAGACCACATCGCCATTTCTTGCCGCCTCAACCACTTCCTCAAAGGTGGTAATCGTGGGGACAAAGCGTTGAACTTCGCGCAAGACCGCTGCCTTGCCAGCAACAGTCTCCAGACAACCAGAGCGCCCGCAGTGGCAGAGCGTCCCATTTACCTCAACCGGGATATGCCCAATCTCGCCGGCGGCTCCCGTATAGCCACGGTAGATCTGCCCGTTGAGGATAAAGCCGCCCGAAATGCTGGAACCAACTTTCATATACAACATATGGCTCTCGCTGCGTCCCGCGCCATACCTGCTCTCACCCAACGCGCCCATATTCCCGTCTCGATCCAGGTAGACCGGCACTCCCAGGCTTTCCTCCAGCCTTTCCTGAATATTGATCCCACTCCAGTTCGCAAATGGCGCTGGCAGCACAGTATCCTGCTGCAAAAGATCCAGTGGACTCATAATGCCCAGCCCCACGCCAACCACCATTTCCCAGGCCACCTGCTGTTGAGCAACAAACACCTTGAGGAACTTTGCGAGCAAGGGAAGATCTTCTTGTGGACCTTTGTCGATGGCAAAGGGGATGTCCAGGCGTTGCACAGGATGGCCAGTCAGATCAGCCAGCACGACTGTGAGATGCTGGCGTCCGAGCGTGCCTCCCAGCACATATCCGGCGGTCGCGTTAAACGAGAGCAGCGTGGTCCGGCGATCATCACCCGTGCGGACGCGGTGCCGGCCGCGCTCAAGCGTGCGCTCGCGCCGCTGATCGGCAAGTACCTGCCGGCGACCGACTAGGTGTCCGCG
>Ga0207674_10004331_pt1 | contig 17119 bp, 16 predicted proteins | sample KBSCornC72_FD_184303 | JGI IMG/M metagenome (GOLD analysis project Ga0207674, IMG submission 184303) | Corn rhizosphere microbial communities from Kellogg Biological Station, Michigan, USA - KBS Corn C7-2 (SPAdes) (version 2) | ecosystem: Host-associated > Plants > Roots > Rhizosphere > Soil ... | reverse complement strand
GCGGGCTTTCTCGATTGCGGGTTCGGCCATGCGCGCGCGCTAGCCCAAAGCGCGCCGGTGAGGCAATTCAGGCGGGGACTGCGACGTCGAAGGCGATGGTCATCCGCTCGCCCGCGCCGAACGGGCGGGTGCCGTGCCACATCCACGACGGGAACAGGGCGAGCCGCCCCGGCTTCGGCTCGATGAGCCGCGTGAGCGGAAGGTCCAGCTTCAGCTGCGCCTGCGGCTCGCCCAAAGTGAGGAAGCCCGCCTCCCCTTCGCCGAGGCCCGGTGGAAGCTCGATGTAAAGTGCCGAGCTGATCCAGCCCATCGGATGGACATGATTGGCGTGATAACCGCCGCCGCTGAGCCGCACCGACCAGGCGCCGGCGAAGCGGACCGGCTGGTCGCGCGGCGGTCCGAGCAGCGGGTGGCGAGGATCGGGCGGGGGAAGCTGGGCAATGTGCTCGGCCACCGTGGCCGCGATGCCCTCGCGCACTTTCGCGATGATCGGATCGATACGGTGGAACAGATTGCCGTCGGTCTGGGTGCCGCCGCGCACCGACTGGTCGAGGTGCTCGCCGCGGGTGACGTGCAGCGTTCGAAGCGTGTCCGCCAGCTGGTCAAGGGGGGGAAGGCGGTCGGCAATGTCATAGACCTCGACCATGCGTGGGTCGCCCTCCAGCCATTCCGAGCGCGGATCGCCGAGAATGCGCCAGGCGATCGAGGCATAAGGCCAAAAGAGGAAGGCATCGGGCGTGGCGAGCCAGGGATCGATCAGGGCGCTCGCGTCCTGTGGGCGCGCGAGCCGGAGCAGGTTGCGCGCGTGGCGAAGCTGCACCGTCGCGTCCGGCAGGTCCGCGAGCGCCGCAAACAGGGCTTCCGCGCGCTCGGGTTCGCCGGTCTCCGAATAGACCGCCGCCTCATTGGCATCGAACAGTGGATCGTCGCCGACCGCGGCGCGGCCCGCCGCGATGGCGGCGAGCACATCGTCCCAATGCTCCGCATGGACCAGGGTGATGATCTGCTGCCGCCTGAGCTCGATATTCCCCGGCATCATCGCCAGAGCTTCTTCGAAGCTTCGCGCGAAGCCCGCCCGTTCGCCCTCGGTCCAGCGAAGATGCGCGAGCGTCTCGTGGCCCTCGGTCCACTGAGGGCCGACCTTGAGGCCATGCTCGATGCCCGCGATTGCATCGCCGATGCGGCCTTCCGCTGCGAGCGCGGCGGCGAGGCCAAGCAGCAGCTTCGAATCGCCGGGCGAAAGCCGAAGCGCACGGGCGTAGGCGTCGACGCTTGGGAGCCCCGCTTCGTATGATGCCCGCGCGAGCGCGTGGGCGATGTTGGCAGACGTCGGCGCAAGCTGCGCCGCGCGCCGGAGCGCGGGAAGCGCTTCGGAATAACGCTCCAGCTCGCGCAGGATCAGGCCCTGCAGGTGCCATAGCCGGGCATCGTGTCCACCCACGCGGAGCTCGGCGTCGATCCCGGCGAGCAAGGATTCCCGCGCCCCGGCCTCGTAGCGGGCGAGCGCATCCCTGAAGTCCAGCGGAGCCGCCGTCTCGTCCTCCCCGGAAGCCGTCGTCGCCATCACGCCCCTGCGAAGCTGACGCCTGCAGCCTCGATCACGGCGGCTACCGCCGCGCGGTCGTCCGCGCTCAGCGAGGGCTGCCACAGGTCGACGATCAGGACGACCCGAAGTTCGTCGCTGCCGTTCCACGCCTCATGCTCGATGGTATCGTCGAAAACGAACGATTCGCCGACCACCCACTCGCGCGTGGATGCGCCGACCCTGAAGCCGCAATCGGGAGGGACGATCAGCGGCAGATGACATACGAGCCGCGTGTTCGCGACACCCGTATGCGGAGGAATCCGCGTCCTCGGCGCAAGCAGCGAGAACATGGCGTTTGGCGAGGCGCCGCGAACGTGCGGCTGATCGAGCGCTGCGATCACATCCAGCGTCTTCGGGCAATGCCGCGCATTCGCCTCGATCCGTTCGCCGTTCTTGAGGAGATGGATCGCGGTCCACTCGCGGCTGTTGTTGAGTTCCTTCCACTGCGCGAGCGGCACGTGCTCGGGATATTGGATGTAGGGCACCATCTCGGCCGCCTCGGCGCGCATCAGCGCGTCGAACTCGCCGCGGATCTCGTCCGTCGCCGCGTCGAGCGCGTCGAGCTGCGGAAAGAAGGAGCGGTCGTGGAATTCATACTCCGGGACTCCGGGATAATGGAATTCCGTCGGCTCCTGGTGGAAATGGCGCGTTGTGTGCGCGGAGTTCGATGCGAGCCGCTCGGCTCGGGTGCGGGCGAGCGGCGAAAGGTCGGCGGGGATGGCTTCGCGAAGCCGGTTCTCCATACCGCCCGAACAGATCTCCCAGCGCTCGCGGGCATGGGCCACGGCCGAGCGCATTGGAGCGGGAATATGGGCGTCCGGTGTGAGCTGGGCAATCGCATGACCAAACGCCTGGTCACAGCGGCGGTCACCCAGCTGCTCGAGCAGCATCGCGCGGTGGAGCAGTGCCGCGAAGTCGCGCGGTTCGGCAGCCAGGAAGCGCTCGACGGCCTCCAGGGCGCCAGCTGCGTCGCCGCTTGCGCGTCGCAGCGCGGACAGCTTGAGCCACAGCGACGGATCGGAACCCGCTGACCCCGCCTCCTGCTCGAGCAGGTGGCGCGCGGTCGCGAGGTCGCCCGAGGCCGCGGCGCGGTCTGCCTGCTCTTCTCGGCTTTGCGTTGCCATGGTCCGGATCATGCGCCGCCAGCGCGGAAAATCAAAGGATCGACGCCTTGGTCCAAAAAGAAGCGGCGGGCCCTTTCGGACCCGCCGCCAGTCTTTCGCTTGCCGCTGACTTAGAAGTCGACGGTGAAGCCCGCGAACATGTAGCGCCCGAGAGCGTCGAACGTCTGCGGATAGGTATTGCCGTTCGCGCCGAGCTCAGTGAGCGGCGGATCGGTGTCGAACACGTTGTTCATGCCGAGGCGCAGGTTGAGCTTCTGGGCCACGCGCGCGGTGAACGCGAGGTCGAAGTAGCTGCGGCTGGCCAGGTGCAAGTCGGCCGGCGGGCTCTTTTCGGTAGCGCCGAACAGGTCGGTGCTTCCGAAGTAGCGCCACTGACCTGAGACACCCATGCCGTTGGGCATGGTCAGGCCGATGCGCAGCTTGTGCCTCCACTTCGGGTTCGGCGTTCCGCACGAGCTGCCGTACAGGCCGGCGCATTCGACGTCGCTGCCCGGGAACTGCGAGAACAGCTTCTTCAGATAGGTGCCGACGAAGCTGACGTTGGCCGTTCCGAGGCTGCCGAGGCGGTGGTTGTACGTGCCCTGGAAGTCGAAGCCGCGGGTGTGGAGCTTACCAACGTTCAGGTTCTGGACGTTGATGAAGCCGTTCTGCGTCCGCCACAGCGAACCGAACTGGTCGCGATGGACGAGGTCGCAGAGCGTGCCGGTGTCGACGCAGGTCTGAAGGATCGTGTTCCACGGGATGGTCCCGATGACGTCCTTGACCTTGATGTCGAACCAGTCGGCGGTGAGCGCCAGGCCGGGGATGAATCGCGGCTGGAGGATCACACCGGCGGTCAGCGTGTCGGCGCTTTCCGGGTTCAGGTTCGGGTTGCCGCCACCCTCAGCGTTGTACTGCTTCGCAGGGCTCGGCGTGATGTGGCCGTACTGCGCGGCAGTGACTCCGCTGTTGGCGCACGCCGTCTGCGATGCCGCCGGAATGTCGCCCGAGCACGGATCGATGCTGCCCGACAGGAACGACCGGACCGGCTGGAACAGCTCGACGATGTTCGGTGCACGGACCGCGCGGTTGTAGCTGCCGCGGAAACGCACGTCGCGGATCGGCGCGAACCGGGCCTCGACCTTGTACGTGTCCGTGCTCTTGCTGTTGCCGGCGATGTGGTACGTCGAGTGACGGTAACCGGTCGACACGCTCAGTTCGTCGATGAAACTGTGCTGGATGATCGGGACCTGAAGCTCGCCGAAGAACTCGCGAACGTCGAACTGGCCGGACACCGACGGAACCGTTCCGCTGCCACCCGAAAGGTCGCCGCTCTGGTTTTCGAGGTCGGTGTTATAGTGCAGTTGCTCCTTGCGATACTCGAGGCCGACGTTGAGGCCGATGCCGGCGTCCGCCCAAGGCGTCTGCAGGCCGAAGTCGGTCCCGTTGAAGGTCACGTCGCCGTGAGCGATCGTCTCGTCCACGTTGCCCGTCGCGAAGGCCGGAACCTGGAGGTAGTTGAGGGCCTCCTGAGTGACTCCGCCCGACTGGAAGATGTTGTAGGGCGCGCACGCCGTGTCCGTCTCGAGGAAGACCGAGCGGCACTCGATCGTGGCGCCCGGGGTCCCCGGAGCGACGATGTCGCCGTTGAGCACCGACACGACGTCCATGACGTTCTGCAGGCGGTTCTTCGAGAAGAACTGGTTCGTCTGGTCAGAATAGGTGACCCGGCCGAACTGGTAGTAGGTATCGTAAGACACGCCGTTCAGCGGATCGCCGCGCATACCGGCGACGATGCGGAAATCGTGGTGGTCGAGGATGTCGTCACGACCGCCGCCTTCGACGTTGCGGCGAAGGATCTGCACGTCGCCGAACTGCGGGTTGGCCGCGTCGAAGACGAAGCCCGGGCAAATGATGTCACGCTCCTGCGCCGACAGCAGCGGGTTGTCGCAGTTGACGGTGAAGGTGTCGCCGAAGTTGCCGCCCGGAGCGATCAACGCGTCCGAATGGTCGTCCATGAACATCGCTTCGAGGTACGGCTTCGCACCCGGCGCGATCTCGTAATTGGCGAAGGCGCCGAGGTTGTAGCGCTCGTCCGGGCGCTGGAAGTAGTTGTACGGAGCGAAGTTGAACAGCGACAGCCCCGGCTCGAGCTTGTTGCCGTTGACGAAGTAGGTGCCGCCCGTGACTTCGTTGTTCACGAAGAACGTACCTTGGGCGCTGGTCGCGGAACCGCCGCAATAGAACTCGCCGTAAGCGGCGATATAGGCTTGGCCCTTGGCGGTGTTCGGGAACGCGCCCATCGCGCAGAACGAATAGTCGCGGGTCGATTCGAGTACCGGCTCCTGGTGGCGATAGGTGGCGTAGGCCTGGACGTGGCCGCGGCCGTCGTCGAACGACGCGCCGAACACGGCCGCGATGTCCTGCGCGCCGCCATTGGTGCTCATTCCGCGCGGATATTCGAACGGAGCGGTCGGAATGCCGATACCGTTCCAGTAATCGTTGCTCAGGGCGCGCTTCATCTGGTTGTCGATGCCACCGTTCTGGTGGTTGAAGACGCTCGCCTGGCCGTCGATGCGGAAGCCGGTGAAGGTGTCGTCGAGAACGAAGTTGACGACGCCCGCCACGGCGTCGGCACCGTACACCGACGACGCGCCACCGGTCAGCACGTCGACGCGCTTGATCAGCTGGTTCGGGATGAAGTTGATGTCCGGGTTCGGATCGACCGGATCACCCGGACCGAGGCGACGACCGTTGATGAGAACCATCGAGCGCTTCGCGCCGAGGCCGCGAAGGTCGATTTCCGCGGTGCCGGTGGCGCCGTTCGAAACGTTCGAACCCTGGTCAGCGAAGACCTGCGGCAGCGAGTTGATGAGATCCTCGGTACGGGTCGTACCCTGAAGCTTGACTTCCTGGCTGGTCACGGTCGTGACCGGGCTCGCCGTTTCGAGGTTCGGCTGCGGAATGCGCGAACCGGTGACGATGATTTCCTGCGGCTGGTCGATCGCAGCGCCCTGCGCGTTCTGCGACGGCGGAGTTACGATGCCGGCAGGCGGAGTGGTCGTCTCGGGCTGCGTGCCGGTCCCCGACGAGGTGTCGGCGGGATTGCAGGCGCCGCTGTTCCCCGGAACCGTGCCCGGCGGGCATTCAGGCGGAGTCGCTTGCGCAAACGCCGGCGTGGCGATCATGCCCGCACCAACCAAAAGGGTGGTCGTGAGCAAGCGCTGACGGAAATCGAGCTTCATGTAGTCTTCCCCTTCACTAGCCGAGCGCGGGGCCACGGCTGCCGTGGATCGGCAAAATGCGAATTTGCCGAACTGCGCCATTTGATAGGTGAAGCGTGGAGAGGCTTGCAACGCTTGGCGACTCGTTACGGGCAAGTTGTCAATGCGCTGTATCAATTTTGCAACAGCGCTCGCTTGCGCAAAATGAGGCCCGCTGGATAGTGTGGCTGGTGTCAGCGGAGGGTTCGATCAGGATGGGTAAGTGGATTGTTCTCGCCTCGGCCGCGGCGCTGGCCGGCGCCGGAGCCGCGGGTGCGAAGCCGCGGGTCGAGACCGGGACTCCGGCGCAGGTGCAGCGGCTGATGGCCTGCCGCGCCATCACGGGGGCGGAGCAGCGACTCGCCTGCTACGACCGCGAGACGGCGGCGATGGACCAGGCGATCGCGAGCAAGGACCTCGTCATGGTCGACAAGGAGAAGGCGCGCGCCGCGGGGCGGTCGTTGTTCGGCTTCTCTATCCCCGACTTTGGCGGGCTGCTCGGCGGCGGCGGTGAGATCAGCCAGATCGACGGAACGGTCAAAAGCACCGGCCGCAACCAGGACGGCGGCTGGGTGATCACCCTTCAGGACGGATCGGTCTGGAGCCAGACCGACGACTGGCCGGGGCTCGACCCGCGGCCGGGCAAGAAGGTAGTGGTCAAGCGCGGCCTGATGGGCAGCTTCTGGCTGTCGATCCCCGGCCAGAACGGGATCAAGGTCAAGCGGATCGGCTAGGGGCGGTTCAGCGCCCGCCCGTCCCCTGCTCCGCCTTCAGGCTCGCGGCCGCGTCGACGTAGGGCTCCTGCCGTTCGACGCTCCAGTAGCGCAGGTCGTGCAGCGGGATGCGCTCGCCAGTGACGGCGCAGACGACATGGTCGCCGTCGCTCAGGAGCCGGAAGGTCCCGGCCAAGTAATGGATGCGCGCGGCGCGTCCGCTTCCGCTCATCAGCATCGAATCACTCCTCCGGCGGATCGAATAGGCCGGGCTGCGGGCTGATGTAGGAGCGGCGCGGCTTGCGCTCAACCGGCCGCGCGGGCGTCGCCCGGTCGACCGCTCCGTCGACCGCGGCATCGACGCTGCCGTCGGCGAAGCGGAGCGTCAGAAGTCCCGCCTCACGCGCGTCGCGCGCGTGAATCAACGTATTTCCGTCGCGCCCGGTCACGCGCGCATAGCCCCGCTCGAGCGGGCGCTCGGGATGCGCCAGCTCGGCCATTCGCCACAGGCCGCCGAGCTGCTCGTTCAGCCGTTCCACCCGCTGGTCGAGAAGCTCGCGCCGAAGCCGGCCCGCGACGAGGTTCAAGTCGCCCCTCGCCGTTCCGGCGCGCGCCGCAAGCGACCGCGGAAGCCGCTCACCGACCTCGTCGAGGCGTTGCGCCATCGGCGCGAAGATCGCCTGCGGCTCGGGCCAGCGGCAGACCGTGAGATCGAGCAGCTCGCGGCCCCGCTCCGCGCGGCGGGATAGGCAATGCTGCGCCCGGTGGGACAGCTCGCCGAGCTGGGCGAGCAGCTCGCCGCGGACGGGAACCGCGATCTCGGCGGCCGCGGTCGGAGTCGGGGCGCGTCGGTCGGCGGCATGGTCGATGAGCGTGGTGTCGGTCTCGTGACCCACGGCGGAAATGAGCGGGATCGGGGATTCGGCGGCGGCGCGCACCACCTCTTCCTCATTGAACGCCCACAAATCCTCGATCGAGCCGCCGCCGCGGGCGACGATGAGGAGATCGGGCCGCGGGTCGAGCGTCGCAAAGGCGCGGATCGCGGCCGCGATCTTGGCCGCAGCCCCCTCCCCCTGAACCGGCACCGGCCACAGGATGACGCGCGTCGGGCAGCGATCCTCGAGCCGGTGGAGGATGTCGCGGATGACCGCGCCGGTCGGCGAGGTGACGACGCCGATCAACTGCGGAAGGAAGGGCAGCTTGCGTTTGCGTTCGGGCGCGAACAGCCCCTCCGCCGCGAGCGCCTTGCGCCGCTTTTCGAGCAGCGCGAGCAGGGCCCCCTCGCCCGCAATCTCCATCCGCTCGACGACGATCTGGTACTTCGACCGCCCGGGATAGGTGGTGAGCTTGCCCGCCGCGATGACCTCCGCGCCGTCCTCGGGAAGGAAGGCGAGCGCGGAGGCATTGCCGCGCCAGATCACTGCGTCGATGCAGGCATTCTCGTCCTTGAGCGTGAAATAGCAGTGCCCCGACCCGTGGCGTTTGAAGCCGCTGATTTCGCCCCGCACGCGCACGTGCCCGAAGGCGCTCTCGACGGTGCGCTTGAGCGCGCCCGAAAGCTCCGACACGCTGAGCGCTGGCGAATTGTCGCCGGGGGCGACGTTCGCTAACAGACCGGCGCGTGCTTCTTCGGAAAGATCCATGAACATTCTGCTGTTGGGCTCGGGCGGGCGGGAGGATGCCCTCGCGTGGCGGCTTAGGCAATCGCCGAGCTGTGACAAGCTCCTCGCCGCGCCCGGCAATCCGGGCATCGCGCGCTGGGCGGAACTTGCCGCGATCGACCCCTGCGACCGCCAGGCGGTCGTCGCGCTGGCGCGCGCGGAAGATATCGGCCTGGTGGTCGTCGGGCCCGAGGCGCCGCTCGTCGCCGGTGTGGCCGACGCGCTGCGCGAAGCGGAGATCGCGGTGTTCGGACCCAGCGCAGCGGCCGCGCAGCTCGAAGGCTCGAAGGGTTTCACCAAGGATTTGTGCCGCGCGAACAAGATCCCGACGGCCGACTACGTCCGCGTCGATCGCGCATCGGACGCGCTTGCGGCGCTCGATGGCTTCGGTCTCCCGGTCGTGATCAAGGCGGACGGGCTCGCCGCAGGCAAAGGCGTGACGGTGGCTGCCACGCGCGCGGAAGCCGAGGAAGCGATCGAGGCGGCGGGCGACGGTCCGCTCGTGATCGAGGAATTCCTGGAGGGCGAGGAAGCGAGCCTGTTCGCGCTGGTCGATGGGAAGACCGCAGTGGCGCTCGCCTCGGCACAGGACCACAAGCGCGTCGGCGAGGGCGATACGGGGCCGAACACCGGCGGCATGGGCGCCTACGCGCCCGCGCCGGTGCTGACGCCGGAGCTTCAGGCACGCGCGATGGACGAGATTGTTCGCCCGACCGCGCGCGCGCTCGTCGAGGCGGGCACGCCGTTCAGCGGCATCCTTTATGCCGGGCTGATGCTGACCGCCGAGGGGCCCAAGCTGATCGAATATAATGTCCGCTTCGGCGACCCCGAGTGCGAAGCGGTCATGCCGCTGATCGAAGGCGATTTCGCCGAGCTGTTGAACTCGGTCGCGCGCGGAGAGCTGAGCCAGATCGAGCCCCCGCGCCTCTCGCCAAAGCACGCCGTGACGGTGATCGTCGCTGCGCGCGGCTATCCCGGCGCGCCGGCGAGCGGCGGCCTTATCCGCGAGATCGAAGCCGCCGAGCAGGTCGAAGGCGTGACCGTCTTCCACGCGGGCACTGCGCTTGGCGAGCAGGGACTGGTCGCCAGGGGCGGGCGCGTGCTTGCGGTGACGGCGGTCGCAGAAAGCTTCGCCAACGCGCGGGCGCGCGCCTATCGCGCCGTCGACCAGATCGATTTCGTCGACGGCTTCCACCGCCGCGACATCGGCTGGCGCGAGCTTGCGCGTGAGGGGCCATGAACCCGCTCTGGGACTATTTCTGGCCGTCGCTCACCGCCGGGATGGTGGTGGGGATCGTCGCTGGAGCATACGGCTTCCGGCGGCGCAGGAGCCGGCGCAACCTGGCGCTGGCGCTCGGCACCGTCTCATCGATCGCGCTGGCCCTTTTGTGGCACGGGCCGCTGGGTGCCGCCGACCGCTTCGCGGCGGCGGCCGAGCGCGGAGCGCACAACGCGCTGGTCTATTACGAAATCACCGAGGTCAGCGCGCACCTGCATCATGGTCCGCTGACCCGCCAGGTGATGCTTTCCGGGCCGGCCGACGATTTCCAGCGGCAAGAACTCGCGCGGCACATGGGCGAAGTGCCGGGAATCGCGAGCGCCAGCTGGTCCAACGATGGCGGCGGCATCCCGCTGATCGTCGAAGGCGCCGCAGTCGCGATCCTGGGCTTCCTTTTGGGGCTGCTCGTCGCCTATCTCGTCGAGCTTCGCCGTCGCTACAACGCACAATGGAATTGGTGAGAGAATGGATCTGATCCGCGAATATTGGTGGGTGATCGTCATCGTCGTGGCGCTCGTGCTGGCGTTCATCCTGCTTCGGCCAAAGCAAAGAGTGACCCTGACCGACAGCGCCCCCGTGCGCCCCCACATGCAGCATGCTGCGCCGCGCGAGGGCCGCGGAATCGCGGGCGAGGCCGCGGCTGCGACGACCGACCTCACCGGCAACATCATCAGCGCTCCAGTCCACCGCGCGCTCGAAGGCGCGGTGCCGAGCGACGACCTCTGCATCCTGAAAGGCGTCGGTCCCAAGTTCGCCGACGCCCTTCATGCGGCGGGCTTTTACAACTTCGCGCAGATCGCGGGGCTGACTCCGCTCGAGGTCGACAGGCTCGACGACCAGCTCGGCGCGTTCCGAGGCCGGATCGCGCGCGACCGGATCGTCGAGCAGGCCGAATATCTCGCCCGCAACGACACCGACGGGTTCGAGCAGAGATTCGGGAAGCTCTAATCTCGTCACCCCGGCTTTAAGCCGGGGCCTGCCTACCTTTCAGTCAATCGAAGAGAAGGCAGCTCAAGGCCGGGATGACGGACAGTGTCTTAGCCGACCGCCTCGGCTTCGCTTGCGGCGGTCCGCTTCCTCGGCCGCGAGGCGATGAGCTTGTCGATCTTGCGGCCGTCCATGTCGACGATCTCGAACGACCAGCCGTCGTGGCGGAATTTTTCCCCGGTCTCGGGCAAATGCTTGAGAACCGACAGGGCGAAGCCGGCCACGGTCGAATAATCGCGGTCGCCGGGCATCTTCACGCCCAGGCGGTCGGCAAGCACGTCGGCGCTGGCGGCGCCGGAGATGAGCCAGCTTCCATCCTCGCGTTCGATCAGCGGCGGCTCCTCGCCCTGCTCGATGTCGTGCGCGAAGGTGCCGGCGAGGGCCGCGAGGATGCTTCCCGGAGTGACGATCCCGTCGAGATGGCCATATTCGTCGTGGACCAGGGCAAGCGGAACTTCCGCATGCCTGAGCACCGCGAGCGCATCCATCGCGTCCATCAGGTCGGGGATGACCGGCGCCGCCCGGCACAGGGTCTTGAGGTCGAGCGGCCGGGCTTCGAGCAAGGCGCAGACCACATCGCGGACCTGAATCACGCCGACGATATTTTCGATCGAGCCGTCGGCGACCGGGATCCGCGTATGCGGGCTTTCGAGCAGCGCCACCCGGATCTGCTCGGGCGTCGACGCGACGTCGATCCAGTCGATCTCGGTCCGCGGAGTCATGACCTCGCGCACCGGCCGGTCGGCGAGCCGGACGATACCCGAGATGATCGCTCGCTCGCTCTCCTCGAGGACTCCGGCGGTCTGCGCCTCGGCCACTACGAGGTGAAGCTCCTCGGCCGTCACCTGATTCCTCGATTCCCGGTCGAGGCCGAGCAGCCTGAAGATCAAGGCGCTGGACCGATCGAGCAGCCACACGAACGGCGCGGTGATCCGTGCGAGCCACTTCATCGGCTTGGCGACGATGGCCGCGATCGGCTCGGGCGATCGCAACGCGATCTGCTTTGGAACGATCTCGCCGATCACCAGGGACACATAGGTGATCAGGACCACGACCAACCCGAAGCCGACGGTTTGCGCGGTGCTTTCGCTAAGCCCCGCGAGCTGCAGCCGCTGGGCCGCCGGTTCGCCGAGGCTTGCGCCTGAAAACGCGCCGTTGATGATGGTGATCAGCGTGATGCCGCTTTGGACGGTCGAAAGGAAGCGGCCCGGTTCCGAAGCGAGGTCGAGGGCGCACTGAGCGCCGCTGCTGCCACTGCGCGCCATTGCGCGCAGACGCGCATCCCGCGACGACACGATCGCCAATTCGCTGAGCGCCAGAAAGCCGTTCAGCGCGATTAGGGCGAGGATCAGGACAAGATCGAGCCAGGGTATGGGGGCTAAATGGTCGCTCATAGGCGTTGCAGCGCGAATGTAGCCTCACCGCTGCCGTTCACAAGCGGCGGCTCGATTGCGCTGCGGAACTCGCTACAGTGGGTGCCGGTTTGTTGCTAGTCATCTTTGGGTCGGGAGGAAGGTCAATGCAGTTTCGCCGCGCCGTCGAGGCGGTCCTTGCCGGTTGCGCAATCGCATTGGTCGCGGGGTGCCGATCCGCCGGTCCTCCCCCTGAGCCCCTTGTCCGGCCGGCGGCATTCACTCCGCTCGGCCTTGGCGCCCCGTATCTTTCCGGCGACCTCATCGGCGGCAAGAAGGCGCGCGCAGCGAAGATGCGGAGCGCGAAGATCAAGGCGCTGAGTGCGTCCGCCGCGCCGGGATACATGGCCGCTCTCGACCGCGAACTGCGTGTCCAGACCGCCGGGATCGGCCTCGACGTACTTCGGGTCGGGAGCGGGATCGTGATCCGAATCCCGGCGGCGCTGACGTTCGATGCGGGCAGCTCGGCGGTGAAGCCGCAGTTCGACGCGACTCTGCTCGAGATCGCGCGCGAGCTGAAGACTCACAGCCAGACCTATGTCGACGTCTTCGGCCATACCGATCTGTCGGGCACCGACGCGGTGAACCAGGCGCTTTCGGTCAAGCGCGCGGCGGCGGTCGCGACCTATCTCGCGGGACATGGCGTGTCGAAGGGGCGAATCGCCTCCAAGGGGCTGGGCGAGACCTCGCCGCTCTACAGTCCCGAATCCGACGACCATGAGATGGCGGCCAACCGACGCGTCGAGATCCGGGTCCTGCCCTACACCGGCTAGCGCCGCTCCTCGAAAAAGCTCCGCAGAAGCGCGGCCGATTCCGCCTCCCCGATCCCGCCGAGCAGGTCGGGACGATGGTGGCACGTCGGTTGCGAGAAGATTCGCGGGCCGTGGACGACTCCGCCGCCCTTCGGATCCTCGGCACCGAAGCGAAGCGCCTTCATCCGCGCCAGCGAAACCGCGGCGGCGCACATCGCGCAAGGCTCCAGAGTCACCCACAGCGTGCACTCGTCGAGTCGCGCGGCGCCGAGCGCTTCGCCGGCGGCGCGGATCGCTACCATCTCGGCATGCGCCGTCGGGTCGGACGACCCGCGCATCGCGTTACGCGCCTCGGCGACGATCGAATCATTGCAGGTGACCACGGCACCCACGGGCACCTCGCCAGCCTCCGCGGCCTCGCGCGCGAGATCGAGCGCACGGCGCATCGGCGAGGGGAGCGGGAAGGCCATCGCGCGTCCGGCTAGCGGAGCCGGCGGCACAAGTCACATTGGCTTAGTTCTGGGCGTCGTTGGTCGCGGCTTCGGCCTGGTTGTCGCCGGGCTTTTCGACGACCAGCGCCGGCACCTTCACCGTGGTCTGCTTGGTGCCGACCTTCACCGAGCCCGTCTCGACGTCGAAGGCGGGCGTCTGGCCGCCCTTGGCGGTCACTCCGTTGCCCGTCGTCGAGAGCTGCGGAGCCCTGGCGCCGCGGATCTGGTTGATGTTTAGAAAGCCCGTGGCGATTCCGGCGATCACGACCAGGACCGCGATGATCAGGATGAAGAGGATTGCGCGCAGCATTTGTGACCTTCAAGCCGGTTTCGCCAACCAACGCAAATATTGCCGTTGAGTTGCCCCTCTCGCGCCCGCGCGGCGTTGACGAAAGCGCCTCCACCGGCTAACGGGCGGCGCTCTTTCGGGCCTCGTGAGGCTCGGATCAAAGAAAAATCAGGATAGAAACCATGTCGCGGGTTTGCGAGCTGACCGGCAAGGGCCGGCAGGTGGGACACAATGTTTCCCACGCCAACAACAAGACGAAGCGCACGTTCCTTCCGAACCTGCAGAACGTCACACTGATTTCCGACGCTCTGGGCCAGAGCGTGAAGCTGCGCGTCTCGACGCACGGGCTTCGCTCGGTCGAGCATGTCGGCGGCCTCGACAACTGGCTTCTGAAGACCAGCGACGACAAGCTGTCGGCCAAGGTGCGGAAGCTGAAGCGCGAGATCGGCAAGAAGCTCAGCGAGGCGGCCGCGGCCTAACCTTCCCTCCCCTACCGCTTGCGGGAGGGGAAGACGCGCGAAGCGCCGAAAGGGTGGCCTGCGCAAGCGTGCAGCGCGTTCGACAGGCCCAGCCCCTAACCCCCTCCCGAAAGCGGTAGGGGGAATGGTCTAACCCTCTGAAGCAGCATCATTTTTCCTGAACGGGGGCTGCACTCTGCGTTCAGCATCGATTTCCCGCGAATCGGGCATAAGCCCGTCATTCGGCGGGGTTTTCCCCTTTCCCCGTCACGTCCCCTCAAAAGGACAACTTTCCCTCGCGTCGCGTAACGAGGGGGGCCCGGCGCGCGTAGTTGCGTCGGGCCCATTTTTTCTTCGCATCAATTGTCTGCGCGCCAGATTGCGACTGATGCCGCCAGCAGCCACGTCACAGGGAAGGCTGCAATGACGACGTAAAATGCCCACTCCGGCGCCCTGAGCCAGGACAGCGCCAGGCAAGTGCCCCCCGCAATCGCAAAGACCGCGAACAAGGTGATCGCAAGCCTTTCCCGCGTGGCTGGGCTAGGCCTTCCTCGGAACATTTCCCCCTCTTCCGGTCCGGTTATGGGCTCTCGAACAGCCGCGCCAATTGCTCGACCATGGCTCCGGCGAGCTGCTCGGCGTCCATGATCGTCACCGCGCGGCTGTAGTAACGGGTGACGTCGTGGCCGATGCCGATGGCGATGAGCTCGACGGTCGAGCGCTTCTCGATCCATTCGATGACCTGCCTCAGGTGCCGCTCGAGATAAGTGCCGCCGTTGGCGCTCGCCGTCGAATCGTCCACCGGCGCGCCGTCCGAGATCACCATCAGGATTCGGCGCTCCTCGGGCCGCGCGATCAGGCGGTTGTGCGCCCAGAGCAAAGCCTCGCCGTCGATATTCTCCTTGAGCAAGCCCTCGCGCATCATCAGACCGAGGTTCCGGCGCGCGCGGCGGTAAGGCTCGTCTCCGCGCTTGTAGACGATGTGGCGGAGGTCGTTGAGGCGGCCGGGGTTCGGCGGACGCCCGGCGGCGAGCCAGGATTCGCGGCTCTGCCCGCCCTTCCAGCCGCGGGTCGTGAAGCCGAGGATCTCGCTCTGCACTCCGCAGCGCTCCAGCGTGCGGGCAAGAATGTCGGCGCAGATGGCGGCGATCGCGATCGGCCGGCCGCGCATCGATCCCGAATTGTCAATCAGGACTGAGACGACGGTGTCGCGGAACTCGGTCTCGCGCTCGATCTTGAACGACAGCGCATGGCGCGGATTGACGACCACGCGGGCCAGCCGAGCCGCGTCGAGCAGTCCCTCCTCCTGGTCGAAGTCCCAGCTGCGCGACTGCTGCGCGAGGAGGCGGCGCTGGAGACGATTGGCGAGCCGCGTGACGACATTCGACAACCCGCCCATCTGCTGGTCGAGATAGGCGCGAAGCCGCGCCAGCTCTTCCTCGTCGCACAGCTCCTGGGATTCGACGATCTCGTCGAAGCGGGTGGTGAAGGCCTTGTAGTCGGTCGGAGGCGAGACGTCCCAGTTGCGGCGGCCCGGCGAGGCGAACATGCTTTCGCTAAGATCGTCGCCCGCGGCGGATTCCTCCTCGCCCGCCTCCATTTCCTGCGTCGAATCGCCTTCCTTGCCCTGGTCCTCGGTCTCCTCGCCCCGCATCTCCACGTCGCCGCCGCCGGGCTGGCCTTCGTCGCCCTCCTCGGCCGAATCCTCGCTGCCGCCCTCCTCGCCTTCCGCATCGTCGCCGGCGTCGTCGGGCTCTTCCTCGGTTACGTCCTCGGCAGCGGCCAGATCGAGGTCCTCGAGCAGCCTCCGCGACAGCTTGGCGAAAGCCGCCTGGTCGTCGAGCGTCAGCGCGAGCGCGTCGAGCTCCGCGGCGGCCTTCTCCTCGATCCACGGAGCGACCAGCTTCAGCCCTTCCAGCGCAGCCTTCGGGGGTGCATCGCCCGTTAGCCGTTCGCGGGCGATCAGGCCGATCGCGGTGGAGAGCGGCACTTCCTCGGCGTCACGCGCCCGGACGATCGCATCGCTTCGTACCCGCGCTTCGGCCAGGTGGCGGAGGTTTTCGCGGACGCCTCCCATCGAACGTGCTCCGAGCGCCTCGACCCGCGCCATCTCCAGCGCGTCGAAGACCGCCCGGGCGTCCATGTCCATCGGCGCATTGCGCGCGTGGACCCGTGCGTCGTGATGGCGAAGGCGGAGCGCAGCGGAATCCGCCGCCCCGCGCGCTTCGGCGACCAGCTTCGGCTCGAGCGCGGGCCCTGGCGATGGCACCCGCGCGGTCTTGCCGGAGGCCGGAGCGATGTCGGTCGCGAACAGGACTTCCACCTCTGCATCCTGCGCGATCGCGCGGCTGGCGCCGGCAAGGACGCGGCGGAAGGTGTCGATCTTTTCAGCCACGCGGGCGCGCCCCGCTAAGCCTTCCCGACCACGCTCTCGGGAAGGTCCTCGCCGAACACACGCTGGTAATATTCGGCGATCAGCGGGCGTTCGGACTCGTCGCACTTGTTGAGGAAACTGACCCGGAAGGCGTAGCCGACGTCGTTGAAGATGTGCGCGTTCTGCGCCCAGCTGATGACGGTGCGCGGGCTCATCACGGTCGAGATATCACCGTTGACGAAGCCCTGCCGGCTGAGCTCGGCGACCTTGATCATCTTCTCGACGATCGCCTTACCATTCGGATCGTCATATTCTCCGGATTTGGCGAGCACGATCTGCGCCTCGACCGCGGCGGGCAGATAGTTAAGCGTGGTGACGATGTTCCAGCGGTCCATCTGCCCCTGATTGATCGCCTGCGTGCCGTGATACAGGCCGGTGGTGTCGCCGAGGCCGACGGTGTTGGTCGTCGCGAACAGGCGGAACCAAGGGTTGGGGCGAATGACCCGGTTCTGGTCGAGCAAGGTTAGTTTGCCCTCGGCTTCGAGCACGCGCTGGATCACGAACATCACGTCTGGACGGCCCGCGTCATATTCGTCGAACACGAGCGCGACCGGATGCTGCAGCGCCCAGGGGAGAAGCCCCTCGCGGAACTCCGTCACCTGCTGACCGTCGCGGAGCAAGATCGCGTCGCGGCCGACGAGGTCGATGCGGCTGATGTGGGCGTCGAGGTTGATCCGGATCATCGGCCAGTT
>Ga0207674_10004330_pt1 | contig 17120 bp, 24 predicted proteins | sample KBSCornC72_FD_184303 | JGI IMG/M metagenome (GOLD analysis project Ga0207674, IMG submission 184303) | Corn rhizosphere microbial communities from Kellogg Biological Station, Michigan, USA - KBS Corn C7-2 (SPAdes) (version 2) | ecosystem: Host-associated > Plants > Roots > Rhizosphere > Soil ... | reverse complement strand
ATGTGGTGTTGTGTTTCGTGGGCATAGCTAATCCCCCGGTCCTGGTGAGGGCCGGGGGATCGCTACCGATCAGACGCGGGGTGAAAGGAGCTGAAAGCCCGCCGCGTAGCTCGGGGTCTACGCCGGGGTGTGCGGTCCGTCTTCCTTGACCGTCGTTCCGTCCGCGAAGATGTAGCCGCTGGCCGCCGTGGCGCGAACAGTGATCGTCGTGCCGTGGGCGACCGCAACAGGGCTCGCGCCGAGCGGCGCCCAGGTGGTGCCACCGTCCAGGGTCTTTTCGTAGACGACGCCGGTGGCCGGCGTGTACGTGTACGTGCCGCCCGTTCCGGTGCCGGGTGCGAAGACGCCGGGGAAGACGATGGGGTCCACGTAGGCGAGACCGTTCAGCAGGTCGATGGGCGTTCCGCTCAGCGTGTAGGTGTGCGAGACCGTCACCGTGGGGTCAAGCAGGCTGGTGGCCGTGACGGTGATCGTGCTGCTGAGTTCGTCGTTTCCGACCTTGCCATTGCTGTAGCGAAGCATCCCGGTCGAGTCGGTCGGGCTGGTCGCGCCGGTGATCTCCACGTCCCAGGCGCCTGCAGGGTTGCCTGCCGCATCGAGAACGGCCACAGACGTGGAGAACTCCACGCCTCGCGGCAGGGTGTCGGTGCCGGGGTCGATGATGCCCTGATCCGTGTAGATGTCCAGGGTGATCGTGTCGGGGATGGCGGTCACGTCGATGGCCTGAGTTCCCGCTCCCGGGCCACCGATAACCAGCGTTTTGAACGGGTTCAGGTCCAGGAAGCTCGCGTGGTGAATGGCCTGGTTGTAGGTCTGCTTGATGTTGAACGGGTCGGCAGCCTGCTCATAGAGCGAATCGACCACGACGAACGTGCCGCCGTCGCCCTGATCGGTGCCCGCGTCCACCAGCGACCACTGGACCTGGTTGCCCGCGAACTCGGGGCGGCTGTCGAAGTACTCGTCCGGGACTTCCACGACTTGATCGGAGGGAAGAGCCAGCACGTATTCGGTATTGAAGGCCGTCCCGTATCCGACGCCGAGCGCTTCCATCGAAGAAATGCGGATCATCAGGCGAACCTGCTCGGCGGGCACCGTCTGGGGCTGCTTCGCCGTGCTGAATCGGTTCGTGAAGTCGGCCAGGTTCTTGACGGCGGCGCGGATGGTGACCGCCGATGCGATGGCCTCAGCCGGGGTGATCGAAGCAGGGTCCAGGTCTTCCGTGTGCTTGTAGAAGATGTTCGGGATGCCGACGAAACGCGCGAAACTGTCCATGAGCGCGTTGAACTCGCGGCCTCGGTCGGTGTTGAGCGCTTGCGTCAGCTGGTTTGCCAGGAACTGCGCGGCGGCGGGCGAATCGAACGACTGAGCCATGAGGCGGCCCACCTGGATGGGGTCCACCGTGATGGGAATGAACTCATCGCGAGTGAGCGCGATACCCGACTGGCGATACTCGGGCCGGAAGCGACGGAACCGCAGTTCGTTCTGGGGATCGTTCGGATTGGCCTGGATCGCGGTCGGCAGGCCGTGAGCGTCCACCACGATCATGGTCGCGCCGAACTCGGTCCGGCGAACGGCCAGCTGGTCGGTGTAGCTGGTCCATTCGCGGGCGTTGCTCAGGACGTTGCGCCACAGGTTCCAGGCGTTGTTCAGGTACGCGTTACGCGTCCCGGGGTTGCGGAAGGCCGCGCCGATGGTCTCGTGGTAGAAAGCCTTCGCGGCAGCCCCCGGCTTCACAGCGGGGTCGCCGGTACGCATGACTTCGGCCAGCGTCAGGTTGTCGATCGCTGCAAGCGGTCCAGTCACGGTTCAGTCTCCCTGTTTCATTTCGGCCAGGATGGCCTCACGTGCAGCGTAGTCGCTTTCGAACGCTGCAATGGCATCATCTTCGGTCGTGTCGTCCCCGTCAAGTCCGGCGTCCTCTTCCGCCTCTTCCGCCAGGGGGTCCACGCCACCCAGTTCGGCGATGGTGTTCCGGTAGGTCTCGATCTGGGCTGCCTGCTCCCGGATCGTGGCACGAAGGTCGTCCAGTTCGGCGCTGCCCTCTTCGGACGTACCCGGCGTCGTCTCGCCTTCGCCTTCGGTGTCGTCCTCTTCGGCGTCGTTCTGGGCTTCGCCTTCGTTCGTGTCGCCTTCGGCTGCGATCTCTTCGCGGTCCTGGTCGTCTTCGTTCCCCAGCTGGTCGGTCTCGCCGATGCCCGATTCGTCGTCGGCATCCTCATCGCGGCCCGTCAGCCAGTCGATCAGATCCTGTTTCAGGCCCATTCGTCGTCCACACTTCCACGGATTCGGCGCGGCTGGCGCGCGGGGGTGGGGGTGCTTTCGGCAGCTTCGGGCGTCTGCTCGGGAGCCTGCTCGGGAGCGTGCTCGGGAGCCTGCTCGGGAGCGGGCTCGGTGGCCGCGTCCTTTTTCTTGCCGAATGCCATGCTGGGGAGTGTAGCAGGCCCCCGACGAATCAGGGGCCTGCTATTTGGCCGTTTCCATTGCGTTCGTGTCCGGGTGCCCCCGGCGTCAGCCTGAACCGGGCTTTGGGCCCCGCATGGTCTTTGGCTCGCTTAGGCAACGGGCGGCGCATGGGTCAGCTTATCTCAATGGTCAGGTCGCTGCGATCCATTCGCATCGTCAGCTGGCCGCGTTCGAGATCGGCCCAGCCGTCTAGGCGGCTTGCGTCCTCCACGCCATTGACGATGCAGTTATAGGCCAGGTGGTCCCAAATGTCATCTTCGGTCGTGATGGCCGAATAGATGCCTTCGAGTCGCCACGTCTTTTTGCCGTCGTCGTCCCAATAGAACGGGTTCACGCCTTCGGTGGCTTTGAACTCCACCGGCACGCTTAGGTCATAGGTTCGCCGCACTTCCATGGTTACTTCCTTTCATCGGTGCCGGGAGCCGCCCGGCGCGGGGTCAATAGGCCCGGTGGCCCCAGCCGTCACGCTCGCCGATCTCGAAGTCTGTTGAGATCAGGATTACGCCGCCGGCTACGCGACGGGGGACTAGCTTGCCACTGAACTTCGTGCCCACCACAATGTCTTCGACGCGGGCACCTTGCAGCAGGATTCTGGGCAGTCCGGCCACGTGGGCTTCGACGTGCTGCTGGTCGCCTTCCGTGATCCGCTCGGCGTATGCCTTCGCCCGCAGATAGGTGGCCTGGTCGAAAATGGCTTCACGCTTCCAGGCGCCTAGCTTCGTGTCGTGCACTTCGAGCGTGCCGGGGTTGGTGCCGATCACGTGGCAAGAATCAGTATCTGCTGCTAGAAACCGATCACCGAATGATTGGGCGGCGCGGATCACGCGGTCTCTTGCGTAGCTGGTCGTCCACACGCCCACCGGCGTGTAAGCCGGTTCGTCGTACTCTTGCGGGGTCAGCCCGTATCGGACGACTCCGGCTTCGTCAATGCTCGGCAGCCGCCCGGCGCGAAGGGGATTGATAGCGAAGCGCCCCCACAGGTTATTTAGCTGGAACTTCGCCTGTGTCCGCATTCCGCCTGTGCTGGTGGCTTTGACTTCCATCCATTTGTCGATATACCGGTCAAAGAGCCCTCGCGCGCCACGGAAGGCGAAGCCGCCAATCCATTCGTGCACTTCGATGTCGTACTGCTCATGGAGCAGCTTCCAGTCGATCTCAGTCCCGTACCATTCGATAGCTTCGGCGTGCAGCTGGTAGGTAACGGGGTCGAAGCGGGCGTCGCCTTTGACCTGGATCATGGGGAGTCTACCGGGCTTGATGTGCGCGTCAATCAGCGCGCCGATGATCGTATGGGGGTGACTTTTTAGGGCCAGCTGCCCGGCTGCGAGAGCCACCGGTTCGCCGATGGGGTAGGACGAATGTCGCATGACGGCGGGGTACATCGAGTTAACGTCCCAGACCGAGCCTTCGACGTTCAGCAGCTTGCCCTGGTACTTCGGATTGACGTAGGTCCAGCCGCCCCGGTAGGCGCGTCTGATCCAGTCGTCTAGGTCTCGATCCAGCAGCGGGAAGATCGCGCGAAACTTGCCGGGCATCGTAGTCCGGTATTCCGACATTGCATCGCCGCCGATGGTTAGGCCGGTGTTGCCGATGCCCTCGGCGACCCGAAGCGCGGTTCGAACGATATCCACGTCAGTGCGTATGTAGTTCCATTCTTCGGGGGTGGGCTGGTAGCCCTTTGGCCGTTCGGCTGTGTAGTCGATCTCGCCTTTTCCGAGCTTCGCGCCGTACATTCCTGCCAGCTGAGCCACGGACGTATTGGGGAACTTTTTCAGGCTGTCGCGTACTTCGAACTTGCGGCCATCGGCCAGGTGGACCGTTCTCGAATAATGGGCGCCCTGGTCCGAGATCAGCGCCCCCAGGCAGCCTTGCGGGGTGTGCCGGGGAAGCCATTGCCCGGCTTCCATTCCTAGCCCTGTCGGCGGCTCAGCGCATAGGTAGGCGTCCAGGAAAGCGCCGTCAAAGCGCAGGTTGTGGAACCAATGGATTCCGCCGAGCTCGGCGGCTTTCTCGACGTAGCTTTCGATGGTGGTTCCGGTGTAGATGCGGTCTTCGTCTAGGGGAGCGATAGCCCACGACCACACGCGGACGCGGCCCGTTCGATAGGTGGCTGTCAGGGAGCCGTCTGGCTGCCGAGTCGCGCTGACCGTATAGGCGCCGAGTCGATCCGAGCGCGCAACTGTGAGGCGCGTTTCACCGACGCCGAGCGAGGCTAGCGACTCGATCTCTTCGGCGTCGAGCCGGTACGGCTTCGGCTTCCCGTCAAGGTCGGTAGTTGTCTCGAAATCATCGGCATACCAACGGGCGCGCCTGTATCGCTCATCTTCGTTCATGGGAGCAACGGCGAGATATCTACGGGAAGCGGATCGAACCACCAGGCCCCTGATCTAGGCCCCGCAGTAATCAGCATCGCGCTACGGTTCGCCGTCTTTCGCTGGTAGTCGATGATGTAGCAGACATAGCGCCCATAGCCGTTCAAAGAGATCACGCCGGTTCTAACTCGGCGTGCCATCAGACACCATGCCTTTCCCGATATGCCTGCAGCGCCGCAACGGCCTGATCTATCGTGCAGTCTTCCGATAGCCGCAGTTCGTGGATCGACTGACCGAACATGAGCTTTCCCGGCTCGGCTTCGGCGTCCACGTATTCCAATACGATTCGAACCGTTACAACGGTCGCGGTTTTCAGGCTCATGCTTTTTTCCCCCATCGCTGCCATGCGGCCTCTTTGCTGGTCTCAGCTGCCAGGCCGATGCTGGCCCACGACTTGCCGAAGCTACGTTGCCCCGCAACAGCCACGGCGATGGCAGCTTCCAGGTCGCCCTGCAGGTGCAGCAGTTCGCGCAGTTCGTGTTCGTCGCTCTCGCCGACACGGGCACCAGCTGACTTGATGAACCGCTTAGCCGCTTTGATGTAGTCCATCGTTTCGACTTCGCGGCGTGGCCGCTTCGACGGCCTGTCGGCCAGTGCAGCCTCTAGTTTTTCGATCCGCGCCTGCTGCTTTTCAATGATCTTTTGCAGCTGGCGGGGCGTGAAGGGCGCCTTCACGGTGGAATCGGCCCCAGACTGGGCCGGTGCGGCTGTGTCGTCTGGGGTGTTCGGCGCCGTAGCGGCGCTCATTCGCAGACCGCCGATGGGAGCGCCAAAACCTTCGCGCCACGCGCCGACTTGCCCACGACGCGCAAGCCTAGGGCCTTCGCATCGTTCCAGAACTGCAGGGCGTCGGCCTTCGACATTCCGCGCGTGAAGACGTAGGGGGTGAGCCCATCCGGTGCGTGCAGTGCCCTGGTCATTATCAGGCTGCGCCGTTCGTTCTCAGTCATGCCCAGACCGTCTTAGTCTGCTCACAGATCGTTCCGTCTTCGAGCCGCCCCAGACACTGAGCAATGCTGGACCGGCGTCCGGTGAACTCGGCGACCGTGACGAAGACGTGCCGGTGGGTGGTGTCGGCCCGGTGTCGGGGTGGCGGCGGCATGAGCTTCGGAATGGGGCGGCCAATGTCGTGGACGGTGTAAGCGTGGCGTCCATGCGGCGCCGACCTGAGTTCGGCGGGGTAGAGCGAGTTCACGTCGATGGGTTCCCCCAGCGGCGCTTCGGTCAGGGGGTGGAATCCATCGCCGTCCACCCAGCCTCCCTTGTATGCCTGGCGGATGGCCGCCTGGCGGTCGTTCTCGGAAGTCATGCCCATGCCTCGCATTCGGGGCCGTGAAGCGGGCAGACGTTCACGGCACGAATGCCGATGTTGTAGGCGGCCAGATTCACGGTGATGATGTCCGATCCCAGGGCTGCGATGGCCGGGAGGGTCGTGGCGTGGACGGCGTCGAGCGCTTCGGCGAGCGTGTCGAAGTAGCGGGGCGCAGTCCACATGCCGCCGCTCTTCACCTTCGTGTGGTACGGCCCACGCAGTTTGGTCGGGGTGGTCTCGATCAGTTCCCAGTCGCCGTATTCGCTGCGCGTGGTGTCGCTGAACCAAATGCCGTCTGTGGTGTAGCGCAGGCGGTCGCCGTCGATCTCGACCACATCAACGATGGATTCGGACCAGGGCTGGCCCTTGATGATCGCGTGGCGGACGATGGCTTTTTGCCCTGTCGTCGTGAATGACATTTTGCCCCTTTCAAAGGCGGCCCGGGTGGGCCTTGTGAGAGATACGTTACGCGGCTCGGCTGTCTTTTCAGACCCCCACTGAGGGGGTCAGATTGTCAGTCTCCCGATTCGGCTGGGCGCGTAGAGCCGGGCGGCGTCCTGTGCGTATTCGGCGAGGGTTTCGAGCATGTCTAGGCCCTCTTCCACGTCCCGGGATTCGGGACTAGCCAGGATGCGGTCTAGCGCCCCGGTGTAGAGCGATTGGCCGCCTGTGTGTTCGAAGAGGATGGCTACCGATTGGGCCGAGCCTGACGCGATGATCTCGCTTAGTCGCTGGAACCGGCGCCGCTGCTCGCCGTTCATGGTTTCGGTTAGGCGTTCGGATTGTGGGCCGTCGTACAGTTCGGTTACCAGCTGCGCTTTGCGCGCTTTGCCTAGTGGCTGCAGGCGTTCGGCGTTCGCTCGATCTCGGATGGCTCGCGCTTGCCGTTGCTGGCCGGCCTTCGACTTGCGGGGCGGCGCGATGCGGGGTCGGCGCTCTTTGGGTCTGATGTTGGCTTTGGGGTTCTGCACTAGGGGCAGCTGGCGCAGTATTTCGTCGCGTCGGCTTCGCAAGCCTTCGGCGTACTGCTGAGCGGCTTTGACGATTCCGCCGCCGTGGGCGGATGGCCCCCGGGTGACGGGCTGGCCTTTGGCCGCTCGCTGCCGGGCTCGGTATGCGGCTGACGCCGCTGCCTGGCGGGCTCGAAGGGCCGCCAGTTTTTCGGGGTCTGTGGGTCGGGCCATCAGCGTGCCAGGGCTTGCCGGGATGCCATTGCCGCTTGCCCGACCATGAACATGGACCCGGCTCGATAGTGGCGCCGGGCGATGCGCCGCACGAAGTGGCGGCCATCGGCCAGGACGACGCCGGGGTGTACGGCGTGGGGCTCGAAGGCGACGACGGGGGCGCTTTCGTCGGCGAGCGGCCCGGGGGTCACGTACATGGTCAGGTAGTTGGCTGCCTGCCACAGACCGAAGGTGCCGCGCATGGTTACGAGAGTAGCGAAGGGCTTCGAGTCGGCGGGGCGTTCGTCTACGACGTAGCCGCCATCTGGCAGGAAGTAGTCGCCGCTGGCGTAGTCGGTTTGGAAGGTGCCGAGCGCTTTCCCGTAGACGGTCTCGCCGACGCGCACTTCGTATTTGGCGGCGTCTACCAGGTGCAGCACTACATCGCCGTTAGTGCCCTTCCCCTTTTGCCATTCGCGCGAGGCGTCGAAGCCCCATTCGAGAAAGTAGGGGTTGTCCAGTTCGATGGGGTTTCCCAGTAAGTAGATGCGCGTTTTGGCTCGACCGTCACGCCCGACGCGAGATCTATTTACGGTGATCCACAGGCGCCGAAGTCGTTCCACTTCGTCGGTCAGGTATCGAAGTCCGGGGCTGGCGAAGCATTCGTCGTAGGCGATTGTGTCCACGTCGGGATACTCGGTGCCTTTCATTTGGTAGCTGGTCGAGAGGGCCGCGAATCGGACGATTGTCCGCCACAGGCCGCCGTCCTTTCTGACCTGGCCGGCGTTGCCGTCTACGCGGAACTCGAAGCCGGGATGTTTGGCGGCGATGGAGTCAAAGAATCCGACTTTGGCGTGGGTGAGTTCGACCAGGTTTCGCCGTAACCACATGACCTGGCGCCCGGTTCGGATGGCGTCTACCACGTCGTCGGCTTTCATGCCGTAGGTCTTCCCGATGGATGGGGGTCCGCCCACTATGGAGATCAGCGCGTTACGCGACTTGATGGCTCGATAGTCGTACCACTGGAAGGGGGCCGTCACGGCTTGATCTCCCATCCGGTGTGGTGGTGCCGGTACATGCCGCAAAGGCCGCAGATGTACCAAAGCCGAACGCTGAGGCGCTCGAAGCGATGCGCGATCATTTCTCGGTCTCGATTCCTGGGGGCGACTGAGCCCGGCAGCGGGTAAGCGGCTGCCGGGCTCAGATCGCGGGTGCCTACTTGCCGGGCTTGATGGTGGCCTTGAACACCTTCGCGGGCGTCAGGTCTTCCGACAGGTCTTCGTCGCCGGTGTACTCGACCGTGAGCGTGTCGCCCACGTGCAGGTCGTCGGCGCCGATGCGCTGCAGTTCGGCTGCGATGGCGTAGCTGATTCCGCCCCGGGTGTGCATGAGCGTCCGCGTCCCGTTGACGTCCAGCGTCACGTCGGTCTGCAGTTCCAGGGTGCCCACGAGATCGGTCTTCGCGGCGACCGGGCGGCCACCTTCGAAGATCGGGACGGGGGCGTCTTCGACGCTGAGCACCTTTCCGGTGATCTTCGTTCCCACGCTGTTGAATCGAGCGGGAACGGTGCGTGCGGTCTCGGTGAATCTTCCCATGACATTTCTCTTTTCTTATCGGTTCGGTTTCGGTTCAGTGCGACCCTGGGCTGGAATCGTTACCAGCCAGACGACTCAACTTGTGGTGAGAGCCCGGCCCGTTCCAGGGACGCAAGCGAGAGTGTAGCCCCTATCGGCTCGCGTCACCAGGTACACTCCCGGTCATGGGAACTGGTCGCTATCCGGCAGCACGAAAGCAAGAGGCATCGCCGTGGCTGAACGGTGATGCTCAGGCGCATTTCAATCACTATTACAGCCGCCTGGCTGGTGTCGCCATGACGCGCTATCGGTGGGAGGGTCTTCCCGACAACATCGACCCCATGCGGCTCGAAGCTCAGCTGGTGCTGAACGGCGGTCTGGCCGCGTTCATGCACCTTCGCCCGGGCAAGCCGTTGAAAGATGGCGAGTTTGAGGCTGCAGCGGGCAGGTTCACAGTCACGCGGGCCACCTACGGCGCCGGTCAGCTGGACGACCTTTTCAATCCGGCCACCTATCAGCCTTACGGGCCGGGCATGACCCCGAACCGGTTCACGACTAACGGTCCGATCAAAGACTGGCGGGGCGTCCCGATCTGGGGTGACGCGCTTCGGATGAACTACGACGGCGAAACCATTCTGTACTTCGCCAACCGGATGGCCCGATCTGCGCTGATTGTAGACGTGAACATGGCTTCCACCACGCGCGGCGTGGTGGTCGCCACGGACCAGGATCAGAACCTGACCGATCAAACGATTCTCGAAACCGTGATGAGCGGCGTTCCCACCTTCGTGACGAAAGCGAAAGGCGCCACGCTCGACAACATCAAAGCGCTCGATCTGGGCGTGCACCCCGACACAGTGGAGCGGTCGCACGTCGTGGCGATGCGGCTGTGGAACGAAGCTCTTATGGCCCTGGGCGTGCAGGCTGGGGCTCAGGAGAAAGACGAACGCCTGACCGACGACGAAGTGCAGGCGATCAAAGGCGGCGTGGAAGCGATTCGGCGCCGAACGCTCACGCCACGGAAGCAAGCGGCGTCGCTCATCAATCGCCGGTACTTCGGGGGCGCCGAGATCGTTCGGGTGGTTGACCAATGGTGAGCCCCACCGGCCCGGCCCGGATCGAAGACATTCCCGACTTTCCCGGCATGCCGGGTCAGCGCCCGGCGCCGGGAGTTCCGCCGACCGTGGCGTCGGTTTCGGTGGTTATCGTTACGGCCCCGCTGGACCCGGATTACCGGAACGTGGCGCTGAACGCTGCCGCCGTTGATGCGTTCATTCAGGCCGAGATCGACGGCGGCAGGGCGCACGTCGATTCTGTCGAACGGTGGTCGCCGTGGTCGAACTTGCAGCTGGAACTGGGCTGGGCGGCTGGCGCGAAGTTCAACTATGGCCGATTCGAAGTCGGGGGGCGCAAGTGGTACGGATTCCTGAGCGCCCAGTATCTGAACCTGAATGATACGACCTACGTCGTGACCCCCGATGCCTGGACTACCTATGCGCCGACCCTGGGTTATTCCACCATCGCACGCGGGCACGTGGCCGTCGCGGCGTCGGCGGCTGGCGACATCGGCTATTGTCTGGAGCCTGAACCGTTCACGCCTGGGCCGCTGACCGGCTATGCGGGGTATGGCGTCGATCCGCTCGGAACCCCTCGCGTCCTGGTGGTCTCCACGACTGACCTTCGGGCCGATCCGTTCGTGCCGGTGGACGACGACGAAACCACGACCACAGACCCGATCTCGGTTTCGCCGCATGCATCCGGGACGATCACCCCTCACGTGACTGTGAACAGCCAGGACTACCACTACAGCATCGGCCAGACTTCGGGCGCCGGGTACGAAGACCCGTTCTATTACCCGTATGCCGATGGTGATGCCATGATGCGCCCGCTGGCCGTCGGCGCTACGCCGTCCATCATTGACGGCATCGTGGCAGAAGGCGGCGCGTTCCTGTATGGCTCGGTCGGGGCCGCCATCACACACCTGTCGAAACTCGCCCACACGCCGTGGATCGCCGATGGCATCCAGCGAGTTCTGTTGCTCCCGGGCGGCGGGGCTGGCGGCAATGGGGCCGTTGACCTGAGCCCGGTGGATGGGATTCCCGACACCAGCGGGGCACCTGCCTACGTGTCGAACCTAACGACAGCGAGCCAGTCCACACAGACGCTGGCGGCTGACTGGGCCGCGAGCTTGCCGGGCGATTACGCCGACTGGACGAAGCTGCGAACCGCGCCGTATTCGTCGGTTCAGATCGCTGACAGGCTCGGCGCTGCGAATGAATACGAACCGCAAGAACTCGGAACGGCGGCCCTGCAAGTTGTCATTCAGGCGGCGTTCTACCCCGAAGCCGACGTGGCCGTGTGGGTCGTTTCGAACGGGGCCGCTGCGCCTCGCAAGCCGATGAGTGCCCCCGTTGGCGCGTTGATGTCTCACTACGCTGTGGGCCGTGATCGCGTCTTCGCGAGCGAGGCGGCTCCCGTCGCGGCGAACCGCGCCCAGTCGCTGATTGACATGCTGACCGCGATTCAGCATGCCAACGTCGATAACACCTTCACCCTGTCGTCGTCGTACCTGGCGACTGGATACGCGGCACTGGAAGCGGTCTGATATGGCACAGCATCGAGCTACCGGCACCCCCGACACGCGCCCCCGGGCGGCATCGGCTGAGCCTGCCCGTCACGCCCAGCTGACGGTTACCGGCGTCACGAAAGAGGCTGTTTCGGCGGCTTCGCTCTTCGGGTCGAGCGTCCCGAAAGGTCCGCTGTCACCCGCACTCGGCGCTCAGCATGCGTCCGATGGAAACACGCTGGTAACAGATGAATCCTTCGCTCAGGCCGACATCGCTTCGGCTATGGCGGCCATCGACGCCATATCGACGGCGCGCGGTCTTCGAGCTAGCGCACGGTCGGCGGAAGCCGTAGCACCGACCGCCGGCGATGTTTCTATCGAGTCGCCCCGGCTGCTCGCGCACGGTCGCGGGCCTGCCGTCTACGTGCTGGGAATGGTGGGCGGCGACATTGCCCGGGCCGTCGCCATGTTCAAGCGCTACGGCTACACGATCAATCGCGCATTCATCCCCCAGCAACTGAACGTGATGAGCCATTACAGCTACTGGCAGACCGAAGAAACGACGGTCCTGGGCGATCTTCCGCAGGACGCACGCGAAGCCATCGCGGGCATGTTCGAGCGCGGCACGACCGTGTGGGATACGGTCGCCGAGATCGGCACGGAACCCCCTAACGATCCGGTTAGTGGCATCAGTTACTAAAGCCATTCCGCCGTGAAGGCGGCCTTCACAGCTAGGATTCGACCATGACCGCGTTGCCCATGACTCTCGAAACGGCCCTTCGGCATGAGGGTTACACCATCGACGGCGCGCACGTTGATGCGTTCGACATCACTGTGCCGGAAGGCGTGATCCACGTTCCCGCGATGGAGACTTCCGTTCTCACCTGGCGGCGCGACCCCATCGACCCCGAACCGGGCGACGATCTTTGGCTGTCGAGTTTGCCGCTGTTCAGTGAGGCGTACCGCCCGGTGATCCTGTCGAGCATTCTCGACCGTTTCCGTACTCGGCGACTCGGCTACAACACCCCGGGCGAGTTTCGGTTGGCGTTCCGGCGCTGGGGCAACCTGAACATGGCCGTACTGAATCGGCTATATGCATCGACCGCTGTCGATCTGCCTTTGGATGAGATCGCGGCCACGGTTCATTCGCTCGATGTGGATAGCGACTTCCCTCAGTCGCTGGTATCGGGAAGTGCCGATTACGCGACAGCTGCCGTCGATCGAAAGGTGGCCGAGAACGGGCGCCGCGTTTCGGTAATGCAACTGCTGGCCCAGCAGCGAGCCGCGTTCCTGAATGTCGATCAGCAGGTGATCGAAGGGCTGGAATCGCTTTTCCTGCAGACGTTCGATCAGGGGGAATCGGGGGCGCCCAATCCTTTCGCGCCCCCTCCCGGGCTGTCGTATCCGTTCGGGCACTTCACGCCCGCCCAGCCGTGGGGCTGGTAAGGTACGCGCATGAGCGACTTCCCGGGGCCTTTCGATCCGCCTGAGCTTGACGTCCCGCTGCCGCCGCCCGAAGTTGGCTTCGGCTCACCGTGGGCACCGGCTGACGGTGAGAACCGCGACCGCATCCTGGATTGGTGGCGCATGTGGTGGCGACGGGTGTTCTTCCCGTGGCTCTCGGCGTTCCTGGCGGCGTTGAATGCATGGCTGGAAGCAGCGGAAGCGTACATCATCGCGCACGCCATCAGCGGCTATTCGTGGCGGACCACGGCTACCGTTCTCGATCCGGTTGTGGGTCACACGACGGCAGCCACATTCACCGGTGTGGATCAGGCATTCCGCCCGCTGGTCGTGGGCGACCTGGTGGCCGATGAGACCGCCGCGAAGACTTACGGCGAGATCACGGCTGTGATCGACGCGACACATGCCACGGTCACAACGCTGGGCAAGCTGTCGGGGCTGGACGGCCACAGCTGGTGGACAACCACTACCCCGATCAGTGCCACCGGGACCACCGATGTGACCCTGACCGCCGAAGCCGGGCGCCTGCCCCAGGTCGGCGACTTCGTTTCGGATCAGACATCAGCCCTTCGTTACGGTGAAGTCACGGCCCTGATCGACGCCACACACGTGACCGTCGCGCCTCTCGGGGTGCTGCGCGGTCTGGCTGGCTTCGGCTGGTGGGTGACGGCTACAACCATCGCGCACACCGGAACCACGGATGTGGTTCTGTCAAGCGGCCCGGATCGGCTTCCGCAGATCAATGACCTGGTGGTGGACGAAACCCCGTCGAGTGCTTACGGCGAGATCATCGCCGTGGGCGATGCCACACACGTGACCGTCGCCTATGTCAACACACTGGAAGGTCCTGCCGGTGTCGCCGATCTCGGCGCCTTCGACTTCACGACCCCGACGCTGGCTTCGGAAGGCGTCTATCAGGGTCAGATGGCGGCTCAGCCTCAGATGGTGGGCGCATTCACGGTCACGGTGGATCATCCCGCGTGGGTGCGGGTGTACGCCTCTCAGGCGTACATGCTTGCCGACGCTTCCCGCGACATCTTGACGCCGCTCAACATCGCGGCGGACCACGGCTGCTATCTCGACTTTGTGGGCGTCCTGTCCGAACTGTCGAAGACCCTCACTCCCGGCGTTCAGATCACCGATCTAGGCGACGGGGTTTGGCTGTCGGTGACCAATACCGACCTGGCCGACCCGCAAGACATTCGCGTCCATCTCGATTACCGCATCTTCAGGGAGTAAGGTCACTTTCATGGCATACGCACAAGACACCATCGTGGACGCGAACGCGGCCAACGTACTGGCCGGGGTTCTCGATGGGCTTTTCATCGACGCGGGCTTTACGGTGGTCGAGACCTTGACGCCGGGCGCTTCCACCTGGTTCACGAAGGTCTACAAGTCGGCCGGCACGGACAACCAGTGCGGTTATGACTGGTACGCGGTCCTGATGTGGAACAGCGTCGGCACCGAACAGCAGGTGCAGCTGATCGCGGGCGCGGCGTACAACGCGGGCACTCATGTGCTGTCTCAGATTCCTGGTCAGTTCGTCGCGACCCGCTTCGCCGAAGAGACCACCGGTGCGTTCATCGGTGCGTACAACGTGAACGTTCAAACGGATCTGAGCTTTCAAATCAACACCCATTCGCAGAACATCCAGAAGCCGTGGTTCTGCGCCGTGGTTCCGTCGTCCGCGTTCGGCTACTGGGCGTCTATCACGCTCGATCACTTCGCGCTGTTCACAACCATTCAGACGAACAGCTACGGATTCGCCGCCACGCTCGACCTGGATGCTGGATGGCCCGCCGAGCCGTTCGCCGTCAATGAGTCTCCGCTGGTCGGCGCTGCGGGCGGCGGCACCACGTACCCGAACATCTTCGCCGCCGATGGGATGTCTGCCGCGATGGTGTGCCCGCCCGGCGCGACGAGCTTCGTGCCGACCACGATCCGGACAGCGCCCATCGGCTCGAAGCTCCCCATCCTGGCCGGTAACTTCCTCCCGGCTTACGCCTGGAAGCCCGCTTACTACCTGCAGTCGGTGGCCGCCGATGTGGGCAGCGGAACTCCGCCGTGGGATTCGCCGACATTCGGCGATGGTGTCCTGATCGGAACGATCATCGACTTTTACTTCGTCTATGGTGGCAACATCGGCGACACGGTGGAGATCGACTCGGCTACCTACGTACTCAGCGGCATGATCAACGCGCAAGAGGGCCCGCTGGTCAATCCGTACGTTGCGGTCCTGGTCGAGTAATGGCCGCTCTCGGAACGCTGACCGTCGCAGACATCACCCGGCACGATCCTGAACGGCTGCCGGTCAGCAATTACAAGATTCACCGGGGCTTGCACCTGGGGGCTATCTCGGTCTACACGCCGCCAGTTCGGACGCCGCTGCTGCATTCGGTGAGCAACTACGTGGTTCGCCAGATTCGCATTATCTACCGTCAGCTGTGGCCTGCCCACGGTCAGCGGTTCCCCCAGTAAACCTGCTCAAGAAAGTACAATCAGATCATGGCCCCGAAAAACGGTTACGTCCCCGAATCTCAGCTGGTGGAAGTGGAGCCCGGCATTCAGCTGGCGCGCGACACGGCGGCGGCCTATCTTCGAGCGAAGGCAGCGGCGCGAGCCGATGGGGTGGCGTTGAGCATCGCGCGCCCTGCCGGTGGTTACCGGTCTTTCGGTACTCAGCAGGACATGCACGTGCACCCGGCGCTTTACAACCTGGACCCCACCAGCACGGCTGGGCTGGCTGCTGCCGGGCATTCAGGTCACGGTCTCGGCAACCGTGTGGATATCAACGGGAACGGTCGTCCGTGGTTCCTGACACACTGTGCCGAATACGGCTTCGTTCGGGAGTTCGGCGCTGCTGATCCGGGGCACTACGAGTTCCCGGGCGAGACCTGGCCGGGCGCTGATGGCGCGCCTGGATCGCCGACCGTCGTCCCTGGCTGGCACGTAGGAGAGACCGACTTCACTGGCAAGTACGGCGAGAACGAACTAAACGGCGCCCGCTGGTATTGCATCGAGCCTGACACCAACAACAGCAAAACGATCTGGGCTGTGGCGAACAATCACGGTGTGACGCTCGCTCAGGTGGCCGGATGGACGGCGCGTGTGGCCGCGTCGAAGTGGGGCGGCCAGCTGCTGCAGCCGGGCTCTTCGTGGTGGGATGGGTCGGGGCGTTACTTCGCGGGTGTGTGCATTGCGCTCAATGACGTGGCGGCGATCCTGGATGCCTACGAAGCTCAGCAGATCGCTGATCAGGTGGCTGCGAACGCCACGGCTCTCGCGGTCGATCCTGAGACCACTTCGGAAGGCGCTCCCGGCGCTCTGACGGCTGACAATGCGATCACCGGCCTGACACCCACGCCGAAGCCTGAGCCCGCTAAGCGACTCACAACAAAGCAACGGGTCGCCGAAGCTGCTCAACTTTCTGGGCTGCCTTCGGGCTCGGTAGACGCCGTTCCCGACGCACCGCTGGCGGGTCTCTTTGCCGGTAACCCCATTGGGCGTCGTCGGGCCTATTTCGCCTACGCGGGATCAGCCCTCTTGATCTCGTTCGGGCCTGACATCGTGACGGCTGGTGTTCTGACGGCACATCAAACACCGATCTTCGTCACGTGGGTGAGTCTGGCTACCAGCGTCCTGCTCAAAGTCGGCGTGGCCTTCGGTTTCGTCGCTGCGTCGAACGTGGGCAAGTGAGCATGGCAACAAATGAGCAGGTCCTGGACAAGCTCGAAAAGGTCGGCACCGATGTGGCCGTGATCAAAGACCGGTTGCCGACCATCGCCCAGCAACTGAGCGACCACGAACGGCGTCTGCGCTCTCTCGAAGCTCGGACGTGGTATGCGTTCGGCGGCCTGGCATTGCTTGCCTTCGGTATCCCCCTCGCGCTCAAAGTCCTGGGGTTCTGATGAATCGCCGCAAACGTTCAACGTTCGCCCGCAAGCACGCGGCCATCCCTCCCTACCAGGCGCCGGCCATTACCCGGGCCGATCTGCCCGAGCCCGGCAGCGCCGTCGCTGCCGTTGCGGCCTTCCTGATCTTCGGAACCGTCGTCGCCGTCGTCGTAGCAGCCCTAGCTGTGCTGCTGGCCCTCTCGACCTTTCGAGCCGCCTACTAGCGCGGCCAGCGTGGGGCGTTGAGCAAGCGCCCCGAGACCGAGGCCCTAGACTGGGGTTTCGCGCTCTCGAAGAAAGGGCCCCCGCATC
>Ga0207674_10004328_pt1 | contig 17120 bp, 13 predicted proteins | sample KBSCornC72_FD_184303 | JGI IMG/M metagenome (GOLD analysis project Ga0207674, IMG submission 184303) | Corn rhizosphere microbial communities from Kellogg Biological Station, Michigan, USA - KBS Corn C7-2 (SPAdes) (version 2) | ecosystem: Host-associated > Plants > Roots > Rhizosphere > Soil ... | reverse complement strand
CCGGAGGACGATCGGACTCGCCTGCCGTCTACCGAACGGCGAGATCTACCGGTACCGCGAGCCGCTGAGCTCGCTGCTGCTGCGATCGCGTCTCGCCCGCGCGCCATTCGTGCGCGGTCTCATCGTCCTCTGGGAATCGCTCTCGTACGGCACGCGCATGCTCATGAAATCCGCGGACATGCAGCTGGAGGAAGGCGAAGGGTCGATGAGCAGCGGGAGCAACGCGGTCGTCTTCGCGATCGCGCTCGTCGCCGCCCTCGCATTCTTCGTCGGCATCCCGTACTTCGCCACGCAGGCGGCGCGTCAGCTTACCGAATCGTCGATCGTGCTGAACATTGCCGAGGGGCTGCTCCGCATGGTCTTGTTCCTCGGCTATCTCTTCGCCATCTCGTTCATGCCCGACATCCGCCGCGTGTTCATGTACCACGGCGCCGAGCACATGACGATCCATGCGTTCGAGCACGGGGACGAGCTCGTGCGCGCCAAGATCGAGCCCTACCCGACCGCGCATCCGCGCTGCGGCACAGCGTTCCTGCTCTTCGTCGTGGTCGTGTCGATCGCGCTGTTCGCGTTCCTGCCGCGGACGAACATCTTCGTGGATCTCCTCGCGCGCCTCGCGCTGATCGTTCCGGTCGCATCGATCTCGTACGAGGTCCTGCGGTTCGGTGCCGCGCACGAGACCAACCCGCTGATGCGGCTCTTCGTCGCGCCCGGGCTGCTCCTGCAGGGGATCACCACCCGGCGGCCGGAGCCCGAGATGATCGACGTCGCGGTCGCATCGTTGCAGGAGGCGCTCGCCGGCGATGCGGAGGCCACTCGCACAGCTGCCCCGGCGGCGGCGCAGACATGAGCGATCCACTCACCCCCGGCCTGCGCCGGCGCCTCGCGAAGGTCGAGGCTCGATACGACGAGCTCACGCGGCTCATGGCCGATCCCGAGGTCACCGGCAGCCACGAGCGCATCCGCGAAGTCGGACAGGAGCTCTCGCAGCTGACACCGGTCGTCGACACCGTCCGCGCGCTGCGCGATGCCGAGAAGCGCCTGGAGGAAGCCCGGCTGCTCATCGACTCCGACGACGGCGACCTGCGCGACATCGCGCGCGAGGACCTCGCGACCGCGTCGCGCCAGCTCGAGGAATCGCTGGTGAAGCTTCGCAGCCAGCTCGTGCCGCGCGATCCACTCGATGAGAAGAACGTCATCGTCGAGATCCGCGCCGGCGAGGGCGGGGAAGAGGCCGCGCTCTTCGCGCTCGATCTCTACCGCATGTACGCGCGCTACGCCGAACGGCATCGCTGGAAGGTCGAGGTCCTCTCGCAGAGCGACGCGGAGAAGGGCGGCTTCAAGGAGATCATCTTCCGCATCGCCGGGAAGGGCGCCTACAGCAAGCTCAAGTTCGAGTCAGGCGTGCACCGCGTCCAGCGCGTGCCTCTCACCGAGGCGCAGGGGCGCATCCATACGTCGACCGCGACGGTGGCCGTCCTTCCCGAGGCCGAGGAGATCGACATCCAGATCCCCGAAAGCGATCTCAAGATCGATGTCTACCGCGCCGGAGGCAAGGGCGGCCAGGGCGTGAACACGACCGACTCCGCTGTGCGGATCACCCACATCCCAACTGGCGAGGTGGTGACCTGCCAGGACGAGCGCTCGCAGCTCAAGAACCGGGCGAAGGCGATGGCCGTGCTGCGCGCGCGTCTCCTGGTGCGAGAGCAGGAGCGCCGCGACCTCGAGACCGGGACCGCGCGCCGCGCGCAGATCGGCCGTGGCGAGCGCTCCGAGAAGATGCGCACGTACAACTTCCCCCAGGACCGTCTCACCGACAAGCGGCTCGGCTACAACCTGTCGAACCTCGAGCGCCGCATGGACGGCGACATCGACGACATGATCGATGCCCTCGCGCAGCAGGACGAGGCCGAGCGCCTCTCGAGCCTCGAGGACGACACGGAGTAACGGGATGGCGCGTCCGTCGCCGCTCGAGCAGGTGCGCCACATCGACCTAGCGGTCCGCGGCGGCACCGTCGTGACCGCGAGCGGCTCCGCTCGCGCGGACGTCGGTATCCAGGACGGGCGCATCGTCGCGATCGGCGATGTTGCCCGCGCGTCGCGCGACCTCGACGCCTCCGGGAAGCTCGTGCTGCCGGGCTGCGTCGATCTCCACACGCATCTCGCCAGCACCCCGACCTTCACGCCGCTGGATGACTTCGAACATGGCACGCGTGCCGCGATTGCGGGCGGCGTGACGACCGTGTGCTCGATGGTCTACCAGGAGGGAGCGCTTCGGGCCGGGATCGACCGCGGCCTGCGCGATGCCGAGCGGTCGCTCGCGGACTTCGCCTTCCACGTCGTCGTGACCGATCCGAGCGAGGCCGCGATCGCCGAGCTTCCATCGCTCGCGCGCGACGGTCACACCGGGCTCAAGGTCTTCATGGTCACCCCGCATTTCGGCGACCGGATCACGGACTACGTCAGACTCCTGCGCGCCGCGGCCGCGGCGGGAATGCTCACGGCGGTCCACGCCGAGGATCACGAGATCGTCGTACGAGCGACGACGCTGCTCCACGCCGCCGGTCACGATGGAGTGCGTTACTTCCCGGAGAGCCGTCCGGCCGCCGCAGAGGAGGTCGCGATCCGCGCGGCCGCGCAGCTGGCATCGAAGACCGGCGCCGCGATCTACTTCGTACATCTCTCGTCCCGCGTCGCCCTCGCGGCCCTCGCGGACGCGAAATCGCTCGGAATCCGCGCGTACGGGGAGACGCGTCCGCTGTACCTGTATCTCACGCGCGAGCGCTTCGAGAGACCGGACGCCGCGCTCTGGGTGGGGCAGCCGCCGCTTCGAGAGCGCGAGGACGTCGACGCGATCTGGGAAGCGCTCCGCGGTGGCCTGCTCGATACGGTCGGCACCGATCACTACCCGCACAGTCGCGCGGCGAAGCTCGCGCCGGATCTCGCGTTCGATCGCGTTCCACCCGGCGTGTCGAACCTCGAGACGCTCCTGCCGATGCTCTATTCGGAAGGCGTGCGCCGCGGACGGCTCACGGTGGGGCGCATGGTCGACGTGCTCGCGACTTCACCGGCGCGCATCGCGGGCCTGCTGGGTAAGGGCGAGATCGCACTCGGCAACGATGCCGACGTCGTGATCTTCGATCCGGAGCGCACACGCACGATCCGCGCGAGCGAGATGCACTCCGCGTGCGATTACGACCCCTATGAGGGATGGGAGGTCACGGGCTGGCCGGCGGTCACGCTGCTGCGCGGCGAGATCGCGTACGCGGACGGCGAGATCCTCGCGCGACCGGGTCAGGGCCGCGTGATCGCCCGCGCTCCCTCTTACGGAGCTCCCTCCTAAACTCGGCCCAATGGCGATCACCGCGCCGGCTCCTGTGAACGTCGAGCGTCTCGAGGCGCGCAGCCGCGAGCGGCTCGCGCGCGCGGAGTCGCTTCTGCGGCAGCTGGAGCGCACGACCGCACCGTTCACCAAGGACTCCGTGATCACACCGCTCAACGATCTCCAGGTCGAGCTGCACAACCTCATGGCTGAGTGCGGCATCTACGTCGCGATGCACCCCGACCGCGATGTGCAGCGAAATGCGGAGAAGCTGCAGCGCGAGGGCAACGAGCTCGGCCAGAGACAGCTGCAGAGCCGCGCAACGTACGACGCGCTCAGCGCGATCGATGCTTCGTCGCTCGACCCGGTGGCGCGCCGCTTCGTCGACATCGCGCTCATGGACATGCGGCGAGCCGGCGCCCTGCTCGGCCCGGCCGAGCGCGACCGCGCCCGGGCGCTCCGCGCGGAGCTCACAAAGCTCGGCCAGGACCACGCGCGCAACATCCGCGACGACACGCGCTGGATAACGCTCGAGGGGACGCACGAGCTCGACGGACTTCCCGACGACTTCATCGCAACGCATCAGCCTGGAGCTGACGGCGTCATCCGCATCAGCACCAACCCGCCCGACCATCAGCCGTTCATGGCGTACGCGCGCAGCGACCGCGCGCGAAAAGCGCTGCAGACCGCTTACCTCGAGCGGGCACCGCAGAACGTCGAGGTGCTCGCCGCGCTCACGCGTACGCGGCACGAGCTCGCGCGCCTGCTCGGGTATCCGACCTGGGCGCATTACAACGTCGAAGACCGCATGGTGGCTACGCCGGAAGCGCTCGAGCGCTTCTTCGCCGAGCTCGACGACGCCTCGGCGGAGGCCGCGAAGGCCGAGCTTCAGGTCCTGCTCGAGGAAAAGCGCATCGATCATCCCGGTGCGACGACCGTCGGTGACTGGGAATCGACGTACTACCTCAACCGCGTGAAGGCCAAGCGCTTCCACTTCGACGCGCAGGAGGTCCGTCCGTACCTCGAGTACGGTCGCGTCCGGCAAGCGATCCTCGATCTGAACAGCGAGCTCTTCGGCATGACCTTCACGCCGGTGGTGCACGAGGAGCGCTGGCATCCGACGGTCGAAAGCTTCGACGTCACGATCGACGGCGAGTCCGCGGGTCGGATCTCGCTCGACATGCATCCGCGCGAGGGAAAGAACAAGTGGTTCTTCAACGCACCGCTGCGGCTCGGCGTCGGTAGCAAGCAGTCCGGCCACGGGGTGCTCTGTTGCAACTTCCCGGACCCAACGACGCTGTCGGGTCCCGCGCTCATGGAGCACGGGCAGGTCGTGACCTACTTTCACGAGTTCGGCCACCTCGTGCATGGCCTCGCCCGCAAGAGCGTCCCATTCGTCCGCATCTCTCGGACGGAGGGCGACTTCATGGAAGCGCCATCGACGTTCCTCGAGGACTGGATCTTCGACTTCAAGGTGCTCACGCGCTTCGCGAAGCATGTCGAAACCGGCGCGCCGATCCCTGAAGACCTCGTGCAGCGACTGCGCGCGGCGCGCAACTTCGGTCGCGCGATCCGCACGCGTCAGATGCTGGCCCGCTCGCGCCTCTCGCTTGCGCTCCACGACGGCACGCGTCCCGGCGCCGACCCTCGGGTCCTCGAGCGTGAGATCAACGAGCGCTACGGGCTGTTCGAGCGGATCCCCGACACGGCATCGCCCGCGAGCTGGGAGCACATGAACGGCGACGCGTACTCCGCGGCGTACTACACGTACATCTGGTCGCAGACGATCGCGGAGGATCTGCACACCGCGTTCGACGGCGATCTCATGAACACCGCCGTCTCGCGCCGCTATCGCGACAAGATCCTCGCGCCGGGTGGCACGAAGCCGGCCGCGGAGCTCGTGCGCGACTTCCTCGGACGTCCGTACGACCTGCGTGCCTTCAAGGCATGGGTCGCCGGCCGGGACTGACCTCGAGAACGACTGGAAAGGTGACGACGATGGACAAGCTCCGCTTCGATGAGGACAGCGCGTTCACTCTCGCGGACGACGCCTCGACGATCGCGCGGATCGTCCGGACCACGAGCGCCGACCGCCTGCGGGCAGTGAAGTTCGGCGACTGGACGGCCGTCGAGGTGATCGGGCACCTCGCTGACGCGTCCGAGATCTTCGCGGAGCGCGTGCGACGCTGCATCGAAGAGGACCGACCCAAGCTGGCATCGTTCGATCAGGACGCGCTCGCCGCGGAGCGTCGCAACGCCGAGCGCGATCCGATGGAGCTCTCGCGCCGGCTGGGCGCCGCGCACGCGCAGATCGTCCGGCAGCTCATGGACGAGCGTGCTCGGTCGCGCCCCGGGATCCACTCCGAGTACGGCGAGCTCGATGCCGGGCACTTCGGCGCGTATCAGGCGCGGCACGCCCACGAGCACGCCGCTGAGCTCGCGGCCGCCTTTCCGCCGACGACATAGACCCTAACTGCTAGGCATGGCGTAATAGGTGGCGTGACCTCTCCACGCGAGGCCGCGCTCGCTCCGCTGTCGCGCGTCGACGCTGAGCGCCTTCTTCCAGAGCTGTCCACGGGTCGCCAGACACTCGAGCGCCGCGTGCTCCGCGCGAGGTGCCTCAAGTACCTCGAGTCGTTCGATCTCGCGTGGGCCGAGCTCAGCGCGGTGCTGCCACTCCTCAAAGATCCGCTGCTGGAAGCGCGCGTCGCGGTCGACCTGCTGCACCTCTCCTATTACCTGGTGCGCCGCGAAGACTCGGTCCGTTTCGCAGCGGTGGCGGAGACGTCAGCGGCGGGAGATCCGCTCCTTCTCGCCGAGCTTCGCCTCGGCTCCTCGATCGTGCACACCGCATCGAACGAGGTGCGGGACGCGCTCGTGGACGCGCGCCGCGCGTCCGACGCGCTCGCTGTAGCGCCGCGAGGCCGCTCGCGCGATCTCGTCACCACGCGCGTGCAGCGCCAGCTCGCCCATCTCCTCTCGCACAGCGGCGACTACGTCGGCGCGGCCGCGGCGGCCGAGGCGACGTCCCGGCACGCGGCGCGTGTCGGCGATCCCGCGGAGGTCGCGTGGGCGACGTATACCGCGGGCTTCGTCGACTGGTTCGCGGGCCGGCTCGATGCCGCGGTCGACGAGTTCACGCGTGCCGAGCTCGGCCTCCGCCAGTACGGCTCGTCGGTATGGCGCCACACGCTGCTCTGCCTCGCGCGCGTGAAGCTGGAACGCGGGGAGCTGAGTGAGGGCGAGCGTCTCGCGCGTCAGAGCGCCACCGGCGCGACGGAAGACCACGGCCACATCGCGCTTCTCCGCGGCGAGGCCGAGGTCGCCGAGCTCATCCTCTCGCGCGCGCCAAAGGGCTTTCCGGAGGACGAGCAGTTCCGCGACTTCGTGCGCGCGATCGTGCGCGGGCAGCGCGGCGATCCAAAGACCGCGGTCCGCATGCTCGACGACACCGCGCGCGAGTTCGAGTCGCGCGGCATGGACCACTGGGCGATCGGTGCCGCTGTCCACGCCGCGTACTTCCGCGAGACGATCGTGCGCGGCGGCGGGACGTCGCGCGTGGGACACCTCGTGCGCGACATCGGCACGCGCGGTGGCGAAGGCTTCGCGTACTACCTGCCGGACGTCGCCGCCTGGCTGGGTCGCGCGGCGGAGCGTGACGGACAGGCGTCGGCGCTCGCGCGCACCATCCGCGCCCGCGGCGAAGCCGCGCAGAAGCGTGCGAAGACCGATGCGGGTGTGGCGGTGGGCGCATCAGCGCTCGATGAGGCGACCTTCGGACTGCGCAGCATGGGCCTGACGTGGCGCGAGATCGGCATCCTTCGCGAGATGGAGCAGCTCTCGCGCGAGGGAAAGCGCATGGATCGCGCGGCTCTCGCGGCACGGCTCAAGGTCTCGCCGAACACGCTACGCGTTCATCTCACACGCATTCGCGCGAAGCTCGACGTGGCCGACAAGCGCGGCGACGAGGTGCTGCTCACGGCCGCGCTTTCGCAGCGGCCGCTCTAGTTAGAAAACTCGTCACGCGAGTCGCGACTCCGCGCGGATCCTCCAGCCACGGTTCGTGGCTATGGCCGTCGACGATGTCCAGCTCGCCGTTGGGGAGCAGCTCTGTGACGCGCCGTGCCATGTCGATCGGTCCGGCCGGATCCGCCGACGCGTGCAGGTAGAGCGTGTGCTGCGGAATGGCGCCGAGCTCCGGAGCGGCGAACAGGGCGCCCGCCCTCCAGCGACCCGTCGTCCAGCTGATGAGCGAATCACGCAACATGTCGCGCTCGCTGCGCATCGCCTCGGTGTCACGTGACGCGGCCAGCCGCCACGCGAGCAGCTCGCTCGGAATGCGCCCGTCGTCAAGGCTCTCCGTGTGACCGCCCTGTCGGAGGATGGAGCGCAGAGCCTCGAGGCTCGTGTTGCGGCTGATAAGCGCGCCGAGCGGCGATGCCATCACCCGAAGCCAGGCCGGGACACGTAGCTCGTCGAGCAATGGGCCCGCCCCTATGAGCACAACTCGATCGACGCGTTCGGGGTGCGCCTCGGCCAACCGCAGCGCCCAAAGCGTCCCGACGGAGGCACCGACGACGTGCGCGCGGTCGACTCCGAGTCCGACGAGGACACCGTTGAGTAGGTCGGCGAGGCCCGACCCGTGTCGCGAGTTCGCGTAGTCGACACGCGTGCTCAATCCCCAGCCGGGACGATCGAGCACCAGGCAACGGAAGTCACGGAGCTCGCGCACGAGTGGCGCGAACGCGTCGGGACCGAGCAGGCCATGCACGAAGAGCACTGGCTCGCCGAAGCCGATATCGAGCACGCGGAGGCGTGCGCGCGGCTCCGTCAGCTCGATGAAGCGCTCGGCCGGCGCGAGTCCGTATCGCGTCCACAGCGCGCGCTCCGCATCGTGGTAGCGGCCGGCGCCGGTCGACCCCGCCGTCGTCGTGAGTGTCGATGACGGAGCGCTCATGCGCCTTCTCGCACTGCGTCCGCCGCAGGGGAGGGCTGCGGCGTGGATGCGCGTGCCAGGATCTGGCGCGCGATGTACGCGGCGTCGAAGGCCACGCCGCCGAGCAGCGACGAGATGAACCGGTACTGGAAGAACCGGCCGACGAAGTACAGCCCTGGAACGGACGCGACGATGCCGCGCCGCTGCTGCGGCTCGCCGTCGGCGGCGATGATCGGAAGATCGATCCACGCCAGGTCGGTGCGGTAGCCGGTGCACCAGATCACGTTCCTGACGTCGAGCGCGCGGCCATCTTCCAGCACCGGCATTCCACTCCGAACCCCCGCGGTGCGCGACACCATCTCCACACCCGCGGAGAGGAGCCAGGTTTTCCGCACGCGCTCCACCGGCGCGCTTCCCCTCACCAGCTTCGGGCCGATCTTTCGACCGATCGGCGTGTCGATCGTGAGCACGAAGAAGAGGATCGGCAGAAGCGCGAGCGTCATGAGCGGATGCCGGGACGGTCCGACCGGGGCGCGGCGGTAACGGCCGGACAGGAAGGTCGGGTGCGTTCGTGCGATCTCGAGGGCGATCTCCGCGCCGGAGCTGCCCGCGCCGACCACGAGCGTCGGTCCTGGCCGTAGCTGGGAGGGGCGCCGGTAATCCTTCGAGTGCATCTGGAGGATCGACGGATCCAGGTCCTGCGCGAACGATGGGATGTTCGGCGTGTGTTCGTGACCGGACGCGATGACGACGTTGTCGGCCTCGATGCGGCCGCCGGACGACTCGACGACGAACCGCTGATCTGCCCGCGAGACGCGCGTCACCGTGACGCCGGTCCGCACCGGCAGCTCGAAGCGAGCCGCGTACGCCTCGAAGTAGTTGGCGAGGTCGTCCTTTGTCGGAAATGCCCAGCGCGGTCCCGGCACCGGCATGCCGTGGAGGCCGCTGATGATCGCGGGCGTGAACGCGCGCAGCGAGTCCCAGCGCGTCCGCCACGCGTCACCGATGCGGGCGTGCGCATCGACGATGACGAAGCGTCGGCCGGCCTTCTTGAGCTCGTAACCGATCGCGAGACCCGCCTGTCCGCCACCGACGATCACCGTTTCGACGCGCTCGTTGCTCGCCATCGCTTCGCCTCCCGCGCGGTTCGGCCCGCGTGGCGGTCACGATCGCAAGGAAGAGGTGCCGGCGCATCGGGCGAACTGCCCAATCCAGTCGAGGAGCCCGTATGGGTATTTCTGTCTAGCCGGCCTCAGACGAGCTTGTGCTCGTAGGCGTACGCGGTCGCGGCCGCCCGTGACGACACGCCCAGCTTGTCGAAGATGTTGCTCACGTGGCGCGCCACGGTCTTGTCGCTGATCACCAGGTCGATCGCGATGGCGTGATTTGTCCGTCCGGTCGCGATGAGGCGCAGGACCTCGATCTCACGTGCCGTCAGTCCTCCGGCCGTGGCTTCACTGGGGGCCGATAGCGAGTCCATGCGGGCCAGATCCACGGCCGCGCCGAGCTCTTGGAACACACCGCGCGCGGCGTCGAGTTCCATCTCGGCGCCGTCCTCGTCGTGCACCGCCCGGTACGCGAGGCCGATGAGGACGCGCAACCGCGCCGCTTCGTACGGCGCGTCGAGGTCGCGCCACGCGCTCCACGAGGAACGGAGCTTCGGGATGGCGCCGCGGGCGTCGCCCTCCGCCAGCTGCACCGAGCCCATCGCCTGTGCCGCGATCGCGTCGAGAAGACGAGCAGGTGGACCGGAGCCGAGCTCCGACAGCTCGACGGCGGCCGCGCGCGCGGCGCGCAGATCCTTCGCCGAGAGGAGGGTTTCCACGTACGCGGCGAGGAGCGCCCCGCGAGTGGCGCGGTCGTGCGTCTCCTCGATGGCGCGACGCAGCGACGCGAGCGCGGCATCGATCTGGCCCTGCGCGAGCCGCAACAGCGCGAGCCCAGGCAGCGATGTTTTGCCGCGACGGCTTGCCTCGCGGTACATCTCGTCGGCCTTCGTGAGGTCGCCGCGCAGCCTATGGATCTCGGCCTGTCGATAGAACACCTCGGCAGCGATGGGATGGCCAGGTTGCCGCGCCAGCCATTCGCCGGCCCGCACGGACTCTTCCATCGCGTCTGACCAGGCGCCGTGCAGCTGCATCAGCTCGGCTCGGAACAGCAGGCAGGGCCCCCGAAAGGGGACGAGATCGGGCTGCGCCTCGCACCAGCGACTCAGCGCCGCCGTCCATTCCTGCGCGCGTCGGAGATCGAAGATGGCTTTGAACATCTCGATGGCGCTGCAGTACAGCGTGCCGACGACGCTGGGGTAGATCTCGCCCGCGGTGATCGCGATCATCGTTTCGTCGACGAGTGCCAGGCCATCGGCGACGCGCCCAGATCGGATGAGCGTTTCTCCGCGACCGTAGCGCGCCATGTTCGTCAGCTCCCGATCCCCGAAACGCGCTGCTACCTCGCTTGCTTGGGTGAACAGGGCGTGCGCACCACCGAAGTCGCCCTCGTCGGCCGCTCGGATCGCTTGCGGGATGAGGAGCCAGCCGCGCTCGACGCAGTCGAGTGCGGCGTCGTCCAGAACGCGTCCGGCACGTGCGAGCCAGCCCATGCCCTGCGCGAACTCGCCGATGCCGAGGCTCTGGAATCCGACGTGGAACGCGTAGCGCGCCGCTGCCGCCGCGTCGTTTCGCCGGAGCGCATCCTCGTGCGCGCGGGTCCACGCCTGCGCGCTCTCGACATCCTTGCCGATGAGGAACGCAGTAGTTGCGAGGCGCGCGAGGTCCTCCTCGGCGAGCGGTCGGGTGCGATCCGCGCTGGCGAGCTGCGCGTAGGCGTCGCCCCACGCGCGCTTGGAATACAAATCGCGGCCATGAACCAGGTCTTTGTTGGTCGACGTCTCTGGCGTCACCGCTCCTCGAGTCTGATCGACTCTACTCGAGCGTCACGCGCTCGTGCCATTTGGGGATGTGCGTATCGAACCCGAGCGCGCGGATCTTCGGCTCGATCGCGGCCTGTGCGTCGGGGTCGCCGTGGACGATGAACACGCGGCGCAGCCGTGGCTTCTTGAAGGCGCGGATCCAGTCGAGCAGCTCCGATTCGTCGGCATGCGCGGAGAAGCCGCTGATCGAGCGGATCTGGCAGCGCACGTCGCGCATCGCGCCGTCGATGCGCACGGTCTTCACGCCCGCCTGGAGCTGCGAGCCAAGCGTCCCCTGTCCCTGATAGCCCACGAAGAGCAGCGTCGCGCTTGGGTCGTCGATGAGCTCGCTCAGATGGCCCACCACGCGGCCGCCGGTCAGCATCCCGTTGGACGCGACGATCATGTACGGGCGAGGCGCCTTGCTGATCGCTCGTGAGCTCTCGATGTCGTTCGTGATCTGCTGCTTCGGATAGTCGAGCGGGTCCTCGCGCCTTGCCAGCAGCTCGCGCATGGGCTCGTCGTAGTACTCGCCGTGCCGTCGATAGATCTCGGTGGCTTTCGAGGCCATCGGGGAGTCGAGGTAGAGCGGGAGACTCGGGATCTTCTTCTCATCGAGCAGCCGATCGAGCTGCCATACCACTTCCTGCGTGCGGCCGATCGCGAATGACGGCACAAGGAGCACGCCGTTCGATTGCGCGACGAGCTGCACGGTCTCCGCGAGGACGCGAACGGCCTCCGCATGCGGCTCGTGCTCGCGTCCACCGTAGGTGGACTCGACGAGGAGGTAGTCGGCGTCGCTCACAGTGGTCGGGTCACGGATGATCGGCGTGTCGTGCCGGCCGAGGTCACCGGAGAACACGATGATCTTCTCGGGAGCGTTGCCGTCGGTGATGCGCACGCGGATGATCGCGGAGCCGAGGATGTGCCCGGCATCGAGGAAGGTCGCGTGTATGCCGGTCGCGACGTCGATCTCGCGGTCGTACCCGACGGCCTTGAACAGCCGCAGCGTCGCCTGCGTGTCGGCCATCGTGTACAGCGGCTCGTCGATGCTCGTCTCTACGACCGGCGGCTGATTCCGCAGCGTGACCTCAGGGTCTCGTCTCTCCGCTGCGCTCTCCTCGTCGTCTGCCGCAGCGGCCTCAGCCGTGGCCCCGCGCAGGTTGGCCTCGTCCTTGGAGTCTTCTTTGGCCGCGCGGTCGGGATGCTTTCGTTCCCAGCGCGCGTCGCGCCGTGCGGCCTCGTCCTGCAGCTTCGCCGAGTCGAGGAGGACCAGTCCGGCGAGGTCGACGGTCCCGGCCGTAGCGAAGATCGGCGCGCGCAGTCCTTTCGCGACGACATGTGGGATCAGACCGCAGTGGTCGAGATGCGCGTGGGTCAGCAACACCGCATCGATCTCCGCGGGGTCGTACGCGAGCGGGACGCGATTGCGTATCGCCTCATGAGGATTGCCTTGGAACATGCCGCAGTCGATGAGCACCTTCGCGCGCGATGTGGTGAGGAGGAACTGCGAGCCCGTTACGGTGCTCGCCGCTCCAAGGAACTGCAAGTCCATCTTTGGCTATTCTGCGGGGCCATGTTCGGGCCCGTATTGCGCGGTCAACACGTCACGCTGCGTCCCGCGGACGATAGCGATCCGCCGCGCATGGTGCCGTGGTTCGCGGACATGGAGGTGACGCGCTACCTCGGGCGGCGCATGGCCGTCGCGCTCTACTACGAAGTGGACATCCTGAAGAAGTTCGGCGAGGCCGATGACACCGTGTTCTGGATGATCGAGGCGAACGGCGAGACGATCGGCGCGACCGGGATCCACGACATCGACTGGCTCAACGCTCACGGCACGACCGGCATCGTGATCGGCGTGAAAGAGCAGTGGGGCAAGGGCTTCGCGACCGAGGCGATGCAGCTTCGCACGCGGTACGCGTTCCGCGAGCTGAACCTCCACAAGGTCATGACCGAGGTCTTCGTGGGAAACCAGGCGAGTCGACGCGCGCTCGAGAAGAACGGGTACCGGACGGTCGGCACGAGCCGCGATCATTTCTTCACGCGCGGAGCGTGGCACGACGTCTGGCTCGGCGAAGTCCTGCGCGAGGACTGGGAGCGCGCGCAGACCGCCTGAGACTTCACTGACCGTTCATCAGAGGGGTCGTCTGCTAGCCTTCCGACCGAGCGGGTGACCGACTTTTGAAGCGTCTCGGCTGTTTCCTCCTCGTGCTGCTTCTCGTGGGAGCGGGCGTCTACCTATACCTGCGACCGACTTCGAACGCGACCGCCGACAACGCCGCGACGGTGGGAGTCCTGAACGTCGCGGTCGACGCGCAGAAGGGCTCGGGCGACTTCGCACCCGCGCTCGACGGGGACATCGTCGCGAACGGCGACTTCGTCCGGTCGAGCAAGGACGGCCGCGCGGTGCTCACCTTCTTCGATGGCTCGACGGTCAGCGTCGACTCTGGGGCCCTGGTCAAGGTCCTGACCCTCAACCGTCTCGCGAGCGGCGGCATCGAGCTCCTCCTTGAGCAGACGCTCGGACGATCGTGGGCGGCGGTCGCGAAGCTGAAGCCCGACTCGAGGTTCGAGATCAAGACGCCATCCTCGATCGCGTCCGTCCGTGGAACCGCGTTCGAGACGGGCGTCACGCAGAACGCGGACGGCACGACCTCCGCGACGTACAAGGTCGACGACGGCCAGATTCTCGTTACCGCGAACGCCGGCGGCACCGTCACGGTCGGTGCGGGACAGCAGGTCACGATCAACCCGAACCAGCCCGCGCCCTCCGCAGCCACCGCGCAGCCGCCAACGACACGCTTCGCCTTCACAGCGTCCGCCGGCCTCGAGTTCGCGGTCGCTGCCCCCAGCGGCGCAACGTGCGGGAACGGACGCAACAAGCAGGAGATCTTCGGTTGCTTCGTGAGCGGGAACACCGTGTCGGTGCGCGAGCCGCCGGCTGGCCACTACGCGGTCATGCTCGCCAAGACCGTCGCCTCACCCACGACGGGCTTCCTGGTCGAAGCATCCCGTGGAGCGGCGCGTGAGGCCTCTCGCTCGTTCACCGGCAACCCGAACGTCGGGGAGACCGTGCGTACTGGATTCACGTACGCGGCCGCAGCGCCGCAGACGATCTCCGAGCTCGAGCCGGTCGAGGTGGTCACGAGCACCTGCAGCGCGCTGTCCACCGGACGTGTCTTCGCTACCGGAGCGGTGCAGGACCGCTACGCCGAGCTGCGCACGTACGCGCAGACGAACAAGAATCAGCCGGTCGCGTTCGTCGTCGTCGAATCGGATCTGATGACCGCGGCCAACGCCAGCGTGCCGACCGACGTTCCGGCCACGGTGAGCGATGTCCGCGCGACGATCGACTCCGCTGGCGTGCATCTGTCCGCACAGGCGACCGTTTCGATCCTCACCGTCAACGCGGCTACCGATGTCAGCGCCGGCCCGGTCGACGGGAAGCTGGTGATCCGCATCCGCAGCCTGACCGCGAGCCCGTTGCCGGCAGGTGTCCTCGACCCGGTCCGCAGCATTCTCGAGAGGGGCTTCGATGATTTCTCGAGTGGATTCCCCTTCATCGTTCGGCAGGTATCGATGCGCCAGGGCTGCCTCAGCGTGATAGGGACGACGCCCTAACGCACCGCGCGCGCACGTCCTAGCATCGCGGCTGGTGGACCCGACGCTCGACGCCCTCGTCCGCGATGCGATGGAGCGCTACCACGTACCCGGTGTCGCGATCGGCATGCTTCGCGCCGACGCGGTCGAAGTGGCGGCGTACGGCGTGACGAGTGTCGAGCATCCGTTGCCCGTCGACGGCGACACGCTCTTCCAGATCGCGTCGGTGACCAAGACGATGACCGCGACGGTGATCATGCGGCTCGTCGAGCGGGGCGCCCTCGATCTCGACGCGCCGGTCCGCCGCTACATCCCTGCGTTCCGCCTTCGCGACGCGGCCGCGCAGGATCGCGCCACGGTCCGGCATCTCGTGACGCACACCGGCGGCTGGCTCGGGGACTGCTTCGCCGACTTCGGCAACGGTGACGACGCCCTCGAGCGCTACGTCGCGGCGATGGCCGAGCTCGAGCAGATCACGCCGCTGGGCGAGATCTGGCATTACTCGAACTCGAGCTTCGCGCTGCTCGGACGGCTCATCGAGGTCGTCACCGGAAAGAGCTACGAGGACGCCACGCGCGAGCTGCTCTTCGTTCCGCTCGGCATGACGCGCTCTTGCTTCTCGGCGGGCGAGGCCATCACCCACCGCGTCGCGATCGGTCACGTCATCGTCGACGAGAAGCCGGCGGTCGCGCGGCCGTGGGCCTTCCCGCGCGCGACCACTCCGGTCGGCGGCATCGTCTCGACCGCGAACGACCTGATGCGCTACGCACGGTTCCACCTCGGCGACGGCACGGCGCCCGATGGCGCGCGCCTCCTGTCGCGAGCGTCCGTGGACCTCATGCGCACGCCGCTCGCCGACGCCGATCTCGATCGCAAGGTCGGCGTCTCGTGGTTCGTGCGGACGGTCGGCGGCGTCCGTCTTCAGTACCACGGTGGCGTCGCGATAGGGCAGCAGGGAATCCTGATGCTCGCCCCCGACCGCGGCGAGGCCGTGACGGTGCAGACGAACTCCGCTCGCGGCGGACTCCTTCACCAGGACGTCACGACCTGGTGGCAGCGGCAGCGACTCGATCTGAAGGTGCCCGAGCCCGTCTACATCGAGCTCGACAGGACGCGCTACACGGAGTACGCCGACCGTTATCTCGCCGAGCTTTCCGATGCGGAGCTCGAGCTCTCGGACACCGGGCTCGTGTACCGCACGTTTTCGCACAACAAGCTCAACGTGCAACCAAAGCCACCGGATCCGCCGCCGTCGCGCGTCGCGTTCACCAGCGATGCCCGGTTCACGCTCCTCGACGGTCCGCTCAAGGACACACGCGGCGAATTCCTGCGCGGACCCGACGGCCGCGTCCGCTACATGCGCGTCGGCGGCCGCGTCTACCGCCGCACGCGGACCTAGACCGTGCATCAGTACCTCGACATCCTTCGGAAGGCGATCGACACAGGCGTCGACCGCGACGACCGGACCGGGACCGGGACGCGCGCGATCTTCGGCGAGGTCATGCGATTTCGCATGAGTGACGGCTTCCCGGCGGTGACGACGAAACGCCTCGCGTTCCGCTCGGTCCTTGCCGAGCTGCTGTGGTTCATCGCCGGAAGCTCCGACGTGAACGAGCTGCACGCGCTGGGCACGCATATCTGGGACGGCAACGCGTACGCGCCGTACTGGGTCGAGCGCGCCCGCTTCGAGGGGGACGCTGGGCGGAACTACGGGCAGCAGTGGCGCGACTGGATCGTCGCCGACGGCCGGCACGTCGATCAGCTGCAGGGTGTGATCGATGCGCTCGGCACGAATCCGTCGAGCCGGCGCCACATCGTCACGGCGTGGAACCCCGGCGAGCTCGATCAGACGAGCCTGCCCGCGTGTCACGCGTTCTTCCAGTTCTTCGTTGCCGAGGGAAGGCTGAGCGTGATGATGTACCAGCGCTCGTGCGACCTGTTCCTCGGCGTGCCGTTCAACATCGCGGAGTACGCGGTGCTGCTGCATCTCGTCGCGCAGTTCACCGGGCTGGTCCCCGACGAGTTCATTCACGTGCTCGCCGACGCGCACGTCTACCGCGATCACGTTGACGCCGCGCGACAGCAGCTCGAGCGCGATCCGTATCCGTCGCCGCGCTTGGCACTCGACCCGAGCCTTCGCACCCTCGACGACGTCGTCGCGCGCTATCGCGAGATCGTGAGCCGCGCTCGCGCCGGCGAGAAGCCGGGTCCGCTGCTCGATTCAGTGGCGCGCCTCGAGCAGTACCAGTTCCATCCGCCGATCGAAGCGAAGATGGCGGTGTAGCGATCATCTCCTTCGTGGTCGCGTACGACCGCAATCGCGCGATCGGGAAGGACAACAAGATCCCGTG
>Ga0207674_10004321_pt1 | contig 17130 bp, 21 predicted proteins | sample KBSCornC72_FD_184303 | JGI IMG/M metagenome (GOLD analysis project Ga0207674, IMG submission 184303) | Corn rhizosphere microbial communities from Kellogg Biological Station, Michigan, USA - KBS Corn C7-2 (SPAdes) (version 2) | ecosystem: Host-associated > Plants > Roots > Rhizosphere > Soil ... | reverse complement strand
GGATTCCGCGCGGCGTCAGCTTGCCGAGCTTGCCAATACGGCCGATCGCCGCCTCGATCACATCATCCCCGACCGCCCCGGTGCCGTGGGTATCGACATAGAGCGATAGCGGCTCCGATACGCCGATGGCGTAGGCGAGCTGGATAGTGCAGCGCCTGGCGAGGCCCGCGGCAACGATGTTCTTGGCGAGATAGCGCGCGGCATAAGCGGCCGAGCGGTCGACCTTGGTCGGGTCCTTGCCGGAAAAGGCGCCGCCGCCGTGCGGGGCCGCTCCGCCATAGGTGTCGACGATGATCTTGCGGCCGGTGACGCCCGCGTCGCCGTCGGGGCCGCCAATCTCGAACGCGCCGGTCGGGTTGATGTGATAGACGGTCTCGTTGCCGAGCAGCTGCTGCGGCATCACCCGCGCGACGACGTCCTTCACATAGGCGTGCAGCTGCGCCTGCTTCTCGCCTTTGTCGTAGCCCGGCTTGTGCTGGGTCGAAACGACGATTGCGGTGGCCTTCGCCGGCTTTCCTTCCTCGAAGCGCAAGGTGACCTGGCTCTTCGCATCAGGCTCGAGGAAGGGGGCCGCGCCCGAGTGGCGGTCCCGCGCCATCTCCATCAGGATCTTGTGGCTGTAGTCGAGCGTCGCCGGCATGAGGTCCGGGGTCTCGTCGCAGGCGAAGCCGAACATGATCCCCTGGTCGCCCGCGCCCTCGTCCTTGTTCTCGCCGGCGTCGACGCCTTGCGCGATATGCGCGGATTGCGGGTGAAGGTGATTGGCGAAATCAAAGCGATCCCAGTGGAAGCCCTCCTGCTCGTAGCCGATCCGCTTCACCACCCCGCGAACCGCCTGCTCGATCTCTTCGCGAATGCCGGGCGCCCAATTGCCGCCCTGGTCCATGATTCCGTGCCCCCGGATCTCGCCGGCGAGCACCACGCGGTTGGTCGTCGTCATCGTCTCGCAGGCGACGCGCGCTTCCGGGTCCTTCGACAGGAACAGATCGACGATCGCATCAGAAATCTGGTCGGCAACCTTGTCCGGATGGCCTTCGGACACGGATTCGGAAGTGAACAAGTAGGAGTTGCGCATGAGAGAGAGGGATCCCCGGAATTAAGGATATAAAGAAAGCTTTATATGACGCCTCTAGCGACGCTTGCGACCGAGCACAATGCCGCCAAACACAAGCAGGAAGCCGAGCAGCAGCGGGATGAGGTTGCCGAACCGTGCGAACACGGGCGGCGAGTTGGCGGCCGGAGGGAGCACGGCGTCGATCACGCCCGCGGTGCGCCACGGCAGCGACCTTACGAGATTGCCGCGCCCGTCGATCACCGCGCTAATCCCGGTCGGCGTGGCGCGCAGGACTGGGATGCCCTCCTCGGCTGCACGAAGGCGAGCCTGGGCGAGATGCTGCGGCGGGCCCCAGCGCCCGAACCAGGCGTCGTTCGACGGGTTGAAGATGAAGCCGGGGCGGTTCCTCTCGTCGACCACGTGGCCGGAGAAGATGATCTCGTAGCAAAGGTCGAACCCGACCTTCCCCCACTCGCCGCCAAGGTCGATCGTGCGCGGGCCCGGTCCTGGCGTGAAGTCGAGGTCGCCCGGCGCAAGGCGCGACAGGCCGATCGCGGACAGCAGCGGCCGCATCGGCAGATATTCACCGTAAGGGACGAGGTGCGCCTTGTCGTAGCGGCCGATGACCCGCCCCCCTGGCGCGATTGCGAAGACGCTGTTCTCGGCACCGGTCACGCGGAGCCCGTCGTTCGACGTGATCGCGATTCCGCCGGTCAGCAGCCGGTCTGCCGGTCCGAGCAGCGAGGCGACCGACATGCGCAGGTCTTGCGCCATGAGCTGGTGGCCGTCTGTCCGCGCATCTTCGAGCGGCTCGGTGACTGCGGCCTCGGGCCAGAGGAGCAGCCGCGGGTCGTTGCTCGGCGGACCCGACAGGCTCGCCAGTCGGCGGGCGGCCTCTTGATCGAAGCCGGGCCGCCACTTGTCCTCCTGGCCAATGTTGGGCTGGACGATGCGGACGTTGAGCACCGCCAGCGGGTCCGGCGGCACCGCCGAGGCCGGGAGCAACCACAGAAACACCGTAGCGCCGGCGATCACCACCAGCGGCAGCCATTTCTTGTAATATTCGAGCCACACGGCGCCGCCTAAGAGGACGACGATGCCGGACAGCCCGTAGGTCCCGATCAGCGCGGTGATCTTGATCAGCGGAGTCGGCGCGAGCACCGCGGCCGCGGGGTTCCAGGGAAATCCGGTGAACATCGTGCCGCGAAGCCATTCGGTGATCGCCCATGCGCCGCCGAGTACAGTCACCAGCGCGACGCGGTCATCGCGGCCGAAGCGCCACGCAAGGCCGGTCGCGAGCGCCGGATAGACGGCGAGGTAGAGCGACAGCAGCACTACCGCGATCCAGCCGAGCCACGCCGGCATGTTCGACTGGAAGGTAAAGGCGGTCGCTATCCAGTTGAGACCGACGGCGAATTGACCGAAGCCGAACGCCCAACCGGTGAGCAGCGCACGCCAGACGCTCCGCGCTCTGCAGGTGAATTCGCAGAGGAAGGCAAATGCGATCGGAAGCAGCAGCCACAGGCCGACCGGCTCGAACGCGAAGGCCGAGGCGATGCCGGCGAGGAATGCGTAAAGGATGAAGCGCATCGGCAGCGATGGCTAGCGGTTACGCCGCGCTAACGAAAGCCTCGACAATGGTGGGCACGCAATGACAAGGCAGGGCGATGGCCCTGCCGCCCTTCCACTTCGCATTTCCGGTGGACGATCTCGCTGCCGCCCGGCGTTTCTACGGCGAACTGCTCGGCTGCCCCGAGGGGCGCAGCGCCGAGCATTGGGTCGACTTCGATCTTTACGGGCATCAGATCGTCGCCCACTTCGCGCCCGACCGCGTGCAAGCTCGCTCGACCAATCCGGTTGACGGCGAGGATGTGCCGGTGCCGCATTTCGGGCTGGTGCTGGCGATGGATCAGTGGGCCGCTCTTGCCCGGCGGCTGCAGGACGCGGGCGTCGAGTTCGTGATTCCGCCGACCGTTCGCTTCCAGGGTCAGCCGGGCGAGCAGGCGACGATGTTTCTCCTCGACCCTGCTGGAAATGCTCTCGAGTTCAAGGCCATGGCCCAGTCGGAGAATCTGTTCGCGAAGCAGTAGTCGCGATCACGATCAGTTCCTCTGCACCTCACCCGCCGGCGCATGCAGCCGTACGCGGATGATCCGGCGCGGATCGGAATCGACCGCCTCGAGCTTCCAGCCGGAAGGGTGGGTCACGCATTCGCCCTTGCCCGGGATGTGGCCAGCGAGGAGGAACATCAGTCCGCCGAGCGTATCCACCTCGTCCTCCGCGGAGGACAGGCGCGCATCGACGGCCTGCGCAAGCTCCTCCAGCTCCAGTCGCGCGTCGGCTTCCCACAGGCCATCGTCGAGCATCGTCAGCATGCCTTCGCCTTCGAGTTCGTCATGCTCGTCCTCAATGTCGCCGACGATCTCCTCGACGACGTCCTCGATGGTCACCAGTCCCTCCGTGCCGCCGAATTCGTCGACCACGATGGCGAGATGGGTGCGCTGCGCGCGCATTCGGGCGAGCAATTCGATGACGCCCATCGACTCGGGGACGAACAGAGGCTCGCGCATCAGCGCCTGAAGCGAGCGATCGCGCGATGCGTCGACGTTCGCCATGAAGACGTCCTTGATGTGGACCATGCCGACCACCGCATCGAGGCTCTCGCCGTAGACGGGGAGGCGACTATGGCCCGCGTCGGCGAAGGCGCGAACGAGGTCCTCGAAGCTGATGTCCGACGGTACGGCCATGATGTCGCCGCGCGTCACGCAGATGTCGCCCGCGGTCTGTTCCCCGAAGTGGAGCAGGTTGCGCAGCATCTGCCGCTCTGCCGAGGTGAGGTCGCCGGCGATGGGCCCCGCCTCCTCGGCCTCGTCGATCGCTTCCTCGATCTCCTCGCGAAGCGTCGGCTCGGCCTCGTCGCCGAACAGCAGGTGGCGCATGCCACGCCACAGCCGGGAGCCGCCTTCTTCGTGCCGGGTGGCCATCAGGCGGTCACCTCATAGGGATTGGCGATGCCGAGGCGCCCGAGCGCACGGATTTCGCGCCGTTCCATCTCGGCAGCTTCGGAATCGTCATGGTGGTCGTAACCGAGAAGGTGAAGCGTGCCGTGGACGAGCAGGTGCGCCGCATGCTGTTGAAAGTTGATGCCCTTGTCGATCGCTTCGGCCTCGCAGACGCCGTGCGCCAGGATGATGTCGCCGAGCAACAGTTCCGGTCCGGCAAGGGTTGCTTCACGCAGATCATGCGCGTCGACCATGGGGAAGGAGAGGACATTGGTCGGCTTGTCCTTGTCACGCCACTCGGCGTTGAGCTGGCGCACCCGATCGTCGCCGGTGAGCAGTATCGAGATTTCCACCGGCCGGGCGCTCGTCGCGATCTCGGGAAAGGCGCTTTCCCCGACTGCCGCCTCGATCGCGCCGCGGACCAGCGGCTCCCAGGCACCGGCCGCGCCGCTGCTACTGTCCCATTCCTCATCGGTATCGAGTGCGATCTCGAGCATCACGGCCCCACGTCCCGCATCGCATTCGGGCCTTCATAGGCATCGACGATGCGGCCGACCAGCGGGTGCCGGACGACGTCGGCGGCGGTGAAGCGCACGACGGCGATTCCCTTGACCCGCTCGAGCCGGCGCACGGCGTCGGCGAGGCCGGACTTGCTCGGATCGGGAAGGTCCACCTGGTGCGGATCGCCGCAGATCACCATGCGGCTGCGCATGCCAAAGCGGGTGAGGAACATCTTCATCTGCAGCGGGGTGGTGTTCTGCGCTTCGTCGAGGATGATGAAGGCGTCGTTCAAGGTGCGGCCGCGCATGAAGGCGAGCGGCGCGATCTCGATCTCGCCCGAGGCGATCCGCCGCTCGACCTGCTCGGTCGGGAGCATGTCGTAGAGCGCGTCGTAGAGCGGCCTGAGATAGGGATCGACCTTGTCCTTCATGTCGCCGGGCAGGAAGCCCAACCGCTCGCCGGCCTCGACCGCGGGACGCGAGAGGATCAGCCGGTCAACGCTGCCGCTGATCAGCTGCGACACCGCCTGCGCGACGGCGAGATAGGTCTTGCCCGTCCCGGCCGGCCCGAGGCCGAAGATCATGTCGTCGCGGGCGAGCGCCTCCATGTAGGGGGTCTGCATGGCCGAGCGCGGAACGATGGTCTTCTTGCGCGTCCGGATCATCACCCGGGGCGCCTCGGTCACCTCCTCGGCGATGATTCCGTCGAGGTGCGGCTGGGCGGCCATGCCGAGCACCGCCTCGACCGCCTCGGCATCGACGTCGTGGCCGCTGTCCAGGCGGTTGTAGAGGCCGATCAGCACGTCGCGGGCGCGGGCCGCGGCGTCGGCGTCGCCCTCTATCTGGACGCGATTGCCACGTGCCGAAATGTGGACGCCGAGCCGCTGCTCGATCGTGATCAGGTGCCGGTCGTAGTCCCCGAACAGCGGCCCAAGCAGGTACGGCTGGTCGAACTCGAGCTCGAGGCGAGCGCGGTCGGGGACGGCGGCGAGGTCACGGCGGGCCATCAGGCGGCGACCCGCTGGCGCTCGGCGCCGCTCATGCTGTTGGGACCTGCCGCGACGAGCGTTACGTCGATGATGTCGCCGGCTAGCGCGTCGCTCTCGACGTGAACCGACTGCAGCCAGGGCGACTTTCCGATCATCTGACCGGCAAGCTTGCCGTTTCGCTCGATCAGCACCTGCGTGTCGCAGCCGACCTTCGAGCGGTTGAACGCCAGCTGCTGCTCGTTGATCTTCGCCTGCAGCCGCTGGAGCCGGTCATCCATGATATCGCGCGGGATCTGGTCCTCCATCGCCGCGGCGGGTGTGCCCGGCCGCGCGCTATATTTGAATGAGTAAGCCGAAGCGTAACGCACCGCATCGACGATCTGCAGCGTGGCGAGGAAATCCTCCTCCGTCTCGCCCGGAAAGCCGACGATGAAGTCGCCGCTAATGGCGACATCCGGCCGCGCGGCGCGCATCTTCTCGATCGTCGCGAGATAGGATTCGGCCGTATGGCTGCGGTTCATCGCCTTGAGGATGGGGTTGCTTCCCGACTGCACGGGAAGGTGCAGGTAGGGCATCAGCTTCTCAACCTCGCCATGCGCGGCGATGAGGTCGTCGGTCATGTCGGCCGGGTGGCTGGTCGTGTAGCGGATCCGCTCGAGGCCATCGATCTTCGCCAGTGCGCGGATCAGGTCTGCCAGGCCGCGCTTCTCGTCCGCCCAGGCATTCACGTTCTGGCCGAGCAGCACGATCTCGCGTGCGCCGGCATCCACCAGGGAACGAGCTTCGGCGAGAATGTCGTGCCACGGCCGCGAGGCCTCCGCGCCGCGCGTGTAGGGCACCACGCAGTAGGTGCAGAACTTGTCGCAGCCTTCCTGGACGGTGAGGAAGGCGCTCTGCGTCGCCCGGCGGCGGGCCGGAAGCGCCTCGAACTTGCTGATCGCGGGCATGTCGGTGTCGACCGGACGAGCGCCACGCGCGGCCTCGGCGACCATCTCGGGCAGCCGGTGATAGGCCTGCGGGCCGACGACAATGTCGATCAGCGGGGAACGGCGCTTCGCCTCCGTGCCTTCCGCCTGTGCGACGCAGCCGGCGAGCGCGATCAGCGGCTTGGAGCCGTCCTCGCGTCTCAGACGTCCGACGTCCGAATAAGCCTTGTCCGCCGCTTTCTCGCGGATGTGGCAGGTATTGAGGACGACGAGGTCCGCCTCGTCCGCATCGGCCGCTGGGGACATGCCCCGCTCGCCGAGCAACTCCGCCATTCGCTCGCCGTCATAGACGTTCATCTGGCAGCCGAAGTTTTTGATTTTGAAAGTCTTGGGAGTCATTTCTCCTCGCCTATAGGCGAGTGGGGATGCGACGTTAAGCCGAGCTTGTGCGCGATCGCTTCGCGCGCTTCGTGCGTGATCTGCTTGCGGTCCCCGCCTCGATCGAGCGGGTCGAGCAGGTTCACCGTGACGGGCAGCGTTCCGCGACGACCGAGCAGCCGAAGCACATTGTCCTTGCCCGGTTCGGTCCACCAGCCGATCTCCGCCGCGGCGCGACCGTAATCGACGGCCACCGGCCGGATCGAGACATCCTTCGCCGCGAAATTCGCCGCCTCGAGCAGGGTCGACCGGAATGGCAGCAGGTGGGTGCCGGGGCCCGTTGTGCCTTCGGGAAAGAGCATGACCGGCTCGTCGCCCTCGAGCGCCGCGGCAATCGCGATCGCCTGGTCCTTGGCCCCCTTGCGGTGGGTGCGCCTGACATAAACCGTGCCGTTCTGGTCGGCGAGCCAGTGGATCAGCGGGTGGCCGAGCTCGTCCTTCGAAACGAAAGCGCAGCCCGTCGACCCGCCGAGCACGAGGATGTCGAGCCAGCTGGTGTGGTTGGCTATCAGCAGCGTGTGCTTGCCCACCGCGCGGCCTTTCACCTTCACGCGGGCGCCGCAGATCCAGGCTGCGGCGGCAAGGAAGCGCTGCGGCCAGCGCGAGCGCCCGAGCAGCAGCTTGCTGACGACATGCACGGGGGCAAGAATGGCGAACAGCAGTAGCAGCCCCACAATGCGCAGGACCGCTCGTGCGCTAACCCTCCCCCTGCCCCCTCCCCCTCGGGGAAGGGGATGGGGTGGGGGATCACCGCTGGCGATTGAGCGAGACTCCGTAGAGCTCCATCCGGTGATCGACGAGGCGGAAGCCGAGCTTCTCCGCAATCCTTTTCTGCAGCGCCTCGAGCTCGTCGTCGACGAATTCGATGACGTTGCCGGTCTCGACGTCGATGAGATGGTCATGGTGCGATTCGGAGGCGGCTTCATAGCGCGAGCGGCCGTCGCCGAACTCATGCCGTTCGAGGATCCCCGCTTCCTCGAACAGGCGGACCGTGCGGTAGACGGTGGCGATCGAGATATTCGGGTCGATTGCCGATGCCCGGGCATGCAGCGTCTCGACGTCAGGATGGTCCTCGCTGTCGCCGAGCACGCGCGCGATCGTCTTGCGCTGCTCGGTGATGCGCAGTCCCTTGTCGGCGCACAGCGCCTCGATATCGATCGTCCGGGTCATGGGGCCAAAGTAAGTATGCGGCCCCCCGAGGTCCAGCCGACGATTATTTCCCGCCGCGAGTACGGCGCCGCTTGGTCCCGAGGCCAATCGACTTGGCGAGCGTCCGCCGCTGTTCGGCATAATTGGGCGCGACCATCGGATAATCGGCGGAAAGTCCCCATTTCTGACGGTACTGATCCGGCGTCATGTTGTAATGGGTCATGAGATGCCGCTTGAGCATCTTCAGCCGCTTTCCGTCCTCGAGGCAGACGATGTAGTCGGGCTTCACCGACGAACGGATCGAAACCTTCGGCTCAGGCTTCGGCTCTGGTGCGGCGCCATTGCCGGAAATTCCGGTGAGCGCAGAGTGCACATTCTGAATGAGGTTCGGCAAGTCGCTGACGGCCACGCTATTATTGCTGACGTGCGCCGCGACGATGTCGGCAGTCAACGTAAGTAGCGTGTCTTCGTTATTTTGAAGTTCAGCCATAAAGTAATTTCCTGGTTCGAGCAGAGGCGTGCAGTCACTTGGGCTGCACGACTGTTGTTGATAGGCTTGGAGTTGGTGCCGCGCAACGGAGGAGAAGTTCTAAGCAGCGTTAACCGAAATTAACTAAAGTTCGAGCGCCAGAGTAATTGCGTCGAAACGCTTCCCGTCCAATGCATGATAATAGTTGCGCCGCCTGCCGACCGCTGAAAAACCAGCTTCCCGATAGATTCCCATCGCCGGATTGCCGTCGCGGACTTCAAGATGGACCCGCGCTACTCCGTCGTTTCGCGCGCGTTCGAGGAAATCGTCGAGCAGCTGCCCGCCGACGCCGCGGCGATGATGGCTCGGCAGGACGGCGATGAGAAGGAGTTCCGATTCGTCGCCCACGGTCCGGAACAGCGAGAAGCCGACGGTGTCGTTGCCGTTGCGCGAGCGGGCGAGGACCAGCGAGACGCCGCCCATCGGCAGGATGCCGGCAAGCTGCGAACGGGTCCACGCCTCGCCGAAGCGGTCACCGAACGCGTCGTCCATCACGCGCATGACGGCGTCCATGTCGTCGAAGGAGCCGGCTTCGATCCGCACGTCGCGCTCGATCGTGGCCATCACGCCGCCTCCGGGATACGCGCGTCCGGCGCGCGGGCGTAGACCGGCTTCGGCGGAAGGTTGCGCAGCGCTTCCAGCAAGCTGAGCGCATTGGAAGCGGATGGCCAAACTTCGCGACCTTCGCCCCAGCCGCGTGCTGATACGAGCTGCTCGGCCCCCGAGCCGACCACGAGCTTCGCGGTGATCACCTGCGCCGCCTCCGCCGGAGCAAGATTGCGCAACTCTGATGTTGGCTTCGACGCCGCATCGAATTGCTGAACGAACAGCTCGCCATGTCCGCCCCGAACCGCTGCGGCGACCGGGCCTTCACCAGCCGCCCCGGCGGCAAGCAGCGCGAGCGAGGACATTCCGGTAAGCTCCGCGCCCCAACCGATCGCCAGGCCATGCGCCGCGGCGATGGCGACCCGGATTCCGGTGAAGCTCCCCGGACCGACACCGACGAGGATCTGATCTGCGCTGGCGCCATTCATCAACTCGGCGATCATCGGCACCAGCCGCTCGGCGTGGCCGCGGCCGATCAGCTCGTCGGCTCGCGCGACACAACGACGGCCGTCGAACAAGGCGGCGGTGCAGGCAGAACTCGACGTGTCGAAGGCGAGCAGCATGTCGGATGGGATAGTGGGCACATGCGGTTCAACGCCGCAAGCCCCAGAAAGTTAGACCGAGCGCTTAGACTGCTTCGACGGATTCGACCTCGGGAACATAATGCCGGATCAGGCTCTCGATCCCGCGCTTGAGCGTGACGGTCGAGGACGGGCAGCCAGAGCAGGCGCCGTGCATCGACAGGTAAAGGTGCCCGTCGCGATAACCCTTATAGACGATGTCGCCGCCGTCCTGCGCGACGGCCGGGCGGACGCGGGTTTCGATCAGCTCCTTGATCTGGTCGATGATGTCCGCGTCCTCGGGATTTTCGTCGAAGTCCGCGTCGGCGACATGAATGCCGGCGGCGCTGCCTGGGCGGAACAAAGGCGCCGCGCTGACGAAATGGTCAAGCAGCGTCTCGAGCACCAGCGGCTCGAGGTCGCTCCACGAAACACCGGGACCGGCGGTTACCGACACGAAGTCGCGGCCGAAGAAAACGCCTTCGACCATGCCGCTGTCGAACAGGGCGCCGGCGAGCGGCGACGCCTCGGCAGTTTCGGCGTCGGCAAAGTCGCGCGTGCCAGCTTCCATGACGGTCTGGCCCGGCAGGAACTTGCGGGTGGAGGGGTTCGGCGTCTGCTCGGTACGGATCAGCATGGGTGCGATGTGGGCCGCCGAGGCCGTCCGATCAAGACGGCGACCAGTGACCGAAGGGCGGAGCGCCGGCAATGACCCAGCGGGTGACGCCGATGCCGATCGCAAGGCAGACCAGCGCGACCCACCATTTGCCGGGGCGCATTGGCTGCAGCCCCGGGCCGATCTCACCGCGGCCGGTGATCATCGGCTTGGTCAGCCGGCGGCCGCGCAAGCGGTAATAAGCAATCGCCGCGAGGTGCAGGACGATGAGGCCCAGAATGACGTTGAACCACAGCTCATGCACGTCGCGCGCCTTGTCGGAGGTGTCGATGCCGACCAGGCCGCTGAGCGGGCCGGTGTAGATTCCGTCCTCGTCTTCGGAGATGAGCCCAAGCCCGACCTGCACGGCGAGCGCAAGGAACATCGCGAGCACGCTCAGCGCGCCGAGCGGATTGTGGCCGATGCCGACCCAGCGCCCCTTGAAATGATCAGCGAGAGCGCGCGGCCCGCGCACGAAGCTCGACCAGCGCGCCGTCGAGCTGCCGACAAATCCCCACAGCAGCCGAAAGATCAGCAGCGTCAGGATCGCGCACCCCGACCAGATGTGCCAGTCGGTATGGTGGTGGTGAACCGACCACCAGCTGAACGCGATCAGCGCCGCGATGAGCCAGTGGACCAGCCGGACGGGCAAGTCCCAGACCGGCTGCTCCCCGCCCTCGGACGAGCTCAGTGCTTCATCTCCGCCCGATATTTGTCATGGCATGCCTTGCAGGTGCCCCCGAGGGTGTCCTCGTTCGCCTTGAGCGTGTCGACGTCGCCGACGATTGCGCTCTTGTAAAAGAGGTCGGCCGCCTTCTGAAATGCCGCGAGCTTGGCGGCGAAATCCGGCGGGTTCTGCCAGATCTCCGGCTTGGCGCCCGTCTTGCCCGCCTCAGGCCCGGTCCCCGCCGGGAACCAGTTCGACGCAGCCTTCGAATTCTTCAGGATCAGCGCTGCGGCGCCGCGAATTTCGCCCACGTTGGGATCGTCAGAATCAAGGTCGCGATGGAGCGTCTTGAACGCCTTGCCCATCGCCTCCATGCCGTCGTGGCGTTCCTTCATGATCGAAGCGGCCTGAGCCCCGCTCACTGACGGTAGCGCAAGCATGACCATCGCGTTCCCGGCACTTGAAGCGTTCGCCGTCGCCGGGGGGCGCGAATCCTTGCTGATATTTCCCTGAGAACTGTTCGCCTGGCCGGACTTCCATCCGTTACACGCCGCAAGCATGAAGCACGCGGAAGCTGCGGCAAGAAACGTCGAACGCATAATCCCTCCTAGCTCTGATCGGGCGCTTTCCAGCTGTCGTCGATCATCTTGATGATTCCCGAGAAATCCTTCGAACCGCCGCCGCGGTCAACAAATCGTTGGTAGAGCTCCTCGGCCTCGCCACCCATCGGCGTGTAGGCGCCGACGCTTTGGGCGGCATCTGCGGCGAGCCTGAGATCCTTCAGCATCAGCGCCGCGGCGAAACCACCTTCGTAGTCATGGTCGGCCGGCGTTTCTGGGCCGACGCCCGGCACCGGGCAATAGCTGGTCATCGACCAGCTCTGGCCAGACGCCTTGGACGAAATGTCGAAGAAGGTCTGGAGGTCGAGCCCGAGCTTCTTGGCGAGGACGAAAGCTTCGCAGGTCGCGACCATCGTCGCACCGAGGATCATGTTGTTGCAGATCTTCGCCGCCTGTCCCGCGCCGAGCTCGCCCGCATGGATCACCGCCTTGGCCATGGGCTCCAGGAAAGGCTTCGCCCGCTCGAACTGCTCGTCGGTGCCGCCGACCATGAAGGTGAGCGCACCGCCTGCAGCCGCCGCAATTCCGCCGGATACCGGCGCGTCGAGGAAGTCGAAGCCTTTGGCCTTCATCGCCTCGCCGACGTCCCGCGCGCTCGCGACGTCGATGGTCGAGCAGTCGATCAGCAACGTGCCAGGCTTCGCATTCGGTGCGACATCGTCGTGAAAGACTGCGCGGACGTGCTTCGCAGCGGGAAGCATGGTGATGACCACATCGGCGTCCTTGACCGCATCCGCGGTCGAGGAACCGGCGCTGCAGCCCTTGGTGACCGCTTGCTCAACGGCTTCGGGAACGAGGTCGAACGCCCGGACCTCATGCCCTGCCTTGGCGAGGTTGGGGGCCATCCCGCCGCCCATGTGCCCCAAGCCGATGAATGCGATGTGTGCCATGACTCAGCGCCCTTTCCAGTTGCCCGGCCGCTTCTCCACGAAGGCGCTCATTCCTTCCTTCTGGTCCTCGGTCCCGAACAGGCCGTGGAACAGCCGCCGCTCGAAGCGGATGCCCTGCGCCAGCGAGATCTCGAACGCGGCGTTGACCATCTCCTTCACGGCAATGGCCGCGAGCGGGGGCATTGCGGCGATCGCCTCGGCCGTCTTTATCGCTTCGTCGACGAGCTCGGCGGCTGGAACGACCTTCGCCACCAGTCCCGATCGCTCGGCTTCCGCCGCATCCATCATCCGTCCGGTGAGGCACATTTCCATCGCCTTGGCCTTGCCGACAGCCCAGGTCAGCCGCTGCGAGCCGCCCATGCCGGGCGTCACTCCAAGCTTGATTTCCGGCTGGCCGAACTTGGCGGTCTCCGCGGCGATGATGATGTCGGCCATCATCGCCACCTCGCACCCGCCGCCGAGGGCGTAGCCCGCAACGGCCGCGATCCACGGCTTGCGGGTCGCCGTGATTCTCTCCCAACCCGCGAAGAAATCCTGCGTGTACATGTCGGCGAAGCCCTGGCTCGACATCTCCTTGATGTCGGCCCCCGCGGCGAATGCTTTCTCGGAGCCGGTGAGGACGAGGCAGCGCTGGGAATGATCGGCGTCATAGCCGGCGAAGACCTCCGTCAGCTCCCTCAGAACCTCGCTGTTGAGTGCATTGAGCGCCTGCGGCCGGTTCAAGGTGACGAGCGTAACCGCCCCCCGCTGCTCGACCAGGATGGTGCTGAACTCGCTCATGCGACCGTCTCCGCTTGCGGGAAGGGCGTCCATTCTTCGCTCGGCGGCAACGGGGCGAAGAGGACGTCGAGCATTTCTTCGGTCACCTCTTGCGGCATCGCCGGGTCCCATTGCGGATCGCCGCTCTTGTCGATCAGGACCGCGCGGACGCCCTCGCGGAAGTCGTGAGTCCTGACGACGCGCCCGGCGAGCGCATATTCGGCGCGCATCTCGTCGGCGAAGCTCGTGCGTTGCGCGCCTTCGGCCATCAGGCGCAGCGAGACCTTGCACGACAGTGGGCTCTTCGTGCGGAGCGTGCCGAGCTCCGTCCGTGCCCACTCGCCTTCGTCCGCTTCCAGCGCGGCGAGGATTTCCTCCAGCCTGTCCGATGCGAAGAAGCGCGTGATCTGCGGCAAATTCTGTTCGATCTTCGATTCCGGCGGAGTTGTTGCGAATGCGCCGATCGGCCCTTGCACTCGCTGGGGCGTCGTCGCGATGCGGTCGACCATGTCGGCGAGCGACGCCTGCTCGACATAATGCGTGGCAAGCCCGAGATAATGGCATTCGGCGCCGTCGAGACGCGCGCCGGTAAGCGCCATGAACTCGCCAACCCGCCCAGGCAGGCGGGGCAGGTACCAGCCGCCGCCGACGTCCGGGAAGAGTCCGATGCCGGTCTCGGGCATGGCCAGGCGCGTGTTCTCGGTGGCGATGCGGAAGTCGCAAGGGAGCGAGATGCCGACGCCGCCGCCCATCGTGATCCCGTCCATGATCGCCACCGTCGGCTTGGGGTAAGTGAAGAGCAGGTGGTTGAGCCGGTATTCGGCGAAGAAGAAGCGCTTCGCCTCGTCCGCGTCGGTGTTGCCGCTGCGGGCGAGCATGACGACGTCGCCGCCGGCGCAGAAGCCGCGGCCCTCGGCATGGTCGATCACGACGGCCTCCACGCTGTCGTCGTGCATCCATTGCAGGAGCGCAGCGCTCATCGCCTCGCACATCTGGGTCGTGAGGGCGTGGATCGCCTGCGGGCGATTGAGCCGGAGGCGGCCGACCCGGTCCTGGGTCGTGATCAGCACATCGTCAGTCACTGGCGGAGCATGTCCCGGCTGACGATCACGCGCATGATCTGGTTGGTGCCTTCCAGGATCGAGTGGACGCGGAGGTCGCGCCAGAAGCGCTCGATCGGATAGTCCATCAGATAGCCGTAGCCGCCGTGAAGCTGGAGCGCGCGATCGACTACGGACGAGCCGGTGTCCGTCGCCAGCCGCTTGGCCATGGCTGCGAACCGCGTCTTGTCGGGTGCGTTGGCGGTGACCTTGGCGGCCGCGACATAGAGCAGGTAGCGCGCGGCCTGGAGCTCGGTCTCCATGTCGGCAAGCGTGAACTGCGTCGCCTGGAATTCGGCGATCGCCTGGCCGAATTGCTTGCGTTCCTTGGTGTATTTGACCGCTTCGTCGAGGCAGCGCTGGCCGCCGCCCAACGAGCAGGCGCCGATGTTGAGCCGGCCTCCGTCGAGGCCCATCATGGCGATGCGGAAACCTTCGCCTTCCGCGCCGACGCGGTTGGCGACGGGCACCCGCACCTCGTCGAAATTGACCTGGCTGGTCGGCTGCGAATGCCAGCCGAGCTTCTTCTCCTGCGCGCCGAAGCTGACGCCCTTCATGTCCTTTTCGATGACCAGCGCCGTGATGCCCTTGGGGCCCTCCTCGCCGGTGCGCACCATGGCGACCATGACGTCGTTGGCGCCCCCGCCGGAGATGAATGCTTTCGAACCGCTGACAACATAATGGTCGCCGTCGAGCACCGCCTTCGTCTTGAGCGCGGCGGCGTCGGAGCCGGACGAAGGCTCGGTCAGGCAATAGCTGCCCATGTCCTTCATGGTGATCATGGACGGCAGATACTTCTGCTTGAGCTCGGCGGAGCCGAAGCGGTCGATCATCCAGCAGACCATGTTGTGGATCGAGATGAACGCGCTCGTGGATGGACAGCCGTAGGCGAGCGCCTCGAAGATCAGCGCCGCCTCGAGCCTGCCCAGTCCGATGCCGCCGCTCTCTTCCGAAACGTAGATCGCGCCGAAGCCGAGTTCGGCGGCTTCGCGGATCGTGTCGCGCGGGAAGATGTGCTTCTCGTCCCATTCCGCGGCGAACGGCGTGATCGCGTCGGCGGTGAATTTCCGCGCCATCTCCTGGATCTGGAGCTGGTCCTCGGTCAGGTCGAATTGGCTCATTGCGCCGGGGCTCTAGGGCGGGCCCGCGGCCGCAGCAAGACCGGCTATGCTGGCGCCGGTTCCTCTTGCAGCAGCCCCTCGAAGCGGAGCACGTGCCGCACCGACGGCCGCTGCAACATCCGCTCGCGGAAGGCGGCGAGGTTCGGCCATTTGTCGAGGCCGATCATTTTCTCGGTCCAGCCGGTGATGACGAACAAATAGGCGTCCGGCAGGGTCAGGTCGTCGCCCATGAGGAACGGTCCTGTGCCGAGCCGCCCATCGATCCAGTCGAGCTTCTTCGAGAGTTCGCGAGTGACGAACTGCTTGAATTCGTCCGTCGCTTCGCTGTTGAAGAGGAAGCCGAACCTCTTGTGCAGCTCGGTGGTGATGAAATTGACCAGCTCGAGCACGCGGTAGCGGCGGAAATCGCCCATTGGTGGAAGCACTTCGGGCCAGCTCGCCCGATCGCCGAGATATTGCAGGATCACGGCGTTTTCGGTCAGCACTTCGCCGCTTTCGAGCTGGAGAGCCGGCACGGCGCCCTTCGGGTTCACGTCGAGATAGTTGCTGCCGTCCTCGAGGCGCTTGGCCTTGAGATCGACCCGTTTCGCATCATGCTCGAGGCCGATTTCGTGGAGCAGGATGTGCGGCGCCTGGCTGCAGGCACCGGGCGAATAATAGAGGGTCATCATCGGCCGTTCCTTTTTCGTCAGTGACCATTGCCGAGATCGTTTACCTCGGGACTGTCGTAGCCCGTTTGCAGCTGGTTGGACGGGGTCGTGCTGCTTTCGTCGGGCGGAAGTGTCTCGATCTGGGCGTTATCGGGCATGCCGCCGGCGGCGACATTATCCTCGATGTCGATGTCCTGGTTGGCTGCCCGGTTCTGCGACGCTTGCTTGCTGCACGCCTGGAGCGCCGTGGCGCCGAGAAACAGCATCAGGATCCTAGCTGCATTTGGCATAGGTGAAGCTCGCGGTTGGTTTGATCTCCGTACGGGTCAGCTGGTTCTTGCTGACCTTGAGCGCCTCATATCGGGTCCAGCTCTGCCCTTCGCCAGTGAAGGCGAAATTGCCGCTGATCGAATTGCTGTCGGCTCCGACGTCCGCCGCCGGCACCGCCCGCGATTCGTAGAAGCGCAGTTGATCCGGAGTGATGACGAGCAGGCCTTTCGCTGCCGATGGATCGCCGCTGCAGTCGGCGGGGGTCAGGCCCCAGCGCCCTTGAAGCGCTGCGGGGATTGTGGCGGACGCCGGCGGCAGCGGCCGTGCCGGACCCGTATCCTTGTGCGGCTCGCCGATTGCGGTCGGCGCGGGCGCATTGACGTCGGGAAGAGCGGAAGCCTTCACCGCCTGCTTGTCGACAGGATCTCGGCCGCCGCAGGCAGAGACGATCAGCAGCAGGGTACAACTAATGAGTGGAACGCGGGTCACGCCCCTTCAACAGTTTCGCCTCACAACTTGTTGCAGGCGGCCCCGAGTGAGACGCGCCTCAATAGCTGTACGCGGCGAGGCAGCGGACCCGGTTTTCGGCCGAGTTGGAGAAGTTCGCCTTGGTGAAGAACCAGCCGTCGCGCTTGAATCCGCGGA
>Ga0207674_10004319_pt1 | contig 17132 bp, 14 predicted proteins | sample KBSCornC72_FD_184303 | JGI IMG/M metagenome (GOLD analysis project Ga0207674, IMG submission 184303) | Corn rhizosphere microbial communities from Kellogg Biological Station, Michigan, USA - KBS Corn C7-2 (SPAdes) (version 2) | ecosystem: Host-associated > Plants > Roots > Rhizosphere > Soil ... | reverse complement strand
GTGATCGCCGCCGTCAGCGTCGTCTTCCCGTGATCCACGTGGCCGATCGTCCCCACGTTCACGTGCGGCTTCGTCCGCTCGAATTTGCTCTTTGCCATGTCGCTGTCTCCAGCCTTATCGTTGATCTTTCCCCGTCGAATCGTCGGGCTCCGCCCGCGATTCGGCGCTGACTCGATCGCGCAAAAGCAGGGGTTTACTTTTGCGCGCTACGGTTGGTGCCCATGGTGCGGATTGAACGCACGACCTCTCCCTTACCAAGGGAGTGCTCTACCACTGAGCTACATGGGCGCTCGTTCGTGACCGCGAATCCGGTACACCTTCATGCATTCCTGGAGCGGGTGAAGGGAATCGAACCCTCGTCGTAAGCTTGGAAGGCTTCTGCTCTACCATTGAGCTACACCCGCGCATCAGGTAACAGAGGTCAGGCAACAGGCAACAGGACCGGCGCTCGACGCGCCGCCACCGGTATCGCCGGCGCTTCTGTTCCCTGTCCTCTGATCCCTGACTCCTGGAGTGGAGGGGGAAGGATTCGAACCTTCGAAGGCAGAGCCGGCAGATTTACAGTCTGCTCCCTTTGACCGCTCGGGAACCCCTCCGTCGAAACGCGCGATTGTAGCAGTCCGACGCGAAGCCGGTCAAATTCGGGGCCAATGCGCGAGCCCGCGTCGCGCGCCTCCGCGGCCTCCCTTAGAATCGGTTGCTTGCCGCCGCAGGACCGGCGCTGATCGCCGCGGCGCACGTCCACGCCTCCTCCTTCGAATGCCGCCCGCCACCGCAAGTTTCGACTACGTCGTCGTCGGCGCCGGATCGGCAGGTTGCGTGCTGGCGAATCGGCTTTCGGAGGACGGCCGCTTCAGCGTCCTGCTGCTCGAGGCCGGTCCGCGCGATACCTATCCGTGGATCCACATCCCGATCGGGTACGCGAAAACGATGTTCCACCCGGTCGTGAACTGGGGCTTCTACACCGAGCCCGAGCCGACGATGAACGGCAGGAAGGTGTACTGGCCGCGTGGCCGGACGCTCGGTGGCAGCTCGGCAATCAACGGCCTCATTTCCATCCGCGGCCAGCGGGAGGATTACGACGCCTGGGCGGCGGCGGGAAACACCGGCTGGAGCTACGCCGACGTGCTGCCGTGGTTCAAGCGACTCGAGCACAACGTGCGCGGCGCGAACGCATGGCACGGCGCCGACGGACCGCTGTGGGCATCGGACATCGGCGCGCCTCATCCGCTGATCGAGGCGATGATCGCCGGTGCGGCCGAGCTCGGCATACCGCGCAACGACGATTTCAACGGCGCCACGCAGGAAGGCGCCGGCTACTATCAACTGACGACGCGCAACGGCCGGCGTTGCTCGACAGCTGTCGCCTATCTGAAGCCGGCCCGCACTCGGCGCAACTTGCACATCGAGACCAATGCGCATGCGACGCGCATCGTCCTCGAGAATCGGCGCGCAACGGGAGTCGTGTATCGCCAGGGCGGCTCCGAGCGTACCGTGGGCGCGAATCGTGAAGTGATCCTGTCGGCCGGTGCACTGCAATCGCCGCAGTTGCTGCAGCTGTCGGGCATCGGCCCGCCGTCACTTTTGCAGTCGCTCGGCATTCCGGTGCAGCATGCGCTCGAAGGCGTCGGCGAGAACCTGCAGGATCATCTGCAGGCGCGTGCGATTTTCCGCTGCACGCAGCCGATCACCACCAACGATGCGCTGCGCACGCTCGGCGGCAAGCTCGCGATGGGGATCGACTACGTGTTTCGCCGACGCGGACCGATGGCGATCGGCATCAACCAGGGCGGCATCTTCGCCCGCGCGATGCCCGGTGCGGCGCGTCCCGACGTGCAGTTCCACTTCGCGACGCTGTCATCCGACATGGCGGGTTCGCCGGTGCACACGTTCTCGGCCTTCACGATGTCGGTGTGCCAGTTGCGGCCGACGTCGCGCGGCACGGTGCGCATCAGGTCGACGAACCCGCTCGAGCCACCGGCAATGCAGCCGCATTACCTGTCGACACCGGAAGACCGGGCGACGATGGTGGCCGGCATCCGCCTTGCGCGGGCACTTGCCGCGACGCATGCGCTGCAGCCGTACGTCGAAAGCGAGTACCGGCCGGGGCCGCAGGTGCAGAGCGACGACGAGCTGCTCGAATTCGTGAAGAATACCGGAGGAACCATCTTCCACCCGAGCGGTACCACGCGCATGGGGCCGGCGAGCGATCCGCGGGCGGTGGTCGACCCGGAGCTGCGCGTGCACGGTGTCGAGCGCTTGCGCGTCGTCGACTGCGGGATCATGCCGACGCTCGTGTCCGGCAACACCAACGTGCCGGTCGTGATGATTGCCGAGAAGGCCGCTGCAACGATCGTTGATCGAAACGGAGATTAGCCATGCCCTGCTGTCACGCCGATTTCGCCGCCGTCGAGGGCAGCGATCGCGGATTCACCGTCGGAATGCCCACGTTCACGTTCGGCCCCGGTGTCCTCGCCGAAGCCGGCGACAACGCGGCGGAGCTCGGGTTGAAGCGCGTCGCGCTGTTCACCGATCGCACGCTCGCAAGCGGTGAGCATGTCGCGAAGGTGAAAGCGTCGCTCGCCGCTGCGCACGTCGACTGCGTCGTCTACGACGAAGTCGTCATCGAACCCACCGATAAATCGTTGCAGGAGGCGGCGCGGGTCGCGCGCGAAAGCAACGTCGACGGCTATGTTTCGGTGGGCGGCGGGTCGGTGATGGATACGTGCAAGGCGGCCAACCTGTACGCAAGCCAGCCGGCCGAGTTCATGACCTACGTGAACGCGCCGATCGGCGCCGGACAGCGGGTGCCCGGGCCCGTGAAGCCGCACATCGCCTGCCCCACGACGTCGGGCACGGGTTCCGAGACGACCGGCATCTCGATTTTCACGCTGACATCGATGAACGCGAAGACGGGCATCATCTCGCGCCGGCTGATCCCGACGATCGCGCTCGTCGATCCCGATGTCACGCGCTCGCTGCCTGCCAACGTCGTTGCATCGACCGGCTTCGATTGCATGAGCCATGCGCTCGAATCGATCACCGCCCGCCTCTATCCACGCCGTCTCAATCCGGCGCAAGGCATCCGCCGGCCGGTATCGCAGGGGGCGAACCCGTTCTCCGATGCACTGGCGACGCAGGCGCTGTCGAGCGTCGGACAATACCTGGTTCGCGCGGTGAAGGACGCTTCCGACACCGAGGCACGCACCGAGATGATGTATGCGGCGATGCTCGCCGGCATCGCGTTCAATGCGGCCGGCTGTCACTTGCCGCACGGACTGTCGTATGCGGTGTCCGGATTGATCAGGGACTGGCATGTCGACGGCTATCCGGAAGGCAAGACGCTGATACCGCACGGCATGTCGGTCGTGCTCAACAATCCGTCCGTGTGGCGGCACACCGCCTTCGCACATCCCGAGCGTCATCTGCGCTGCGCGCGCGCCCTCGGCGGTGCCACCGACGGGGCAACGCACGCGGACGCCGGCGAAGTGCTCGCGGGCCGCATCATCGAGCTCATGCGCGCGGCCGGCATGCCGAACGGATTGACGGCGCTCGGCTTCGGCGAGGCGCAGATCGACGCGCTGGCAACGGGCGCCGAACCCCAGTACCGCGTCATCAAGAATGCGCCGATCGACGTCGATCGCGACGTGATCAAGCGCCTGTTTCGCGCAGCGCTTCGATACTGGTAGGCGCCGTCGCCCGACCGACGCGAGGCGCCGCGAGCTCAGTGCTGCGCCGTTGCGCCGGCGAGCTTCTCGACGAGATCGTGGTCGGCCGCGAGCTCGGCCGCCGTACCCGAATGGACGACCTTGCCGTCGTCGAGGATGTAGGCGCGATCGGCGATGCCGAGCGACAGCGGCACGTTCTGCTCGACGAGCAGCACCGACAGTCCCTCGTCGCGCATGGCGCGCACCACTTGCATCACTTCCTGCACGACCAGCGGCGCCAGCCCCTGCGACGGCTCGTCGAGCAGCATGATGCGCGGATTGAGCAGCAGCGGGCGCGCGATCGACAGCATTTCCTGTTCGCCGCCGGAGAGCTGGCGCCCGAGCTGCGTCCTGCGCTCGCCGAGACGCGGGAACAGCTTGAAGACGCGGTCGAGCGTCCACGGACCGGGACGCGCTTCGGGCACGGTCAGGTTTTCGAGCACCGTCAGATTGCCGAAGATCTTGCGCCCTTCGGGCACGTAGCCGACGCCGAGCCGCGCAATCCTGTACGCGGGCCAGCGCGTCGTGTCCTGGCCGAGCATGTGCACGCTGCCTTCGCGCACGGCGGTGAGGCCCATCAGGCTGCGCATCGTCGTGGTCTTGCCCGCGCCGTTGCGGCCGAGCACCGTAACGATCTCGCCCTGGTCCAGGCGCAGCGACACGCCGTGCAGGATATGGCTCTTGCCGTAGAACGCGTGCACGCCGCGCGCTTCCAGGACGGCCTGGCCTTGCGCACCCGGGCGGCTTTCACCGCTCATGCCTCGGTCCCGAGGTACGCGGCGCGCACCGCGTCGTTGTGCGAGATCTCGTCGGCGCTGCCTTCGGCGAGCACCCGTCCCTGGTCGAGCACCGTGATGCGCTGCGCGATGCCGAACACGATGCTCATGTCGTGCTCGATGAACAGGATCGACAGCTTTCGCTGCGCATGCAGGCGGCGCACGAGTTCGACCATGTGGTCGGTCTCGGTGTCGCCCATGCCGGCGGTGGGCTCGTCGAGCAGAAGAAGTCGCGGGTTCATCGCGAGCGCCAGCGCGATCTCGACGACGCGCTGGTCGCCGTGTGCGAGCTCGCCGACGACGCGATCGGCCTTCGCGGCAAGTCCCACGACGTCGAGCAGTTCGTCGACCCGCCGCGTCATGTCGGCGCGCAAGCCGCGCCGCAGCCAGGGTCGCCCGTTCAGTCCCGCGGCCGTCTCCACGCCGACGCGCACGTTCTCGTAGACGGACAGGTCCGGGAACACCTCGGTGATCTGGAATGTGCGCACGATGCCCTTGCGCACGCGATGGACGACGGTGCGATCGCGGATGTTCTCGTCGTCGAACCAGATGTCGCCCGATGTCGGCGGCACGAATCCGGTGATGAGATTGAAGAACGTCGTCTTGCCGGCGCCGTTGGGTCCGATCACCGCGCGAAGCTCGCCCTCGTTCATCGCGAACGACACGTCCTGCACCGCCTGCAGCTTGCCGAAGTGCCGACTCACGTTGGCGAGTCGAAGCAGGCTCATTGAGGCCCCCACGCTTGCGGCTTCGCCACTGCGCTGCCCCCGCAGCGGCAGACGTTTGCGCCCTGGGGCGAGCCCGCGGCGCTCATTTCATTTCCTGCTTCAGCGGCGCCGGCGGCGGCTCGATCGTCGCCGTGCTGCGCTCGATTGCCGCCCGCGGGCCGGCGACGGCCACCGCGACCTCGCGCCCGCGCCGCGCGATCAATCCGAGAATGCCCTTCGGGAACAGGAGCACGATCAGCACGAACAACAGGCCGATGGCCGTCATCCAGTTGTCGGTGAGGCTCGACAGGTAGTCCTGCGCGACGACGAAGATCGTCACGCCGACCAGCGGCCCCCAGAACTTCCGCATGCCGCCCAGCACGATCATGATCACGAAGTTGCCCGACAGGATCCAGTGCAGGTCCTGCGGCGACGTGAAGTTGAACAGCATCGCGTTCAGCGTGCCGGCGAGCGCCGTCAGCGTGCCCGAGATCGCGAATGCCGCCCAGACATAGAAGTCGGTGCGCAGTCCGAGGAACTGCGCGCGGCGCCGGTTCTCGCGAATGGCGACCCACGTGTGGCCGAGCGGCGAGGCGAGCAGCACGCGCATGATGACGACCGCAACGGCGAAGCACAGCAGCACGAGGTAATAGTATTTCGACTCGCTCTGCGCGTCGTAGACGAAGCTGCCGAAATGCAGCGGCTGGCGCCGGAATCCCGCGAGCCCGTCCTCGCCGCCGGTGACGTTGTTCCAGCGCACGGCCAGGAAGTAGAAGAGCTGGCCGATCGCGATGGTGATCATCGCGAAATAAATGCCGCGTCGGCGCATCACGAGCGGACCGAGCAGCGTTGCCGCGAGGCCCCCGACGACGGTCCCGATCAGGATCGCGAGCGGCGTCGACGGCACGAGGTATTTGAGCGTCATTCCCGCCCCGTAGGCGCCGAGACCGAAGTACGCCGCATGGCCGAACGAAAGGCCGCCGGTGAAGCCGAGCACGAGATTGAGCGCAAGCGCTGCGATGCCGTAGATGAGGATCTTGCTGCCGAGGGCCGCGTAGCCGCCGACGTAGCCGAGCCACAGCGGCACCGTCAGCAATGCGATCCACAGCACGATCTCCGCGGCGTGGCGGCGCATCATTCGAACAGGCCCTCCTGACCGAGCAGGCCGCGCGGCCGGATGACGAGCACGATCAGCATGATGAGATAGATCACCGCCTCGCTCGCGGCCGGATAGTAGGTCGTGGTGATGCCGGCCGCGACGCCGATGAGCAGCCCGCCGAGAATGCTGCCGACGAGGCTCCCGACGCCGCCGACGATGATCGCCACGAAGCTCGGCATGATGAGGCTGCTTCCCATCGGTGGCGTGAGCCCCAGGATGCCGGCCGCGAGCACGCCGGCAAGCCCGGCGAGCAGGCACCCGAGCGCGAAGTTGAGCGCACGCAGCAGATAGATGTTGACGCCGAGCGCCGAGACGGTTTCGAGGTCGAGCGTGCCGGCGCGGATGCGGATGCCGAGGCGCGTGTAGCGCAACAGCAGATAGAGTCCGAGCATCGCGACGATCGTGATCCCGACGACCAGCAGCCGGTAACCGGTGATGAAGAACAGCACGCTGCTGATCGGTGAGTTGAGCGCCGGCGGCACCTGGAACGGCAGGCCCTGCGCGCCCCAGATCGTACGCGTGAGGTCCTCGATGATGAGCGCGAGACCGAACGTCAGCAGCAGCGTGTACAGCGGGTCGGGCCGCTTGTAGAGCGGGCGGATCAGCACGCGCTCGACAGCGAGCCCGATGATCGCGGCCCCGACTGGACCGACGACGAGCGCCCCCCAGAAGCCGAGGTACGGTGCGAGCGAATACGCGAGATAGGCGCCGATGACGAGGAAGCCGCCGTGCGCCATGTTGATCACCGAGTTGAGGCTCAGGATCAGCGCGAGCCCGAGGGCCATCAGCGCGTAGAACACGCCCTGGATGAGACCGTTGAACGCGTTGAACAGCAACAGCTGCATGCGGCTCCCCTTGCGCCTCGATTTTTCCCTGGAACGGCGGACGGCTGTCCGCCGGTTACCGCGCCATCACGTGTGCTGCACGACCCGCCCACGCGCACGGCTTGCGCCGTGGCGTGCAACGGGTCGCCTGCCTCTTCCTACCGTGCAACGGCCGGTCAGGCCGGATAGTCGAGCTTGCATCCGGTCTCGGTGACCGGCAAGGCCGCCTTGTCGCCGGGGACCACGCTCGCGACCTTGAACAGGTCGGGGTACTTGCCGTTCGTGTTGATCTCGCCGGGAAACTCGCTCGACATCAGCTGGTGATCCTCGGGCCGGAAATATACCTTGTTCGGCTGCAGCTTGATCTCGGGCGGCAGTTCCAGTCCCTCGAGCGCCTTCGCGAGCTTGACCGGATCGATGCTCTTCGCGCGCGTGGCGCCGAGCGCGAGCGAATGCAGGCCGGCGTAGCCAAACCAGGTGCGGGCACTCGGATAGCTGCCGTCGGGATAGGCCTTGCGGTAGCGATCGACCCATTCCTTGACGTGTGGAACGTTCGGCTGGTTCCAGTACCACTCGAGCGTCCACCAGCCCAGCCGCGCCTCGGGTGACAGCGCGTTCAGCACCTCGAGCTCGGAAAGACCGCCGCCGATCGGCATTTTCTTCTGCAGGCCGAACTGTGCCGCCTGCTTCATGCAGTTGACGAGATCCTGGCCGTCGACGAGCAGCACGAGCACCTGCGGGTTCGTCGACTGCGCCTTGATGAGGTACGACGAGAAATCGGTCGTGCCGAGCGGCGACAGCGAGTTGCCGAGCACTTCGCCGCCGAGCTTCTTCAGGATTTTCGCGTACGCCGCCTGCAGCGTATGACCGTAGGCGTAGTCGGGGGTGATGAAATACCACTTGCCGCCGAACTTGTTGTAGAGCGTGGCGGCGAGCCCGTTCGCGAGCATGTACGTCGTCGTGCAGATGCGGAACGTCGTCCAGTGGCATTCGGTGCCGGTGACCGGATCGGTGTGGCCACCGGTGACCATGTAGGGCACGCCCTTCTGCGCGGCGACCTGGTTCACCGACAGCGCGGTCGCCGACGAGACGGCGCCCATGATCATCGGGCAGCCGTCCTTCTCGATCAGCTTGTGCGCCTTTTGCGCGGCAAGCCCGGCATTCGCGTTGTCGTCCTCGACGATCAGCTCGACCTTGCGCCCCAGGATGCCGCCCTTGGCATTGACTTCCGCGAGCGCGAGCTTGGCGCCGCGGACCTCGCTTTCGCCTTCGGCGGCGTAGGTGCCGGTCAACGGATCGTGCATGCCGATCTTGATCGGCGATTCGCCCTGTCCGTACGTCAGGATCGGGTGGGCGACGAGCGGCGCTGCGCCGAGCGCCAGCCCGGTCTTCAGCGCCTTGCGGCGGGTGAATCCTTCCATGATTCCTCCATTTTTGTTGACGATGCGCTGGCCCTGGGCGGCCGCGGTCCGGCTGGCGGCCGCGGCTCTTGTGGCGACGATTATATCGTAATGCGAGATATTTCCGCGACGACCGCCGGCCGGCGTGCCGTGAGATCCCGATCCTCCTTCGTCGCGCCAGGCCGGCGCCCGTCGCCCCGGCGCGTGTCCGGTCGCAATGGGGTTGCCCGAACGGCACGATGCGCCCATCCTCGGCGTCGGAGGCGTGAGTGGCGCCAACGCGCAAGGCGGCGAGACAGGCGCTTCCCCGTCCGGGCGACTCCCCGGCTTACCGACCAAGGAGATGGCAATGATTTCGCACGCGATGCGTTGCACGCTGCTCGGCGCGGGAATCGCGCTTGCCGGTTTTGCGTCGTTCCCGGTCGTCGCGGCAGCGCCGGACAGGGCCGCGGCCGACGAACCGGCCCACGGTGGTCGCATGGTGATCGCACAGGCAACGCGCGGAAGCGTCGTGCTGGAGCCGTCGGCCGTGGCGCCGGATGCAGCGTTTCCCGCGTATCAGCGCGGCGTTCGCGACGCCGCGGCGCAGGGCAACGAGGCGCTGCGCCGATACATATGGCGCACGCGGATGATCTACGACTTCTATTACCCGGACTTCGCGTCGGGCGAATAGCTGCTTCGACCCGCTTTCCGGCGCCGGTCAGGCCGGGGCAACGCGCGCCCTGGCCGGCGGAGCGATTGGTTCGATCGTCCGCGACTCGTTTGCGGACACCCGCGCCCGCCGGCCTGCTGCGTCGTCGGTTCGTTGCGGCGGTTCAAACGAGCGACTCGCCGGGACGTACGCGGGTGAACGCGACGGGGACCGCTTCGACCGTCAACGCGCCGTTGCCGTCGTCGCGAACGCGCGTATGGGCCGACGCCGCGAGATCACCGGGCTGCGGAAAATCCGCGCGGAAGTGTGCGCCGCGTGAATTCTCGCGCGCCTGCGCGGCACGCACGATCGCCTGCGAGACGGCGACGAGGTTCGCGAGATTGAGCCAGTCGTGCCATGTCAGGTTGAACGTCAGGCCGCGCGCTGTCTCGGGCAGCCGGTAGCGTGTGAGCTCGTCGCGCAACTCGCACAGGACCGAGTCCGCACGATGCAGGCCCTCGGCATCGCGGACGATGCCCGCGTCGTCCCACATCGTCGTGTAGAGACGCTCGCGGATGGCCTCGAGATCGACTGCGTGGCGCCCGGCAGCGAGCGGAGACAGCGCATCGTCGAGGCTTGCCGCCATTGCGTCGGCATCCGGCTCACGCCACGCTGCCCGCGAGCGCAGCGAGCGCGCCATGGCATCGCCGGCGATGCCGCCGAACACGGTCGAGTTGGCGACACCGTTGCCGCCGAGCCGATTCGCGCCGTGTACCCCGCCCGAATCCTCGCCGGCAACGTAGAGCCCGTCACGGCCGGTCGTGCAGTCGGGCGCGAACTCCACGCCGCCCATCATGTAGTGCGCGGTCGGCACGACCTCGACCCGGCCGCCGGCGAGATCGAAACCGCAGTCCGCGCAGCGCTCCACCATGCCCCTGAACTGGCGGCGGACGTTGTCGGGACCGAGATGCGCCATGCTGATCCATACGCCGCCGTTCGGCGTGGTGCGACCCGCGCGCATCTCGGCGAAGATCGCCCGCGACACGATGTCGCGCGTCGCGCGCTCCTCGCGCGGATCGTAGTCGCGCATGAACCGCTCGCCGTTGCCGTTCAGCAGATGGCCGCCCGCGCCGCGCAGCCCCTCCTCGAGCACGGTGCCGGTCATCCGCGTGTCGACACCCGCGAGCAGCCCGGTCGGATGGAACTGGACCATTTCCATATCGCGCAGCGGCAGACCGGCGCGCAGCGCCATCGCGAGCCCGTCGCAGCTCTTGTCGCCCGACGGGGTGTGGAACCGATACATCGTCGGTCCGCCGCCGGTGGCGAGCAACACCGCACGGGCCTGGACGAAAAGCGGCGCGCCGCTGCGGACGTCGATCAAAAGCACGCCGGCAAGGCCGCCGTCGCGCGCCGCGATGAAGTCGATCGCGCGATGCTCCTCGAGGCGCCGGATGCCGCGCGCCCACACCTGCTCGGCGAGCCGGCTCACGATCTCGATGCCGGTGAGGTCGCCCTTGTGCACGGTACGGTCGAACGTCTGCCCCGCGAATGCCTTCTGATGGATGGTGCCGTCGGGATTGCGATCGAAGAAGCAGCCGAGCTCGTTCTCGAGCTCGTGAATGCGCGTGATGGCGCCGTTGACGAGCGTCCACGCGAGGTCCTGGTCCGGCAGCCATTTGCCGCCCTCGATCGTGTCCATGAAGTGACGCTCGACCGAATCGCCGGGCGCGAGCGCGACGTTGTAGCCGCCCTGCACCATTCGCGTACAGCCGCATTTGCCGAGCAGTCCCTTGACCGCGATCGTGATGTCGAGCGACGGATCGGCCTGATGCGCGTGCAGGGCCGCGAACAAGCCTGCACCGCCGGCGCCGAGGATGAGGACGTCGGTGCGAAGGCGCGCGACGTCCATCAGGTCTTGACGTTCAGCGCCGCCAGCGCTGCGGCGCGCCGGTCGCGTGCAGCGTGATCCACCGCGTCGTACAGGCTGGCGCCGTGGCTGTCCATGGCCACGAGCAGCGGTCCGAAATCGCGGATGCGGAACTGCCACAGGCTCTCCGGATTGAGATCGTCGAGGTCGACATCCTCGATCGCCTCGATCCACGTCGTCTCGAGCGCCGCCGTGCCGCCGATGATCGCGAGGTAGACGCCGCCGAGATCGCGGAATGCGGCAAGCGACGACGCGCCCATGCCGCCCTTGCCGACGACGATGCGCACGCCGAGATCGCGCAGCAGCGGCTCGGTGAAACGCTCCATCCGCATCGACGTCGTCGTGCCGATGCACACCGGCGCGTAGCCGGTCGGGCAGGCGGACGATGGTTCCACCTTCTTCACGTTCGGCGCCGTATGGATCACCGCGTGTCCCTGCAGATCGAGCCGTGTCGTGCGGCCGCGGTCGAACAGCGCGATCAGCGTTGCGTCACGGATGCCGAAAAGGCGCTGCTGAAGCGTCACCGTATCGTTGATGCGAAGCCGGCGCACGGCCGCCTCGGTCAGCGGCATCGTCAGTTCGTAATGGGCCATGGCCGATTCCCCGGAGGTGTCACGTCACCCGAGCGGGCGCGCGATGGCGGTTGAACCCGTGCGACACGATCAGTAACCGTAGGCGATGCCGGTTTCGGTGAACACCGCGCTCGCGCGGCGCGCCGAATGACATTGCATGTTGACTGCGACCGGGTTCATCGTGATGTGCGTCGCCGCAAGCTCGACGTGCACGGCGAAGGCGGTGGCGTCACCGCCGAGGCCCTGTGGGCCAACGCCGAGCAGGTTGACCGCTTTCGACAGCTCGCTTTCGAGCGCCGCACCCTCGGCGTCGGCGCAATGCGTGCCGAGCGGACGCGTTGCCGCGCGCTTTGCGAGATGCACGCACAGGTCGGACGTGCCGCCGACACCGACGCCGACGATCGTCGGCGGGCAGGTCTTGCCGCCCGCGTCGAGCACGCAGTCGATGACGAACCGCTTGATCGCATCGACGCCTTCGGCGGGAATGGCCATCCGCAGCCATGAATTGTTCTCGGACCCGGAGCCTTTCGGGATCATCTCGATGCGCAGGCCGTCGAGCGCATCGTCGAAATCGACGTGGATCGCCGGAATGCCTTCGCCGCAGGACGTGTGCTCGTTGCGCCGCGTCAGCGGATGCACGACCGACGAGCGCAATGGATGCTCACGCGTGGCACGCTCGCATCCGCGCCTGATCGCGGCTTTCAACGCGACGCCATCGACGACGACGTCGCGGCCGATCGTGACGTTGTAGATCGGGATGCCGGTGTCCTGGCACAGCAGATTGTCGGTCGCCTCGGCCACGGCGATGTTCTTCACCATCACGCCGAGCACCGATTGCGCGGTGCGGTCGGTCTCGCGCGCGACCAGGGTGTCGAAACCCTGCTTGATGTCGGGCGGCAGCCGCTTCAGCGCACGGATGTAGAGCTCCTTCGCCGCTTCTTCGACACGACCCGGATCGATCCGTAAGGTCATCAGTCACTCCTCATGCGTTGAGCGCGAACAGCAGCGCGCACGCAAGCGATGCCCCGGCGACCACAGCGATCGCCGTCTTCTGCCACTCGGCGCGCCAGCCGACGAACTCGACGAACAGCAATCGTACGCCGCCGGCAAGATGCACGGCGAGCGCCAGCACGAGCATCGTCTCGGCGAATTTGACCGCGGGCCGGCGCGTCCATTCGAGAAAGCCATCGAGCGCCCGCGGATCGGACAGCGCCTGCGACAGCGCGAAGAAGTGCACCGGCAGGAAAAGCGCGAGAACGATCCCCGAAACGCGATGCGCGACGAACGCGAGGAAACCCGCGTGGCCGCGCGCGCGGAGGTCGTTGGCGCGCATGGTGCGGCCTGAAGCGGCCGGCGCAAGCGTGGACGGAGCGTTCATCCGGCCAGCGATCCGACGGCGTAGAGGCCGCCGCCGAGCAGCACGAGCGCGATCAGCGCGAGAACGACATCGGTTGCGCGGCCGCGCAGTCCCAGCCATTCGTCGGCGACCGCGCGAAGACCGAGCGGCGCATGGACGGCGACGGCCACGACGAAAAGCGTGTAGAACGCCGGCCACAATACGTTTGCGTGCATGCGCCCGACGATCGCTTGTGCGCTCAATGCGTGGCGCACCGCATAGATGATCGTGGCAAGGTGCACGACGACGCAGAGCGCGAGCACCGCCGCGGAAGCCCGCTGCAGCACGAAGCGCCACGCCGCGTAGCGCGCGCCGCGCATCGCTGCTTCAGCGGGCGCCTCGAGCGGCTGCGCATCGATCACAGCTTTCCCTTCACCAGCGCCTGCGCCACCAGCCGCTTGAGCCCGGCGATCGAGCCGGTAGGCGACAAGTGCTTGGGACAACTTCGCGTGCACGATTGATGCGTGTGGCACGACTGGCAGCCGCCCTCCGCGGCAACGGCGCGCAACCGCGCGACACCGTCACCATCGCGCACGTCGTTCACCAGTGTCCATGCGCGGTTCAGCGCGGCAGGACCAAGATAATCGGGCTTCCATCCGACGACATCGCACGACGCGTAGCAGACGCCGCAGCCGATGCATTCGATCGTCGCGTCGATCGCGCGGCGGGCCGGCGACGACGGCGAGACCTTCGCGAACTCGTCGTGTCGCGTGGCGGTCGGCTTGAATTGTCCCCTCGCGGCCGCCCACTTGTCGAAGAACGGCGCCATGTCGACGACGAGGTCGCGCACGATCGGCAGATTCGACAGCGGTGCAATCTCGAGCGTGGCGCCGGTCGCCACGGCGTCGACATGCGTGCGGCACGTCCAGCGCGCCTTGCCGTTCACGCTCATCGCGCACGAGCCGCACATCCCGACGCGGCATGCATAGCGATACGCCAGTGTCGGATCGAGGTGGCGTTGCACGTGCGTCACCACGTCGAGCACCGTCTGCGATGCCCGCCGCGGCACGTCGAACTGCTGGAACGCGCCGCTGGCCGATCCGCGCCAGATGCGCACGGGAAACGTCGGCTCGACGCCGTTCCGCCCGCGCGCCGGCGGGTGCGGCCGCGGGTGATCCTCGACGGGCGTGGCCATGAAGGTAGTCGTCACAGTTCCGCCAGCTTGAGGCGCTGCACCTTGCCCGACGGACCCTTCGGCAACTCGTTCACGACGCGCAGGTAGCGTGGCGACTTGTAGCGGCCGAGCATGCGCAGGCAGTGCACGCGCAGGTCGTCCTCGGTACACGCGGCACCCGGCTTCATGACGACGCAGGCGAGGATTTCCTGTCCGTAAGCGGCATCGGGAACGCCGACGGCGGCCGCTTCGAGCACCGCCGGATGCGCGAGCAGCGCCTCGTCGATTTCGCGCGGCGCGATGTTCTCGCCGCCCTTGATGATCAGTTCCTTCAAGCGGCCGGTGATGAAGTAGAAGCCGTCGGCATCGCGGTAGCCGAGATCACCTGTCGCAAGCCATCCTTCGGCACGCAGCGCCGCGGCGGTGGCCTCCGGTGCCTTGTAATAGCCGATCATCACGTTCGGTCCGCGAAGCTCGATTTCGCCGCGGACGCCGACGCCCACCGGCGCACCGCTGCGGTCGACGACCCGCGCTTCGACGCCGAGCGGCTTGCCCGGCGAACCGTACTTGCGCTGCGACTTGTCGAGCGGGTTCGTGAACGCGACTGACGACGATTCCGTGAGTCCCATTGCCTCCACCACTGAGAAGCCGAAACGCGCCTCGAAGGCGCGATGCTGCTCGGGCGGCAGCGGCGCCGACGCCGAGCGCCCGAAGCGCACGCTTTCGCACGCAGCTGCCTGGCCCGGTGTGAGCTCCGGCCCGTTCAACAGGTACGCGATGATCGTCGGCACCATGTTGAGCCACGTCGGCCGGTAGCGCTCGACGAGCGGCCACCATTGCGAGACGCTGAACCGGTGCGGCATCACGACGCTGCCACCGGACACGAGCGGCGCGAGCGTCGCAATGCACTGGCCGTTGACGTGATAGAGCGGCAACGACGACAGCACGCGATCGGCGGACGTGAGGGCGAGCGATTGCGCGACGGCGCGCGCACCGGCGAGCAGGCCCGCGTGCGACAGCAGCGCGCCCTTCGGTTGTCCGGTGGTGCCCGACGTGTACATGAGCATCGCGGGATCGTGCGCGCGACGCGCCGGCGGCCGGAACGCATCGGCGGCCGGCAGTTCGAGCCCGTCGGTGCCGACGACGCAAACGTCGAATGCCGCGCTGCCCGCCGCACGCAGCCGCTCGAGCCGCTCGCGATTGGCGGCGGACGCGAACACGATGCGCGTGTCCGAGTGCGCCAGCGTGTACGCAAGCTGCGCATCCTGTGCGTGCAGGTTGATCGGCGACACCACGTAACCGCCATACATCGCGCCGAGAAATGCGCTCGCCGCGCTGACGCCGTTTTCGAGCATGAACGACACGGTGGCGCCGGGCTCGATGCCAGCCGCATCGAGCGATGCGGCGAGCGCGCGGCAGCTTCGCTGCAGCGTCGCGTAATCGATCTCGAGACCGGGCTCGGGTGCGCAGATGAACGTCGCACGCGGCTGCGTGGCGGCGTGCGCATCGATGACGTCGCGCAGGGTTGCCGGCGGCGCCAACGGGTCAGACGCCATGCCTTGCGCGATAGGCGCCGAACAGTTCCTCGTCGGTCGGCTCGCGCACGCGTGCTGGCGCCAGCGGATGCACGACGCGCGTGATGTTCAGGAAATGCCGGTAGTTGAGATTGTCGGAAATGCTGTTGCCGCCCCACGTGCCGCAGCCCATCGACAGCGAGAACGGCAGCGCGTTGTCGAAGCTGCCGCCGGTCGCGAAGCAATGCGCCTGGTTCACGATCACGCGGCACACGGGCAGCGTCAAGCCGAGCTCGCGCGCACGTTCGGCGTTGCGCGTGTGCAGGCCGAGCGAGTGACCAGCACCCTGGAAATGAAGTAGTTCGGTGGCACGAGCGGTGGCCGCGGCAAAATCGGGCGCGCGATAGAACGCGAGCACCGGCGACAGCTTCTCGCCGGAGAACGGGTGATTGCGTCCGACGCCGCTTTCCTCGACGATCAGGAAGCGCGCCGACTGCATCTGGGGACGGATCAGGCCGGCGCGCCTCGCGATGGCCGGGGCGTCCTGAGCGACAACCTCGGGCGAAAGCTTGCCGTCGTCGAACATCGCGTGCGCAAGCGCCGCGGTTTCCTCGGCGTCGAGCACGACGCCGCCTTCGCCCGCAAGTGCCGCGAGCAATCGATCGGCGATCGGTGCGACCGCGATGACGCTGTTCTCCGACGAGCAGCTCGTCGCGTTGTCGAACGTCTTCGAACGCGCGATCTTCGCGGCGGCATCGGCGACATCCGCGGTTTCGTCGACGATGACGGCGACGTTGCCCACCCCGACGCCGATTGCGGGCGTGCCGCTTTCATACGCACCGCGCACGTTGCGTGCCGACCCGGTGGCGACGACGAGGTCCGCCTCGCGCATCAGCTCGAAGGTCTGCTCGCGGGTGACCGGCGCAGGCAACTGCATCACGAGGTCGCGCGGCGCGCCGATGCGGTCGAGCTCGGCATGGACATAGCGCAACAGCAGCGTCAGGGTCGACTGCCCCTTCGGCGACGGCGCGAGCACGATCGCATTGCGGCCCTTCAGCGCGTTGATGATGTTGTTCGCGGGCGTCGCGGCCGGATTGGTCGACGGCGTGATCGCGGCAACCACGCCCACCGGGCGCGCAATTTCGATCAGTCCGCGGTCGGGATCCTCGCTGATGACGCCGACGGAGCGCGCGCCCTGCAGGTCGCGCAGCAGCCCGAGGGTCTTGCGACGATTCTTCGCGATCTTGTCTGCGACGTTGCCGAGCCCCGTGTCGCGCACGGCGAGCTCGGCGAGCGCACGATTGCGCGCGGGCTCGACGATCGCCCATCCCGCGGCGACCGCGGCTTCGTCGGCCTGCTCCTGGGTCCAGCCATCGGCAATCGACTGCGCCGCCCGGGCGCGGGC
>Ga0207674_10004317_pt1 | contig 17136 bp, 16 predicted proteins | sample KBSCornC72_FD_184303 | JGI IMG/M metagenome (GOLD analysis project Ga0207674, IMG submission 184303) | Corn rhizosphere microbial communities from Kellogg Biological Station, Michigan, USA - KBS Corn C7-2 (SPAdes) (version 2) | ecosystem: Host-associated > Plants > Roots > Rhizosphere > Soil ... | reverse complement strand
CGGCGGAGCGTAATCCGGCTCCATCAATACATATGCTGGCCGCCGTTGATCGACAGCGTCGAGCCGGTGATGAAGCCGGCATTCTCGTCGACCAGGAAGGTGACTCCCCGCGCGATTTCCTCGGCTTTGCCGAGCCGGCCGACGGGAATCCGCGCGACGATCTTGCCGAGCACGTCCTCCGGCACCGCCGCGACCATGTCGGTGTCGATATAGCCCGGCGCGATCGCGTTCACCGTCACGCCCGAACGGGCGCCTTCCTGCGCCAGCGCCTTGGTGAAGCCGTGGATGCCCGACTTGGCGGCGGCGTAATTGACCTGGCCATATTGCCCGGCCTGCCCGTTGATCGATCCGATATTGACGATCCGGCCATAGCCGCGACCGGCCATGCCTTCGAACACGGCCTTGGCCATGTTGAAGCAGCCGCCGAGGTTCACGTCGATCACCTCCTGCCACTTGGAGCGGTCCATCCGCTTCATCGTCGCGTCGCGCGTGATGCCCGCATTGTTGACCAATACGTCCACGGGCCCGAGGTCGGCTTCGACCTGCCGGACCCCCTCCTGGCAGGCATCGAAATCGGCGACATCCCACTTGTAGACGGCGATTCCGGTACGGTCGGAAAACTCGCGCGCACGCTCGTCATTGCCCGCATAATTGGCCGCGACCTGCATTCCCATCTGCTGGAGCGCGACGCTGATCGCTTCGCCAATGCCGCGCGTGCCGCCGGTGACGATCGCCACTCGAGCCATTCGTTCCTCCTGTTCCTCTGCGCGAGCGCGCTTATGCCTGCTCCCGCCACCCTGCAAGCTCACGGCCGATCAACTGGGTCAGCATGGCCATGCCTTCGGGCGAATCGTTGAGGCAGTCGAGCAGCGCGAACTTTTCCCCGCCCGCATCGTGGAATGTGCGGCGGCCGCGGATGCCGAGCTCCTCGAGCGTCTCGATGCAGTCCGCGGAAAATCCCGGCGCCGCGACTGCGAGCCTTTTGACGCCCTGCTTGGCGAGACTTTCCAAAGTCGCGTCAGTCGCAGGCTCCAACCATTTCGCACGCCCGAACCGCGACTGAAACGCCACATCCACGTCGCGGCCCAGCGCTTCCCCCAGCAGCCGTGCCGTCTTCCGGCAGTGGCAGTGATAGGGGTCGCCGAGCTCGAGCGTCCGCACCGGCATGCCGTGGAAGCTGAGCAGCAGCCGCTCCGGATCGAAGTCGAGGCCAGCGAGCTGGCGCTTCAAATTCGTCGCCAACGCATCGATGTAGATCGGATCGTCGTAATAAGGCGGAAGCGTCCGCAGCGCCGGCTGCCAGCGAAGAGCGGCAAGCGCAGCGAACACGGCGTCATTCGCCGTCGCGGTCGTCGCCGCGCAATATTGCGGATAGAGGGCCGCCGCCAGAATGCGCGTGCAGCCCTCGCGCACCATGTTGTTGATCGCGGCGGCAATTCCCGGGTTGCCGTAACGCATTGCATAATGGACGCGGACGTCGGGCACGCGCGCGCGCAGCGCCTCGGCCTGGCGATGCGCGATTGCGCGCAGCGGCGAACCTTCATTGGTCCACACCTGGTTGTAGGCTTCCGCCGATTTCTTCGGCCGCGTGCGCAGGATGATTCCGTGCAGGATCGGCTTCCACGCGAGCGGATGGATCTCGATCACCCGCGGATCGCTGAGGAATTCGGCGAGGTAGCGGCGCACGGCGCGCACTTCGGGCGCATCGGGCGTCCCGAGGTTGATCAGCAGCACGCCGACCTTCTGTTCGGGAATGGACGGATGATCGGTCATGCCGCCGCCATGATGTCGAACGGCAGCGACCGGAGGCGTTTGCCCGAGCCCGCGTGGATCGCATTGGCTACCGCCGGGGCGAGCGGAATGGTGCCAAGTCCGCTGATGCCGCCCGGCGCATCGCTGCTCGGGATGATCGACACAATCATGTCGGGCGTGTCGCCGAGGCGCGGCAGGTCGAGGCTGCCCAACGGCCGAGCCCGCGGCATTCCCGCTACCCATTCGGGTGCGGGGACCGTCGCCTGGCCGAGGGCCCAGATCAGCCCGCCCGCGATCTGCTGCTCGGCGACGCGGCTGTTGACGACGCGGCCGCAATCGACCGCCGCGACGAGCCGGTGCACTTTCACGCGCTGGTCGTCTCCGATGCTCGCGACCGCCACCAGTCCGATGTGCGAGCCGAAGGCGGATGCGCCGGCTAGGCCCATCGTGCTTCCGGGACCGCCGCCGTCCCAGCCGGCGAGCCGGGCCGCCGCCTGCAGACACCGCGCCAGACGGCCGTTGGCGCCAAGCAGGGACATTCGAAACGCCAGCGGCTCCATGCCCGCGGCATGCGCCAGCTCGTCGATGAAACTCTCGGTGAAAAAGCCGAATTCCCGATAGGGCGAGCCGCGCATGTAGCCGACCCTGAACGGCAGCTCCGGCCGGACGACCTGGGTCATGACATTCGGAATCGAATAGGGAGGGATGGCGATCACGGCGTTGCGGATTGCGCGACCCTTGTGCTCGCTGCCGAGCAGCCGGCCGATGGCCGATCCCATGCCGCTGACGGTCGCGACGCGCGCCTTCCATGCGGCGGTGATCCCGCCATCGCCCGGCAGCGCCGTCATCCGGGCGAGTGCGCCGGACGACACAAGATCGTGGTTCTGGCTTGCGCTTTGCGAGAGCGTCACCTGGACCGGCAGCTTGAGCTCCCGCGCGAGCTCGACCGCGATCGGAACGGCGTCGGATTCCATCGCTCTCCCGGCGGGCTCGCCGACCGGCATCGGGTAGAGGAACACATCCGAACTGTTGACGCGCCCGGCTTTGGCCGCGGCGTCGCGGCAGAGGCCCGGCGCCTGCGACGGCGCCCACAGCTCCATGTGCCGGCCGTCGAACCTTGCCGTCGCCGTGAGCGGCTCGAGTCCGAGGTGCTGGCTCGGCGCGACATAATAGGTCGCGGCGAGCGGACGCGATCCGCGCACCGCGCCTTCGTAGTCGCCGCGCCGGAACGTCCGCGGCTGACCGTTCGCCAGCGCATGCTCGAACAGCGGCCGCACATCGGCGAGCGTTCGTACGCCGGAGAAGACCGGGTCGGCAGTCTTGAGCGCGCGCTCGGCGGCCCACCAGCTGTCCGCGACAACCGCCACCCAGGCATCGCGCACCACGACGTGCCGGACCCCGGGCGCGGCCTCGACCCTTTCCGTGGCAAAGCTCGACAGCTTTCCATCGGGCGGCGCCATCCGGGCCGACGCGAACAGCATGCCCGGAAGCCGCACGTCACCGGCGAACCGCCAGCTCCCCTCGGCCTTCGCTGGCCCGTCGAGCCGCTGCAGCGGCTGGCCGATGAGCCGCCCGTTGGTTGAGGTGCGGAGCGGCGCGCTTCCCGGCGGGCTGCGGTCCGCGGCTTCTTCGGCGAGTTCGCCGAAGGTCACCGTCCTCACGCCATGAATGACGAACCCGTCCGCCGTGTCGCACGCCGAAGGGTCGACGTTCCAGCGGTCCGCCGCTGCGCCGACCAGCATCGCGCGCGCCACTGCCGCGGCTTCGCGCAGTGGCCGCTCGAACGCGCGCACCGAGGTCGAATCCGCGGTGATCCGGGTGCGTCCCTCGCTTTCGATCCGGTGCGCTCGCAGGACTCCGAGACCGTCGAGCCATCCCTCCTCGGTCGCGAGTGGATTAGGGTAGTCGCCGGTGAGCGGCGCCGGCTCGACGGCTACCGTCTCCCACGCTGCCCCGAGCTCGTCCGCGACGATCTGCGGCAGCGCGGTCCAGATCCCCTGTCCCGTCTCGACCTGCGGCACTGCGACCGTGACGCGGCCGTCACTCGCGATCTTGATATAGTTGCCGAACGCCTGCTCGCCTTTGCGCACGGCAAGGTCGCTCGAAAGATGCTTCGGCCACAGCGCATAAGCGACGACCAGCCCGACGCCGGCGCCGCCGCCGATCAGCAATGTCCTTCGGTCGATCTTCAAATCGCGTATTGGGCCTTGAGCGCGCGCCGGTCGATCTTGCCGGTGCCGAGCTTGGGCAGCGGCTCCGGCGAGATGATGATGCGCTGCGGAATCTTGAACTTGGCGACCCGGCCGTCGAGGAACGCGCGCAAATCCTCCTCGCCCAGCCGCTCGCCGTCTTTCGGGTGGATGACGGCGACGGGCACTTCGCCCAGCCGCTCGTCCGGAGCCCCGAACACCGCCACCTCGGCGACCGACGGGCAGGCGTAGCATTCCGCTTCGACCTCCGCCGCCGAGATGTTCTCGCCGCCGCGGATGATGATTTCCTTCTTGCGGTCTACGATGAACAGATAGCCGTCCTCGTCGAGGTAGCCGACGTCCCCCGTGCGCAACCACCCGTCGCTGGTGAACGCCTCCTCGGTGGCCTGGGGGTTGCGCCAGTAGCATTTGATGTTCGCCGCGCTGCGGATGGCGATCTCGCCGACTTCGCCGGTCGCCAGCGGGCGATCGCCGGTGCCGATGATCGCCAGCTCGATGATCGGCTTTTGCGGGCGCCCCGTCGAGGCCGGTTTCGCCGCATAATTGCCCCAGTAATTCGCGCAGCCCGCGGCGTTGGTCTCGGTGAGGCCGTAACCCAGCGCCGGCTGCGCATTGGGGAATTCCTGCCGCAGCCGCTCCACGTGGGTCACAGGCCGCGGCGCACCGCCGGCGGTGATGTCAGTTAGAGAGCCGAGATCGTACTTCTGGCGCTCGGGATGGTTCATAAGCTCGAGGCTCATCGTCGGCACGCCGACGAAATAGGTGACCTTCTCTTTCTCGATCAGGCGCAGCGCGTCGGTTGCGTCCCATTTGGGCATCAGCACGAGGCAGCGGCCGATCACGAAGCTGTTGAGCATCACCGGCACTTCACCGGTCACGTGGAACAGCGGCACGGTAAGCAAAGTGCGCGACTGCGCGCTCGGCGCGCGGCCTTCCTCAGTGAGAAGCCCCAGCAGCACCGCCAGGCCGGTCGAATAAGCGTAAACCGCGGTTGTGACCGCGCGATGCGTCGACAGTGCCCCCTTGGCTGCGCCGGTCGAGCCGGACGTGAAGAGGATCGTCGCCTCGTCCTCGGGAGTCATTTGCGGCAGCGCAGCCGCCTCGTCCGCAGCCGCGAGCAGCTCGGCAATCGCCTGTTCGACCGGCAGGTCGATCGGGAGGCTGACGGTGTCGAACCGGCCGCAGCGTTCGGCAATCCGCTTGCCGCGAGCCGCGTCGGCAATGATCAGCTTCGGGTCGGTGAGCAGGATCGCATGCTCCATCTCATGCGCTTCCCACCAGCCGTTGAGCAGTGTCACGATTCCGCCGGCCTTCAGTACCGCCATGTACGTGACGATCCACGCCGGGCAGTTGCGCATGGCAATCGCCACGCGGTCACCCTTGGCGATTCCGCGCGAAGCAAGCGCGTGCGCGAGGCGTTCGGAGATGCGGTCGAGCTCGGCGAAACTCAGGCGCTCATCGCCTGCCACCACCGCTTCTGTCGCGCCGTGCAGCTTACAGAATGCCCGGAAGAAATCGGGCAAGGTCGCCGGGAGCTTGGCGACGATCGCGCGGCCCTGCGCGTCGCTCGTCATCTCGAGCTTGCCGCCCGGTCCCGTGACCTTCGCCAGCTCCTCGTCAAATCGGCGGTCGAGCTCGCTCAGCATGCTTCCTTTGCCTTTGCCGGTGCCCGCCTTATGAGGCGCTGAGCATTCATGGGGAAGCCCTTGCAAGCCGACGATTATCCAGGGTTCACGAAGTTCACCGACTTGGGGCTCTCGCCCGTCGCGCTGCACATCGGTCCGTTCGACCTCCGCTGGTACAGCCTCGCCTATCTCGCCGGCATCTTCATCGGCTACTGGTACCTGCTGAAATTGCTGAAGCAGCCCGGCGCACCGATGGCTCGCCGCCACGCCGACGACCTCGTTTTCTATGCAGCGCTCGGAGTCATCCTCGGCGGCCGCTTCGGCTACGTCCTCTTCTACAATCTCGGCGAGTATCTGAGGCACCCGATCGAGATCCTGAAGCTGTGGGACGGCGGCATGTCGTTTCACGGCGGCGTCATCGGGACGTCGCTCGGCATCTTCTATTTCGCGCACAAGGAGAAATTGTCGTGGCTTCGCATCCACGATTATGTCGCCTGCTGCGCGCCGTTCGGCCTGTTCTTCGGGCGCATCGCCAACTTCATCAACCAGGAGCTGTGGGGCGCGCAGACGACCGTGCCCTGGGCGATCCGCTTCCAGGAGTTCAACGCCTACGGCCAGCGCGTGCTCGGCCCGCCGCGCCATCCGAGCCAGCTCTACGAAGCGTTTCTGGAGGGCATCGTCCTGTTCTGCATCCTCGGCTTCATGTTCTGGAAGACCAAGGCTCGCTACGAGCCGGGCAAGCTCGTCGGCGCCTTCATCTTCTTTTACGGGCTCTTCCGCTTCGGCATCGAGTTCATCCGTGAGCCCGACCAGCAGTTGATCGGCTTTACGCAGGCGACCGGTCTGCACATGGGTCAGTGGCTGTCGCTGCCGATGATCCTCGGCGGGCTCTATTTGATGCTGACCGCCAGGAAGCGGCGGGTCCGCGTCGAGCCAACCGCCGGCACCGCATCGGTCGCGTGACGCCGCTCGAGCGCGCGCTCCGCGAGCGGATCCGGGCCGGGGGGCCGATCACCGTCGAAGCCTATATGGAAGCCTGCAACGATTATTATTACGCGACGCGCGACCCGCTCGGAGCCGCCGGCGATTTCACCACCGCGCCCGAGATCAGCCAAATGTTCGGCGAGATGGTCGGCGCGGCGCTCGCCGACTGCTGGAAGCGCGCGGGAGTGCCGGCGGAGGCGATTTACGCCGAGCTCGGGCCGGGCAGGGGGACCCTCGCCGCCGATGCGCTTCGCGTGCTGCGCTCGTCCGGCTTTTCCGGCCAAGTGCACCTGGTCGAGACCAGTCCCGTCCTCCGCCAGGCGCAGAAGGCGTCCGTGCCGGAGGCGCACTGGCACGACAGCATTGGCGATCTGCCGGCGAAGCCGTTGCTGCTCGTCGCCAACGAATTCCTCGATGCCTTGCCCGTCCGCCAGCACGTCGGCGCCGTGGAAAGGCGCGTGATTGCCGCAGCCGGCGGGCTCGCGTTCGACTGTGACGGCGAGATCGTCGAAACATCGCCCGCGCGCGACGCAGCGGTCGGGGCGGTCGCCACCTGCGTTACTGCGAAGGGCGGCGCTGCGATCTTCATCGATTATGGCCATGAGCGGACCGCTCCGGGCGACACCTTGCAGGCCGTACGCCGCCACGGCTACGCGCCCATCCTCGCCAACCCGGGGGAGCAGGACCTGACCGCGCACGTCGATTTTGAAGCGCTCGGCAATGCGGCGCGCCACGCCGGTGCGGCAGTAACGCCGATCGTGAGCCAGGGCGAATGGCTGATCCGCCTCGGCATCGAGGCGCGCGCCCAGTCGCTCGCTCGCGCCAATCCCGACCGCGCCGCCGACGTTCGGACCGCGCTCGAACGCCTTACCGGCCGCGAGCAGATGGGCGAGTTGTTCAAGGTCGTCGCGATCCACTCGCCCGACTGGCCGGCGCCGGCAGGCCTTGCATGACCGTCATTTATCGCGACGCCAACGCGGCCGATGCGGCCGCGCTGATGGAGCTGTTCGCCGAGAGCTTCGTCGAAACCTTCGGCCATCTCTATCGGAAACAGGACCTCGACGCGTTCCTCGAGGGGAATTCCCTCGCCAAATGGCAGGCCAATTTGTCCGATCCGGAGGTCCTCATCCGCGTTGCCGAGATGGACGGCCGGCTGGCGGGCTTCATCGAACTTGCGCCGAAAAAGCTGCCATACGAAGCGACTGCGCCAACACTCGAGCTTCGGCGACTATACTTGAGAAGCGCGGCGCATGGATTGGGCATCGCCGACGAGCTTATGCACTGGTTGCTGGCGCAAGCAGTCCGGCGCGGAGCACAGGAGCTCGTGCTCTCGGTCTTTGTCGACAATCATCGCGCCCGGCGTTTTTACGAGCGCTACGGGTTCGAGACTGTCGGCAAGTATAACTTCATGGTCGGAAGCCAGGCGGACGAGGACCTGATCTTGCGCCACATCATCATGAAGGCGCCCGCATGAGCGGAGTCGAAGTGAACCGCGCCGTCAGCCTCGGCGAGCTCCCGCACGGGTTCCTCGGCCGCCGCGGCGGCGTCTCCGTCGGGGTCTGTGCCGGCCTCAATGTCGGCTTCGGCAGCAGCGACGACCGCGAGGCGATCGAGGGCAATCGCCGCCTCGCCATCGCCGCTATTCTAGCCGAGGCGGAGCTTGCGACGGTGCACCAGGTCCATTCCGCGACTGTCGTCCATGCCGGGCGGGCGTGGGTGCAAGGCGAGCGGCCGAGAGCCGATGCGATGGTCACCGACACGCCCAACCTCTTGCTCGGGATCCTGACAGCCGATTGCGCGCCTGTGCTGTTCGCCGATCATCATGCCGTCGTCGTCGGGGCGGCGCACGCGGGATGGCGCGGCGCGCTTGCCGGAGTTACCGACGCGACTATCGCGGCGATGGAGGAGCTTGGGGCAAGGCGCGACAATATCCACGCGGCGGTCGGCCCATGCATCGCGCAGCCGTCCTACGAGGTCGACGAGGCATTCCGCGGCCGCTTCCTCCAGCACGACGCCGAGAACGTCCGCTTCTTCGTCACCGGTGCCGCCGGCAAGCCGCACTTCGACCTTGAGGGCTATGTCGTTCACCGGCTCATTGCCGCGGGCATCGGCGAGGTCGAGGCGCTGAACCTCGATACTTATGCCGACCCAGACCGCTTCTTCAGCTTTCGCCGCGCAACGCACCGCGGCGAGGCGGATTACGGGCGCCAGCTCAGCGCCATCGCCATCCCGGGCTGAGCACAAGCTGACCTTATCGACGGCGGCCGCACGGCTGATTGGCGCGCGGCGGGGGTTGGCGCTAATGCGCGCTCGACAAGGAGACTTCATTTGCCCACCGAACGCGAAATCGCGGCCGAGAGCTCTCAGCACCGGGCTCCGCGCCCGTCGCCGACGCAGATCGGCAACCGCAAGCTCAGCGCCCAAACCCTGATGCTCGGCTACGGCTTCGACCCCGAGCTCAGCGAAGGCTCGCTGAAGCCGCCGATCTTTCTCACCTCCACCTTCGTTTTCGAAAATGCTGCGGCGGGCAAGCGCTTCTTCGAGGGCGTCACCGGCAAGCGCCCTGGCGGGGCGGAAGGCCTCATCTATTCGCGCTTCAACGGCCCCAACCAGGAGATTCTCGAGGATCGTCTCGCCGTCTGGGAAGAAGCCGACGATGCGCTGGCATTCTCAAGCGGAATGTCGGCCATCGCGACGCTTCTGCTGACCTTCGTCCAGCCAGGCGACTGCGTGATCCATTCGGGACCGCTCTACGCCGCGACCGAGACGATGATCGCCAAGCTCCTCGGCCGTTTCGGCGTGTCCTACGTCGACTTCCCCGCAGGAGCGACGCGCGACGAAATCGATGCCGTGATCAAGCAGGGGAGGCAAAAGGGCCGGGTCAGCCTCATCTATCTCGAAAGCCCGGCGAACCCGACCAATATGCTGGTCGACGTCGAGGCCGTCGCAGCGGCGCGCGATGACGCCTTCGGTGAAGGCGAGCGGCCGCCGATCGCGATCGACAATACCTTCCTCGGGCCGCTCTGGGCCAAGCCGCTCGCGCAGGGCGCGGACCTCAGCGTCTATAGCCTCACCAAATATGTCGGCGGGCACAGCGACCTCGTCGCGGGCGGCATCGTCGGCGAGAAGGGGCTGATCAATCAGATCCGCATGATCCGCAACACCATCGGCACGATCTGCGATCCCAACACCGCCTGGATGCTGCTGCGCAGCCTCGAGACTCTCGAGCTGCGCATGAGCCGGGCCGGCGAGAATGCCGCCAAGGTCTGCGATTTCCTGCGCAGCCACCCGAAGGTGGAGAAGATCGGCTATCTCGGCTTCCTCGAAGAAGGCTCGCGCCAGGCGGATATCTTCAAACGCCATTGCAGCGGCGCGGGCTCCACTTTCTCGCTCTATCTGAAGGGCGGCGAAAAGGAGGCGTTCGCCTTCCTCGACGCGCTGCAGATCGCCAACCTGGCGGTCAGCCTCGGCGGTACCGAGACGCTCGCCAGCGCGCCCGCGGCGATGACCCATTTGTCGGTGCCCGACGAGCGCAAGAAGCAGCTCGACATCACGCCCAATCTGGTGCGGATTTCGATCGGTTGCGAGGACGCCGATGACCTCATCGCCGACTTCGCCAATGCGCTCAATGCGGTTTAGCGTACCCCGGCGAAGGCCGGGGCCCAGTCCTGAAGAGAAAAACGGCGCGGTAGCGCCGCCTGGACCCCGGCCTTCGCCGGGGAACGAGCACCAATGATCCGCGTCGACCGCCAAGGCCCCATCCTTCGCCTGACGCTCGATAACCCGCCGGCCAACGCCCTGTCGCTCGAAGCCATGGAATCGCTCCAGGCCGAGCTCGACGCCGCGCGCGACGATGCGGCCGTCCGCGTGATCATCGTCGCCGCCGCGGGAAAGCTGTTCTCCGCCGGCCATGACCTGAAGGAAATGACGGCGCATCGCAGCGACCCCGACCGCGGCCGCGCCTTTTTCGAGCACACTTTCGCGCTCTGCTCGCGACTGATGCAGTCGATCGTCGAGCACCCGAAGCCGATCATTGCTGAAGTCGACGGCATTGCGACCGCTGCGGGTTGCCAGCTGGTGGCGTCCTGCGACTTGGGCGTGGCCTCCGACCGCTCGAAATTCGGTGTCAACGGCATCGACGTCGGCCTGTTCTGCTCGACGCCCGCCGTCGCCCTGACCCGCAACGTCAGCCTGAAGCGCGCGATGGAAATGCTGCTGACGGGCGAGATGATCGATGCCGCCACCGCACTCGAGTTCGGGCTCGTGAATCGCGTCGTCGCGAGCGAGTCCCTCACTGGAACGGTGAACGATCTGGCCACCAGCATCGCCGCCAAGTCGCCTTTGGCGATGAAGCTCGGCAAGCGGGCAGTCTACGAGCAGGCCGGTCTGACCCTCGCCCAAGCGTATGAGTGCGCGTCGCGCGCGATGGTCGAGAATATGTTCACGGCTGACGCCGAAGAGGGCATCAGCGCTTTCTTCGAAAAGCGTGAGCCGGAGTGGCGCGGAGAGTAGTTAACCCCAATCCTCCACCACCCACCCTCGTTCTTCCGCGAGACGCCTGAGCTTCCCATGCGGGTTCACGGCGACGGGCTCGTCGGCCCATTCCAACGCGGGTCGGTCCGACACGTGGTCGGAATAGAAGCGCACATGCCCGTGCACGCCCTGGAGGCCGGATTTCTCCACCCAGTCGGCGATCATGCGCATCTTCGCTTCGCCATAGGCATTCTCGCCGGCGATCCTCGCGTGCACGCGCTCGTCGAGGCCGATCACCGATCCGGTGCCGATCACGTCGTCGAACCCGAGTCGATCGGCGATCGCGTCGGCGTAGAGCCGGTACGAAGCCGTCGCGAGCACCAGCCGCCGCCCTTCGGCCTTGTCGCGGGCGATGGCCTTTCGTGCGCCGGGGCGGATGTTCGTGACCACCTGCGTGTCGGCGAAGCTCTCGACGAGCGGCTTCAGGTCACGCGGGTGGATTTTCGACCCGAGCAGCAGGTGATGGTTGATCTCTTTCAGCTTCGCCCGGTCGATCAGCCGCGCGACATAGGCGAGCATCGACAGCAGCACGAGCGGCAGGAAGAGCAGTCGCCACGGCGCTCGCCTCAGCGCACAATGCAGCAGGAATGGCGTGTAGGTCGCGCGCCGGGTGACGGTGCGGTCCATGTCATACACCGCGAGATCGCTCATGCCTTGCCTGCCAGAATCGCCTCGGCCAGCATGTGGTCGGCCCGCTTGTCTACGTCGATGCCAGCGACCGGGTCGCTAAGCTGCACCGCGGTTATGCTGAGGCCGAGCTTGCGGCCGACGTGGCGCAATGCCTGGTCGATGCTGAGCAGCCGCGTCAGCGAGCCAAGCAGCACGAACGGCCCCACGATCGAAACGACGCGCCAGCCCTTCTTGCGCTCGCTCTCCACCGACCGCCACAGCTCGACAGCCGCCGCGGCCTTGGGCGATCCCAGCGCGAACAAATTGGCCCCGGTGTAGGCGCCCCCGCGGAACTTGAGCCACGTGCGCTGCGCGACCGGAAATCGATCCGACAGCCGCTCGCGCTCGACCACGCCGATGCTGATGTCGCCCTCGGCGTAAGCGCAAAACTCGTCGATCGTCTCGACATCGAGCAAGGCGTGGTCGGCGGTGGTGATCAGCAGCGGCCAGCGGGTCTCCGGGTCGAAGCACAGGTCGAGGATCGTCGTTGCGATCGTCGCCTCCGACTTGCGCAGCTTGATGCGCGGATCCTTAGGGAGCACTTCCGCGATGCGCTCGGGCGACTGGCTCAAGACGATCACGTCGCCGATGTCTTCCGCCGCAAGCAGCGCTTGCACGGGCCGGCGAACCATCGGCTCGCCGCCGACCGGGATCAGCGCCTTGAGATCGGTGCCGAATTGTTCGGCAAATTCATCCCGCCCCGGCCGCGATCCGGCGAGCACGACCGCGGTCCACTTGGTCATGAAAGCCAGGACACGACCGGCTCGCCGCGCGCCTTGAGCTCGGTCATCTGCGCGAGGCGCACCGCATGGAAAATCAGGCTGATCAGCGTCCACCAGGCGACCAGCTCCAGCCCCACGTCCGGGCGGCGGAAGAGCAGGCTGGCGACGAGGATCACCATGTTCGGGTTGCGCCGTGCGGTGATCAGCCGGAACCTGCTGTCGAGCGGGCGCCAGACATGGATCTCTAGGCCGCCGAAGCGCTTGATCGAAATGCCTTCGATGATCCGCTGCGCGACATAGCCGCTCACGATTACCCCGAGCACCATGGTGGTGGTGAAGGGGGCGAGCCGGCACCCGTAGGCGGCAAGCCCGTGCTGCCACGCCCACCACCAGAATGGCGGGTGGATGAGGTCGATTCCATGATCGAACACATTGCCCCATTTGGACGAGGCGCCGGTCACGCGCGCGAGCTTCCCGTCGACGGTGTCGAGCACCATGAAGATGAACCCTGACACGACACCCAGCCAATAGTCGCCGCGCCAGAACAGGACGAAGGCGAGCACGCAGAGGATCGCGCCGATCAGCGTCACGAAATTGGGCGCGAGTCCCGCTCGCGCCGCCCAGCGTGTCAGGTAGAAGGCCGGCCGCCGCCACAGGTACAGGGTCAGCGCGTCGGTCACGCCCTTGTATGCGGCGTCGTAGGCCGCCCGCTCGACCGGCTCGGGATCGCTTGGATCGAGCGGCATGACGAACGGCCGCTCGCGCTTTCTCAGCTCGGCATAGTTCAGCTCTGTGGTTTCTGCGGGGAGCGCCTCATAGCCGTCGATCGCGTGCCCGCGCGCGATCGCGTCTGCGACAGCATCAGCGTCCTCACTCGCAGGCACATGCGCCATGACCGGCTTGCCCTCCAAGGTGAGAACGGTGCGCGGTCGGGCACGCATCGCTTTGAGCCACGCCGGGTCCCACGCATAGGCCATGCTCGCCAGCAGCGTGTCGCGGCCGGGCTGGGCGGCTTCGGCGCACTCGAACCCGGCGTTTGCGGCCAGGCGGCACGCGCGCTCGCGAGCGTCCGTGCCGAACGGCCGCGCTTCATTGTCGCCGACCGGCACGAACAGGAGGGGCGCGTCGCTCGCCATGGCGCTTGCGCATAATGGCGCGGGACTCGGCAGGGAAGGGGCGCGCGAGCGGTGCCCGGAACCGGCGCGGCTTGCCCACAGCAGCCATTTCGCGCACTAATCCGCGCCGAATGGCCGAGATCCCGGAGCAGGACAGCGATCAGCGGCACGGCTCGGTCTACCGGGTCGCGGGGACGGTCAACATCGCCAGGGCCGCGACGACCCAGCGCGAGATCGACGCGCTTCCCGATCCCCTGACCATCGATCTTAGCGAAATCAATCGCATGGACACGGTCGGCGCATGGATCATCTACCGCACCGTCCGCGACCGCGGCGCGAAAGTCATCGGCGCCAGCCGCGACGAGGTCAGCCTGTTGAAGCAAGTCGGCGAGTTCGATGTTCCGACGCGCGTTGTTCCCGACGAGCCGCATAATCTGACCTCGGTGCTTCGTGAGCTCGGGGCGTGGGTTTCCGAGATCGGCACGACGCTGGTCGGGCTGCTCGGCTTTTTCGGCTCGACCCTGATCGGCTTCAGCAACCTGATCCGCCGGCCGAAGCGGTTCCGCGTCAACGCCGTCGTGCAGCGGTTCGACGTCGTCGGCGTTCGCGCGCTCGGCATCATCGGGCTGATGAGCTTCCTCATCGGCATCGTCATCGCCCAGCAGGGGGCGGTGCAGCTCGCCCAGTTCGGGGCCGAGGTCTACACCATCAACCTCATCGGCCGGATTACTGTGCGCGAGCTCGGTGTGCTGATGACCGCAATCATGGTCGCCGGCCGTTCCGGCTCGGCCTTCGCCGCGCAGATCGGGACGATGAAGATCACCGAAGAGATCGACGCGATGCGCACGATCGGCGTATCGCCCGTCGAGGCGCTGGTGCTGCCGCGGCTCATGGCCGCGGTGCTGATGATGCCGTTGCTTGCTTTCTGGGCGATGCTCACCGCCCTGCTCGGCGGCGGCATTTTCGTCTGGCTCGACCTCACCATCCCGCCGCTCACCTACATCCAGCGCTTGCAGGAAGTGATCCCGATCACCGACCTGTGGATCGCTTTGATCAAGGCGCCGGTGTTCGGCTTCATCATCGCGCTCGCCGGCTGCTTCCAGGGCATGCTGGTGCAGGGCAACAGCGAGGAAGTCGGGTCGCGCACGACCACGGCGGTGGTGCAGTCGATCTTCCTGGTCATCGTGCTCGACGCCGTATTCGCCGTCTTCTTCAGCTCCATCGGGTGGGTATGACGGCGATCCCCAAGGAGCTCGATCCCGCGACAATCCCGGACGGCTGCAAGCCGGTCATCACCGTTCGCGGCCTTCGCAACGCGTTTGGCGACCAGGTGGTCCACGACGGGCTCGACCTCACCGTCTGCCGCGGCGAGATCCTCGGCGTCGTCGGCGGGTCGGGCACCGGCAAGTCGGTGCTTCTGCGCTCGATCATCGGTCTCCAAACGCCCGAGGCCGGCGAGATCGAGGTGCTCGGCGAGAACATGGTCGGGCGCACCGAGGACGAAGCGAAAAACATCCGCCGCCGCTGGGGGATCCTGTTCCAGAACGGCGCCTTGTTTTCGACGCTGACCGTCGCCGAGAATGTCGAAGTCCCGATCCGCGAATATTTCCCCTACATCAAGCCGCCGTTGCTCGACGAGATCGCGTCGTACAAGATCGCGATGGGCGGACTTCCGCCCGACGCGGGGCCGAAATATCCCTCCGAGCTGTCGGGCGGCATGATCAAGCGCGCCGGCCTCGCCCGGGCGCTCGCGCTCGACCCCGAACTATTGTTCCTCGATGAGCCGACCGCCGGCCTCGACCCGATCGCCGCCGCCGCGTTCGACCAGCTGATCAAGTCGCTTCAGGAGCGGCTCGACCTCACCGTGTTCCTGATCACCCACGACCTCGACACGCTGCACGCCATCTGCGACCGGATCGCGGTGCTTGCCGATCAGCATGTGATCGCGGTCGGAACGATCCCGCAACTATTGGCTTTGGACCATCCTTGGATACAAGAGTATTTCAACGGACCGCGGGGACGTGCTGCGGCCGACAGTTATGAAGAGGCCCAAGCGTAGTGGAAACCCGGTCGAACTACGTCATGGTCGGCGCGGTGACGGTGGCCCTGCTCATCGGCACCTTGCTGTTCATCGTCTGGCTCGCGGGTCTCTCGAACAAGACGACCAAATGCTACGACATCTATTTCGCGCAGGGGGTCGGCGGACTGAACAAAGGCTCGAACGTCAGCTTCTCGGGCGTCCCGGTCGGCCAGGTCACCAAGATCTCGCTGCTTCCCAACCGGCCCGAGTTCGTCTGGGTCCGGGTTGAGGTCGATCAGCAGACTCCGGTGCTCCAGGGCACCAGCGCGCAGATCCATGGCGTCGGCTTCACCGGCGTTTCGGAAATCCAGCTGACGGGCGCGGAGCGCGGCCGTCCCCCGATCGAGCAGACCGGCCCCCAGGGCTGCCCGGTGATCCCGGCGACCTCCGGCGGCATCAGCGCCTTGCTCAACAGCGCGCCGGAGCTGATCGACCGCATCCAGCGGCTCACCGAACGGCTGACCGAGCTTTTAAGCGACAAGAACCAGAATTCGATCTCCGATATTCTCGAGAATATCGATGCGACGACTGCCGAGCTCAGGAAGCACGCGCCGGAGATGGGCGACACGATCGCCGAGATTAAGATTGCTTCGCACAACGCGGGGCTCGCCGCCAACAATGTCGCCGCGCTTTCCGACAATGCGAACAAGCTGGTGAACGGCCCGGGACGCCAGTCGATCGAGAATCTGAACCAGGCGATCATCTCGGCCAAGCAATCTGCCGACAACCTCAATGCGATGATCAGCGATGCGCGCCCGGGCGTGCAGAACTTCAGCAAGGAAACGCTGCCCGAAGCCAACCGGCTCGTCCACGATCTTCGCCAGCTCACGCAGTCGCTGCAGGCGGTGTCGAACCGCGTCAACCAGCAGGGGATCGGCGGCGCGCTCGGGCCCGAGAAGCTGCCCGACTACAAACCGGGGAAACGCAAATGAGGCTGTTGCTTAGGACCGGTGCGCTCGCTTTGGCGGTGGCGCTGAGCGGCTGCTCGCTTGGCGGAATGCTCGGCGGCGGCGGCAAGGCCCCTACCACGCTGGTGACGCTCACGCCGGAAGCGGCCGAGCCTGCGCAAATCGCGCGCAGCGCCGCGGCGGGGCAAGCGGTGACGGTGATGACTCCGACCGTTCCCAAGGAGCTGGCCGCTGTTCGCGTGCCGGTCCAGGTCAACTATGTCGATGTGCAATATGTGACCAACGTCCAGCTGGTCGACACGCCCGACCGCTTGTTCCAGCGGCTGCTCGCCGAGACGATCCGCCGAACGACCAATCGCGTGGTGCTCGACCCCAATCAGACGACGCTCGATCCGGGCCTGGTGGTCAACGGCGTGTTGCAGCGCTTCGGCTATGACGCCTCCACGGGGCAGGTCGTGGTCACGTACGACGGCTCCCTGTCGACTGCCGGCGGCACACGCGTGGAGACCCGCCGCTTCACCGCCACCGCCCCCGCCGA
>Ga0207674_10004315_pt1 | contig 17137 bp, 15 predicted proteins | sample KBSCornC72_FD_184303 | JGI IMG/M metagenome (GOLD analysis project Ga0207674, IMG submission 184303) | Corn rhizosphere microbial communities from Kellogg Biological Station, Michigan, USA - KBS Corn C7-2 (SPAdes) (version 2) | ecosystem: Host-associated > Plants > Roots > Rhizosphere > Soil ... | reverse complement strand
GGTGACCGCGTCGAAGTAGCTCGTTCCCACCTCGCGCTGGTGCTTCACCGCGGTGAAGCCCTTCGGCGCCGCGGCGAACTCGGCCTCCTGCAGATCGACGAACGCCTTCATGTTGTCGCGCGCGTAGCCATACGCGAGGTTGAACATGGAGTAGTTGAGGCTGTGGAAGCCGGCGAGCGTGATGAACTGGAATCGATAGCCCATGGCGCCGAGCTCGCGCTGGAAGCGCCCGATCGTGGCGTCGTCGAGATTCTTGCGCCAGTTGAACGACGGCGAGCAGTTGTACGCGAGCAGCTTGCCGGGAAACTGCGCGTGAATCGCTTCGGCGAACTGCTTCGCGAATTGCAGGTCCGGCTTGCCGGTTTCGCACCAGATGAGGTCGGCGTAGGGTGCGTACGCGAGACCGCGCGACACGGCCTGATCGAGCCCTTTGCGCGTGCGATAGAACCCTTCTGCCGTGCGCTCGCCGGTGCAGAACGGCTTGTCGTTGTCGTCGATGTCCGAGGTGACGAGGTCGGCCGCCTCGGCGTCCGTGCGTGCGAGCAGGATCGTCGGCACGCCCAGGCAATCGGCGGCGAGCCGCGCCGCGATGAGCTTCTCGACCGCTTCACGCGTCGGCACGAGGACCTTACCGCCCATGTGGCCGCATTTCTTCACCGAGGCGAGCTGGTCCTCGAAGTGAACGCCTGCAGCGCCCGCCTCGATCATGGCCTTCATGAGCTCGAATGCATTCAGCACGCCGCCGAACCCGGCCTCGGCGTCGGCGACGATCGGCGCCAGGAAATCGACGTCGCCCTTGCCTTCCATGTGCTGGATCTGGTCTGCGCGAAGCAGCGTGTTGTTGATGCGCCGGACGACCGCGGGCACCGAGTTGACCGGGTAGAGCGATTGGTCGGGATACATCTCGCCCGCGACGTTGGCGTCGGCGGCGACCTGCCATCCGGACAGATAGATTGCCTTGAGTCCGGCCTTCACCTGCTGGAGCGCCTGGTTGCCGGTCAACGCACCGAGCGTGTTGACGAAGGGCTCCTCGTCGAGAAGCTTCCAGAGCTGTTCCGCGCCGCGACGCGCGAGCGTGTGCTCGACGTGCACGGAGCCGCGCAGCCGTACCACGTCCTCGGCCGCGTAGCCGCGTCGGATGCCCTTCCAGCGTGGATTCTCCGCCCAATCCTTCTTCAATCTTGCCGCTTCCAGATCGTAGTTCATGAGGCTCCCATCGATTGCCATGCCGGCCGCGCCGGCCGCGGTTGGTCGGTCGACGCGTTCACGGACGCGTCGTCGGTCGAAGCGCCACGGACGACGGGGATGGCCCGGTCGTCGCAGCGGGCATGGATGGGTGGCCCCTGCCCGGGGTCCGGCGGCGCGTGATCGGCGCACGCCGGGCGTGACGCCTGCAGGCTAGCAAGCGGGCGCGCGCCATTCAAGTGTTTTTGCGCGATGCGGGAGTAATTTTTCCACGTAAAATCATGTGATTAAAATTAGATTCCGCATCATGGAAAAGATATCGCGCATTTGCGCCATGTGCGTGCTGCAATGTTGAACCATGGGGCGTGGCGTCGATCGTTGGCCATAGCAAGTCACTGTTTTGCCGTAATTTATATTTGCCACCGCCACACGATCACCTCATGTCGTACTTTTCCGGTACACGGGAAAACGTTCCGGACCGACTCGCGTGCTAACGTCGCTGCGATGGCAGCGCTTCGATTGGACCGGGCGCGGCGCGAGTCGCTGAAGCGTGTCGCGGCGCTGATGTCCGGACTCGCGACCGGATGCACGAGCCTTGCTCGCTCGCGCGCCGTTGCGCGCGTCGTCGTCGTCGGTGGCGGATACGGCGGCGCCAGCGCGGCGACATACCTCAAGCGGTGGGGCCGCGACGATGTCGACGTGACGCTCGTCGACGAGAACGACGCGTTCGTCTCGTGTCCGCTCTCCAATCGGGTCATCGGCGGCTCGGCATCGATGAGCGACATCACGGTGCCGTACGACGGGTTGGCGCGGCGGGGCGTGCGCGTCGTGCGCGACCGCGCGCTTGCCGTCGACGTCGAGCATCGCACCGTGCGCCTCGCGCGCGGCGATCCGCTCGCGTACGACCGGCTCGTGCTTTCGCCGGGCGTCGACTTCCTGCTCGATCGCATCGAAGGCATGGCGAGCGAAGCGGCGCGCGATCGCTTCCTGCATGCATGGAAAGCGGGGCCTCAGACGCTCGCATTGCGCGGTCGCATCGAAGCGATGCCCGATGGTGGCGTATTCGCGATCTCCATCCCGCAGGCGCCATTTCGGTGCCCGCCCGCGCCTTACGAGCGCGCATGCCTCGTTGCCGGGTACCTGCGCCGCGCCAAGCCGCGGAGCAAGGTATTGATATTCGATGCGAACGCGGACGTGCAATCGGAGAAGGATCTCTTCACGCGCGCATGGGCCGAGCAGTATCGCGGCATCGTGGAATATCGGCCCGACCACGTCCTCACCGGCGTCGACCGCGACAGCGGCGTTGCGCGCTTCGAGATCGCCGAGGACGAGCGACCCGACGTGCTGAACGTCATACCGCCGCAGAGCGCGGGCTCGATCGCGCGAGCGGCCGGCGCCATCACCGCCAACGATCGATGGTGCGAGGTCGACTTTCGCACGTTCGAATCGATCAAGGTGCCCAACGTGCACGTGCTCGGCGACTCCATCCAGATCGCACCCGCGATGGCGAAGTCGGGCGACATGGCGAGCGCGCACGGACGGCTCGTCGCCGCGGCGATCGTGTCATTGCTGCAGGAGAGGCCGCTCGAGCCGCAGGCCATCCGCACGATCTGCTACAGCTTCCTGACCGACCGCGCGGCGGTGCACCTTTCGTCGCTGCATCGCTACGACGCCGATGAGAAGACCTACGTCCCTGTCACCGGCGCCGGCGAGGTGTCGCGCGCGATGAGCGAGGCCGATGGCGAAGCCGCGCTCGCGTGGGCGCATGCGCTGTGGCGCGACATGCTCGGCTAGCGTGCCTCGACTCGTCCGGCACGAGTCGAGCGCCGCGTGGCGATGCGACGGTTCGCGGAAGCTGCATCGAAGCCCCACCCCGGCAGCGGGCTGCCTGCGCCGTCAGGACGCGCGTCGCGGCACGCCGCGACGCGCCCCCCACAGCAGACCCAACGCGAGCGGCACGAGCGTCCCTGTGCCGGGCACCGGCACCTGGGACATCGAAACCTGGTAGGTGTAATACGGGTTGGGGTCCTTCAGCATGGACACGTAGTCGAAGATGCCGACGCCGTCCGAAATGCCGAAGAACCATTGCGAGAGCGGGAGCGGATCCGCATTCAGGCCGCATCCGAAACCGCTCGGTCCGCAGTTGGTCCCGAAGAGCGCGCCGTAGAGCGTTCCGTCGGGGTTGAATCCGAGGAACGAGCTATCGACCGTCGTCTCGTCCCACGGGATTCCATCCCACACGAACGAAACGTCGGTGAAGAGTCCGGTCTGCGAGACGGAGTCGTTCGGCACGATGATCGAGCTGTCGAACGTGAACGTTCCCGTCGACGAGCGGCCGGCGAGCGGCCCGTCGGTGACGGCAACGCTGAACTGATAGGTCGCCGGCGCCGCCTGCGCCACCGTGCCTACGAGGCACATCATGCAGAACACCGCTCGCGCTGCGTTTGCAAAACGTGTCATGGATCCCCCCGAGGTCGATACGCCGCGCAATTTACGCACGCCCGCGGCACTGCGACGAATCACCCGCCGAACGGCAGGAAAAAAAACGGCGCCCGATGGGCGCCGGATGATGGCAATGCGTTGACGGGTCAGGCGACGGGCTCGGCCTCCTCGGGCGCGCTGCTCTCCTCGAAGGCCAGCGTGATCTTGTCCTCGTCGTCGATGTCGATGGCGACCTTGCCGCCGTTGACGAGCTTGCCGAACAACAGCTCGTCGGCGAGGGCCTTGCGGATCGTGTCCTGGATGAGCCGCGCCATCGGACGCGCGCCCATCTGCGGGTCGAAGCCCTTGCGCGCCAGGTACTCGCGCAGCTTCGGCGAGAACGACGGATCGACCTTCTTCTCCTGGAGCTGTGCCTCGAGCTCGAGCAGGAACTTGTCCACCACGCGCAGGATGACCTCGTGATCGAGCGACGCGAACGAGATCGTCGCGTCGAGCCGGTTGCGGAATTCCGGCGTGAACATGCGCTTGATCTCGGCCATCTCGTCGCCGGCCTGCTTCTCGGTGGCGAACCCGATCGTGTGGCGCGCGAGCTCGCCGGCGCCGGCGTTGGTGGTCATGATGATGATCACGTTGCGGAAGTCGGCCTTGCGACCGTTGTTGTCGGTCAGCGTGCCGTGATCCATCACCTGCAGCAGGATGTTGAAGATGTCCGGGTGCGCCTTCTCGATCTCGTCGAGCAGCAGCACGCTGTACGGATGCTTGGTGATGCCCTCCGTCAGCTGGCCGCCCTGGTCGAAGCCGACGTAGCCGGGCGGCGCGCCGATGAGGCGCGACACCGCATGACGCTCCATGTATTCGGACATGTCGAAGCGCAGGAGCTCGACGCCCAGGCAATACGCGAGCTGCCGCGCGACTTCCGTCTTGCCGACGCCCGTGGGACCCGAGAAGAGGAAGTTGCCGATCGGCTTGCGCGGATTGCCGAGGCCCGAGCGCGCCATGCGTATGGCGGCGACCAGCGCATCGATCGCCTTGTCCTGGCCGAACACGACGTTCTTGAGATCGCGGTCGAGCATCTTCAGCGCGTTGCGGTCGTCCGACGTGACGTTCTTCGCAGGGATGCGCGCGATCTTCGCGACGATCTCCTCGACCTCGGTCTTGCCGATGACCTTCTTCTGCCGCGACTTCGGCAGGATCTTCTGCGCCGCGCCCGCCTCGTCGATCACGTCGATCGCCTTGTCGGGCAGGTGACGGTCGTTGATGAACCGCGCGGCAAGCTCCGCCGCGGACGTGAGCGCCGCCGGCGCGTACTTCACGCCGTGATGCTGCTCGAAGCGCGTCTTCAGGCCCTTGAGGATCTCGATGGTCTCGCCCACCGAAGGCTCCGGCACGTCGACCTTCTGGAAGCGCCGCGACAGCGCGTGGTCCTTCTCGAAGATCTGACGGAACTCCGCATAGGTGGTCGCGCCGATGCACTTCAGCGCGCCGGTGGACAGCGCCGGCTTCAGCAGATTCGAGGCGTCGAGCGTTCCGCCGGACGCGGCGCCCGCGCCGATGATCGTGTGGATCTCGTCGATGAACAGGATCGACTTCGGATTCTCGGACAGCTGCTTCAGCACGGCCTTCAGCCGCTGCTCGAAATCGCCGCGATACTTGGTGCCGGCGAGGAGCGCGCCCATGTCGAGCGAGTACACCTGGTACTCGAGCAGCAGCTCGGGCACCTCGCCGTCGTTGATGCGACGCGCAAGGCCCTCCGCGATGGCGGTCTTGCCGACACCGGCTTCGCCGACGAGCAGCGGGTTGTTCTTGCGGCGGCGGCAGAGCACCTGCACGACGCGCTCGAGCTCGTGCTCGCGGCCGATCAGCGGATCGATCTTGCCGTTCTTGGCGAGCTGGTTGAGGTTGACGGTGTACGCGTCGAGCGCGCCCTGCGACTCGCTGCCGCCCTCGCCGTCCTCCTTGGCATCCGAGGATTTGTCCTGCTTGTGCTGCGGGCTCTTGGTGATCCCGTGCGCGATGTAGTTGACCACGTCCAGGCGCGTCACGCCGCGCTGGTTCAGGAAATAGACCGCGTGCGATTCCTTCTCGCCGAAGATGGCGACGAGCACGTTGGCGCCGGTGACTTCCTTCTTGCCCGACGACTGCACGTGCAGGATCGCGCGCTGGATCACGCGCTGGAAGCCCTGCGTGGGCTGCGTGTCGGCGTCGCTGTGCGGCGCGAGCCGGGGCGTGTGCTCGTTGATGAAATCGGTCAGGACTCCCCGCAGCTCCTCCAGATCGACACCGCAGGCCTTCAGGACCTCGGCGGCGGAGGGGTTGTCCAGCATCGCGAGCAGCAGGTGCTCCACGGTGATGAACTCGTGCTGTTTCTGCCTGGCCTCGACGAAGGCCATGTGGAGGGAGACTTCCAGTTCCTGCGCAATCATCTTGCTTCCTCGGATTCCGGCCGGAAACCATTCCCGGCGGAGTGCTGCATCACTACCTTACTACGCAGGCCGGCTTATGCCAGCCTTAACGATCACGTCTCCTCCATCGTGCACTGCAGCGGATGTTGATGCTTGCGCGCGATGTCGATCACCTGGTCGACTTTCGCGGCCGCGACTTCCCGCGTGTAAGTGCCGCAAACACCCATCCCTTCGCGATGCACCTGCAGCATCACCTGCGTCGCTTTCTCGCGACTCATGCCGAAGACAGTTTGGAGCACGACGACGACAAAGTCCATCGGCGTGTAGTCGTCGTTGAGTAGGAGAACTTTGTACAGCGGCGGCGGCTTGACCCGCGCTCTCTCCTTCTCGAGAACGCTGCCGTGCTGCTCCTGGTTGGCCATCGTCGCCTACGCACCCCTTGCGGAGCCTCGCAAGCTCCTAACTGGGGTTTATGTTTGATGATTACAACAGTTTTTTCAAGGGGAAACCCGATGGACGGCCCCACCCTTGACGCCCGCTGACCAGGACGCGTAAAAACGGTGATGTTTGGCGCCCGAAAGGCTTTCCCCTGCTCGCTGCGGGCCTGCGACTCGACTCTTCGCGTGTGGTGGCTGCCGGTCTCGACGGCAGCCGCCGGCCAGACGCAACCTTAAACCAATCCCTGTAAGGAACAAGCTGTATGGCAACCGGAACCGTCAAGTGGTTCAACGACGCGAAGGGCTACGGGTTCATCACCCCGGACGACGGCGGCGAGGACCTGTTCGCGCACTTCTCGGCGATCAACATGCAAGGGTTCAAGACGCTGAAGGAAGGTCAAAAGGTCAGCTTCGAAGTGACCCAGGGCCCCAAGGGCAAGCAGGCGTCGAACATTCAGGCCGCATGACTTTGGCCATCTGACCGCTTGACTGCCGGCGCGCCCAGGGAGGTGCGCCGCCGGCCAAGGAACCCGCCCATGCACTTCCGGGCGGGTTTTTGTTTTCTGGCCCGGTCCTTCGCAGCGACCGAAGAATGTCGACCGGTTTTACAAATGTGGTGTTGCCGGCACGAAACATCAAGTCGCATGCCGCTGTCATCGCGCCCAGAACCTAAGTCGCGACTGCCGTGATGCCGCCGGTGCGGCGAAACGCGAGCGCCGGCTCGCGTCCCGCCAACCGGGCCGCTTCGCCGCTTGACTACATTCTCTCGATCATCGCCGCCCCGAAGCCCGAGCAGGACACCTGCTTGGCACCTTGCATCAGGCGCGCGAAATCGTAGGTGACGACTTTGTCGCCGATCGTCTTCTCGAGGCTCGAGATGATGATCTGCGACGCTTCCTTCCATCCCATGTGGTTCAGCATCATCTCGGCGGACAGGATCTCGGAGCCGGGGTTGACGTAGTCCTTGCCGGCGTACTTCGGCGCGGTGCCGTGCGTGGCTTCGAAATTGGCGACGGTGTCCGACAGGTTGGCGCCCGGGGCGATGCCAATGCCCCCGACTTCGGCGGCCAGCGCATCCGAGATGTAATCGCCGTTGAGATTGAGCGTGGCGATCACGTCGTACTCCGCGGGACGCAGCAGGATCTGCTGCAGCATCGCGTCGGTGATCACGTCCTTGATCACGATGTCCTTGCCGCTGCGCGGATGCTTGAACGACATCCACGGGCCGCCATCGATCGGCTTCGCGCCGAACTCGCGCGCGGCGAGCGCGTAGCCCCAGTCGCGGAACGCGCCCTCGGTGAACTTCTGGATGTTGCCCTTGTGCACGAGCGTGACCGACCGCCGCTCGTTGTCGATGGCGTACTGGATCGCGCGGCGGATGAGGCGATCCGAGCCTTCGCGCGACACCGGCTTGATCCCGATCCCCGACGTCGCGGGAAAGCGGATCTTCTTGACGCCCATCTCGTTGATGAGGAAGTCGATCACCTTCTTCGCTTGCGCGGATTCGGCCGGCCATTCGATGCCTGCGTAGATGTCTTCCGAGTTCTCGCGGAAGATCACCATGTCGATCTTCTCGGGCTCCTTCACCGGCGAAGGCACGCCACGGAACCAGCGCACCGGTCGCAGGCACACGTAGAGGTCGAGCTCCTGGCGCAACGCCACGTTGAGCGAGCGGATTCCGCCACCGACCGGCGTGGTGAGCGGACCCTTGATCGAGACGACGTAGTCCTTGACGATCTCCAGCGTCTCCGGGGGCAGCCAGACGTCGGGACCGTACACCTTGGTCGACTTCTCGCCTGCGTAGATCTCCATCCAGTGGATCTTTCGCTTGCCGCCATACGCCTTCGCGACCGCCGCATCGACGACCTTGATCATCACCGGGGTGATGTCGACACCGGTGCCGTCACCTTCGATGTACGGGATGATCGGGTTGTCCGGGACATTGAGACTAAAATCCCGGTTGACGGTGATTTTGGCGCCGGCCGACGGCACCTTGACGTGCTGGTACATGGAATCTCCTGGCGGGGGCGTGGGGCGGGCGCGGCCCCGGCGCGATGACCCGCGGCGCATGCAATTCAGCGCCACCAAGTCGTTCAAAACGTTCGATTATCCTCCAATTTGCCGGGGCCTGCCACCGATCGCGCGACGCCCGCGCCGGCACGGCGCAAGCCGCGACCGGTCGATGTGATCCTGCTGAACAAGCCGTACGGCGTTCTGTGCCAGTTCAGCGGCGACGGCGTGCGACGCACGCTGGCCGATCTCGTCGACGAGCCGCACGTGTACCCCGCCGGCCGGCTCGACGCGGACAGTGAAGGCCTCGTCGTGCTCACCGCCGACGGCGCGCTTCAGGCGCGCATCACCGATCCACGCGCCAAGTGGCCGAAGGTGTACTGGGTGCAAGTGGAAGGCACGCCGCACGACGCGCAGATCGCGCATCTCGCGCGCGGCGTCGCGCTGCGCGACGGCGTCACGCGGCCCGCCGACGTCGCGCGCATGCACGAGCCCGCGTCGCTTTGGCCGCGCGACCCGCCGATCCGGTCGCGCCAATCGATCCCGACCGCGTGGCTGCGCATCGTCCTGTCCGAAGGACGCAACCGCCAGATCCGGCGCATGACCGCCGCGGTCGGGTTGCCGACGCTGCGGCTGGTTCGCTATGCGGTGGGCGCGTGGACCCTCGACGGTCTCGCGCCCGGCGAGAGTCGACGTGAGCGCGTGCTATCATCCGCGCCCGTCTGCTGACCCCGGGCCGCGACTGGTTCACGGCTCCAAGCACTCCCGCCCCCGCGCATGATTCGCCGCCTGCTCGCCCGCCTGCTCCCTGGCCGGTCGGCGCGCAAGCCCAAGGTCTACGCCGCGTCGGCGCATCCGGTGCGTGCGGCCCAGCTTTCTCACGCGGCGCGCACGGTCATCCGCAACCTCCAGGACGCCGGCTTCAAGGCGTACGTCGTCGGCGGCGCGGTGCGCGACCTGCTGCTCGGCATCGAGCCCAAGGACTTCGACGTCGCGACCGACGCCACGCCGGAGCAGGTGAAGCCGCTGTTCCGCCGCGCGTTCATCATCGGGCGCCGCTTTCGCCTCGTCCACGTCCACATCGGCAGCGAGGTCGTCGAGGTGTCGACGTTCCGCGCCGCGCAGACGGGTGAGGACGCCACCGACGAGCACGGCCGGCTCCTCTCGGACAACGTGTACGGATCGCAGGCGGAGGACGCGCTGCGGCGCGACTTCACGATCAACGCGCTGTACTTCGATCCGGCCGACGATACGATCTGGGATTACGTGGGCGGCGTGCCGGACATCCGCGCCCGGCGACTGAAGCTCATCGGTCCGCCGGTGACGCGGTATCGCGAAGACCCGGTGCGCATGCTGCGCGCGGTGCGCCTGGCGGCGAAGCTCGGCCTGGCGATCGAATCGCGCACCGCCGAGCCGATCTCGCGCCTCGCGCCCCTCATGTCGAACGTACCGCCGGCGCGGCTCTTCGACGAGATGCAGAAGCTGCTGCTCTCGGGTCATGCGGTGGAGACACTCCGCAGCCTGCGCGCGCACGGGCTTTCGCACGGCCTGCTGCCGCTGCTCGACGTCATCCTCGAGCAGCCGCTCGGGCAGAAGTTCATCGACGCGGCGTTGCTCGGCACCGACGCGCGCGTGCGCGAAGACAAGGGTGTATCGCCTGCGTTCCTCTTCGCCACGTTGCTGTGGCATGAAGTGCTCGTCACCTGGAACGCGGCGAAGGCGCGCGGCGAGCGCGCGCTGCCCGCGCTGTTCGACGCCATGGACAAGGTCCTGGAGGCGCAGGCCGCGCGCATCGCGATCCCGCGCCGCTTCGAGGCGACGATCAAGGAGATCTGGGCGCTGCAGCCGCGCTTCGAGCAGCGTGCGGGCGCGCGGCCCTTCCGCCTGCTCGAGCATCCGCGCTTTCGCGCCTCGTACGATTTCCTCGTGCTGCGCGGCGAGTCGGGGGAAGTGCCCGCGGAGCTGGTCGACTGGTGGACCCGATTTCAAGATGCGTCGGCCGAAGCACGCGAGGCGATGCTGCGCCCCGACGAAGGACCCAAGAAGCGCCGACGCTCGCGAAGCCGGGGCCGCAAGAAGCAGGCGAGCGCCGAGCTCGGCGCTCCGCCGGCGGACGGCGGCGCCAGCGGCGGCGAAGCGTGACCGCGGCGCTGGCTTACGTCGGCCTCGGCAGCAATCTCGCGCATCCGCGGCGGCAGCTCGCCCGCGCATTGCGCGCGCTCGATCGCGTGCCGGCGTCGCGCGTCGTCGCCGTTTCACGCAGCTATCGAACCGCGCCGATCGGTGCGCCCGGTCCGCAACCCGATTACGTCAATGCGGTCGCGGCCATTCGCACGTCGCTGACACCGCGCGCTCTGCTGCGATCGCTCCTTGCGATCGAGCGGCGGCACGGACGGCGCCGCGATGCCGCGACGCCCCGCAACGCGGCGCGAACGCTCGATCTCGATTTGCTACTATACGGCGGTCGTCGCGTGCACGGCGTCGGCATGACGTTGCCGCATCCGCGCATGCATGAGCGCGCATTCGTGCTGCGGCCGCTTGCCGACGTCGCGCCCCATGCGCGCATTCCAGGCCGCGGCCTCGCGCGGCGTCGCTTGCGCGCGCTGCGCGACCAGCGCGTCGTGCCGACCCGCCGTCATTTCGTGCGCTAGCCGCCCGCCGCCATGGAGCTTCCGAAGCGCCGCTACATCGTGGTCGAAGGGCCGATCGGCGCGGGCAAGACCAGTCTCGCGCGCGAGCTCGCGGAGCGGCTTCACGCCGACACGCTGCTCGAGCAGCCGGAAGACAATCCGTTCCTGTCGCGCTTCTACGAGGACATGCCGCGCTTCGCGCTGCCGGCACAGCTGACATTCCTGTTCCAGCGCGTCGATCAGTTGCGCGGCCTCGCGCAGCTCGACCTCTTCCGCCGCCCGACGGTCGCCGACTTCCTGCTCGACAAGGATCCGCTCTTCGCGCGTCTCAACCTCAACGACGACGAGTACGCGCTGTACGACAAGGTGTATCGGCATCTGCGGCCGCAGACGCCGACGCCCGACCTGGTGATCTACCTGCAGGCGCCGGTGGACACGCTCGTCGAGCGCGTGATGCGCCGTGGCGTGCCCTACGAGCGCGCGATGCCGGAGGCGTATCTCGCGCGCCTCGCCGACGCCTACACCCGCTTCTTCTACGGCTACGAGGATGCGCCGCTCCTGATCATCAACAGCGCGCGGCTCAATTTCGTCGACAATCCCGCCCACCTCGATCTGCTCATCGAGCGCATGCAGGCCATGCGGGGACGGCGCGAGTTCTTCAACCTTGGCAGCGGCTGAGCCCGCGGGCGCGGCGTCCTACGGCGGAGCCACGGCTCGCCGGCGGCTCACCGTGCCGGGCGTCGCGTCGCTCGCGCGCGACGGCGCGAAGATCGCGATGCTGACCTGCTACGACGCGAGCTTCGCCGCTGCGTGCGAGCGCGCGGGCGTCGACGTGCTGCTCGTCGGCGACTCGCTCGGCATGGTCATACAGGGCCACGCGTCGACGTTGCCGGTCACGCTGGACGACGTGGTCTATCACACGCAGGCCGTTGCGCGGGGATGCAGGCGGCCGCTGCTGATCGCCGACCTGCCCTTCGGCACGTATCAGTCGACGCCGGGGCACGCGTATGCCGCCGCGGTGCGCGTGCTGCAGGCGGGTGCCCAGATGGTGAAGGTCGAAGGCGGCGCCTGGCTCGCGCAAACGATCGAGTTCCTCGTCACGCGTGGCGTCCCGGTGTGCGCGCACGTAGGATTGCAGCCGCAGAAGGTCAACGTCCTGGGCGGATATCGCGTCCAGGGCAAGGGCGACGACGCCGACGCCGTGATCGCGGATGCACGGGCGGTCGAAGCGGCGGGCGCCGCGTTGGTCGTGATCGAATGCGTTCCGCGCGCCGTGGCCTTGCGCATCTGCGAGGCCGTGCGCATTCCCACCATCGGCATCGGTGCAGCGCCCGAGTGCGCGGGCCAGGTGCTCGTGCTCTACGACGCGCTCGGCATCCAGGCCACGCCGCCGGCACGCTTCGTGCGCAATTTCATGCAGGGCGCGGACGGCATCGAGTCGGCGCTGCGCGCCTACGTGGATGCGGTGAAGGACGGCACGTTTCCCGCCGCCGAGCATTGCTTCTGAGGAGCCGCCATGGACGTCATCCAGACCACCGAGGCATTGCGCGCACGGCTCGCGCACGCGGGTCGCATCGCCTTCGTGCCGACGATGGGCAACCTCCATGCCGGTCATCTTTCGCTGATGCGCATCGCCCGCCAGCACGGCGACGTGGTCGTCGCGAGCATCTTCGTCAATCGCCTGCAGTTCGCGCCCAACGAGGACTACGACCGCTATCCGAGAACGTTCGAGGCCGATCTCGCCGGGCTGCGCTCGGAAGGCGTCGACGTGCTGTTCGCGCCGCACGAGCAGGACGTGTACCCGACGCCGCAGGTGTATCGCGTGCAGGTGCCGCCGCTCGGCGAGGACCTCGAGGGCCAGTTCCGTCCGCGCTTCTTCGAAGGCGTGTGCACCGTCGTGCTGAAGCTCTTCAACATGGTGCAGCCTGATGCGGCGGTATTCGGCAAGAAGGACCGGCAGCAGCTCAAGATCGTGCGCGGGATGGTGCAGTCGTTCAACATGCCGATCCAGATCGTGCCCGCGGAGACGGTGCGCGCCGACGACGGCCTTGCGCTGTCGTCACGCAACAACTACCTGTCGCGCGACGAGCGTGCGGAAGCGCCGCGGCTTTATCGGACGCTGCGCTTCATCGCCGACGCCATCGCCCAAGGGCGCACGGACTACGCGAACCTCGAGGCCGAGGGCCGCATGGACCTCGCGCATCACGGCTGGAAGGTCGACTACGTCGCGGTGCGGCACGGACTGGCCCTGCGCACTCCGCATCCCGAGGGATACGATCACCCCAACCTGCTGATCGTGCTCGCCGCCGCGACGCTCGGCAGCACGCGGCTCATCGACAACGTGGACGTCATCAGGAAAGACGGCGAGGACTGAGTCCGCCGCCCGGAACTCCCGCGCGCCGCGTGCCGCCGGGCCGCAGCGCGGTCCAGTTCGCGATGACGGCGAGCACGACGCCGAGCGCTGCCGTCCATGTCCAGCGGTAGCCTTCGAACAGCGTCGACAACGCGAGCGCCACGACCGGCACCGCGACCCCGACATACGCCGCGCGCGAAGGGCCGACGTGCTTCATCAGCGTCAGGTACGCGCAGAACGCGACGACACTTCCGAATACGCTGAGGTACGCGAGCGACAGGAGGTACGCCCGGCCCGTGTCGAACGTCCAGTGCACGCCGTGGAGCGTCGCCGCGAGGGCAGCCACGACGGCGCCGTAGAGCATGCTCCACGCAGTGCCCGGCAGCACGGGAATGCCGGCGCGCTGGTTGCGCACGGCCGCGAGGTTGCCCGCGCTCGCGATCACCGTCGCACCCAGGCCGAACACGATGCCGAGCGCCGCGCCGCCTCCGTCGCGGACGCGCTCGAGCTCGGGCAGGAAGAGGAGCGCGACGCCGAGCACGCCGAGCGCCGCGGCGAACAGTGTGCGCGCGGCGAGCGGCGCGCCGAAAACAATGCGGGCGCCGATCGGATTCATGAAGACGATGGTGGAGAACAGCACGGCGACGAGCCCGGACGTCGCATAGTGCTCGGCCCAGTACACGCCGACGTAGTTGAGTCCGAACAGCAGCCCGCCCTGCAGCCCGATGAACGTGTGCGCGCGCGCGTCGAAGCGCAGCGAGCGGCCGGTGAGCGCGCACCACGCGCCGAGGAGGACCGCCGCGAGTGCGAAGCGGTAAGCGACGGAAGCGTCGGGTGCGACGGCGCCGAGCTGGTACTTGATCGCCAGCCACGTCGAGCCCCAGATCACCGCTGCGGCGACGAACAGGATGCCGCTCGCCGGTGCGCGGTCGTTGCTCATCGAACGATTGTAGCGATCGACGTGCAGCCGGCCCGAGCCGGTCGCCCGCGGGGCGCGCGGACTGTCATGGCGACTCGACCGGTACGGTCCCGAGGAACGACTCCATGCGCGCGACCTCGGCGTCGAAGCCTCGAGCAAACGCCTTGCCATGCGGCGCGGCGGCCACGAAACCCGGCCGGACGTCCAGGCCCCCGCGCGTGCGCGCGATGTTGACCCAGCCGATCGCGCGATCGCGCCAGAGGAGCGGCAGCGCGTAATACCCGAATCGCCGCTTTGCGGCCGGCGTATACGCCTCGAACCGATAGTCCCAGCCGTGGAGATGCTCGAAGCGGCGTCGATCCCACACCAGCGGATCGAAGGGCGCGACGAACCGCACCGCGTCGTCCGGCTCGGGCGGCGGCGCCGCGTCGTCGGGCGGCCACACGTACGTGAGGCTATCGACGGTCGTCCGGGCGATCGCGTCGCGCGACAGGAATCGCCCGAGCTCGCGCTCGCGCGCGGCCGCGTCGAAAGCCTCGTCGGCGGCCATGCGCATCAGCTCCCTCAGCGAGGCCACCGGCAGCGGCGCATACAGGCGCATCAACAGGTCGGCGACACCGGCGAACCGCGCACGCGCGGAGAGCGCGCGCGGAAACGCTGGCGCGATCCGGTAAAGCCTGATGCCGCCGTCCCGGCCGGCGATCTCGAGGATGCCGCGATAGTGCAGGACCTGCAGCAGGCGCGTCGTGGCGGCGCTCTGGCCACCCCATCCATTCACCACCGCCGTTCGTCCGAACGCGCGCGTCAGGTCACGCGGATGGGTGGGGCCGTTGCGCGCGATGAATTCGACGATGCGCGCGGACAGCTTCGGATGCTCCTTCTCGACATGCCACGTTCGCGCGAGGGTCCGCGGATGGAGCAGCCGCCGCAGCCGCGCGGGCAGCACCCCGTGCACATGAACGAAATCCTCGATGAGGCCGCCTGCCTCGAAGGCGCGGTCGAGGTCGCCGACCCTGTAGCCCGGCACGCGTGCGCGCAGGATGAGGTCCTGTGCGCGCGCCGGCGCGCGAAGGGGATCGATCTGCACGAATCCGAGCGATGCCACGGCGGCGGCGAGGTCGCGCGGCGGGAACAGCGTGCGCGCCGCGGCATGCCGGCGCAGCGAGGCGGTGGACGCGGTCGTGCGTGTCACCGTGAGGCAGCGCTCACGCTGCGCGCAGCGCGTCGACGATGCGCAGCCGCGCCGCGCGCGCAGCGGGCAGGAAGCCGCCGACGAATCCCATCACGAGCGAGAACGCGAGCGATGCCATCACGATCCCCGGCGTCAGCGTGAACCCGAACGCGATCTCGGCGAAAGTCTGGAAATTGGTCGTCGAGATCGACAGCGCCTGCATCGCGGAGGCGCCGAGCAGTCCCAGCACGCCCCCCACGAGCCCGAGCAGCAGCGCCTCGCCGAGGAATGCGACCAGGATGGCGGTGCGCGAGAAGCCGAGCGCGCGCAGGGTGCCGATCTCGCCCACGCGCGAGGCGACGCTCGCGTACATCGTGATCATGGCGCCGATGATCGCGCCAATGGAGAAGATGATCGAGATGCCCGTGCCGAGATAGGTCAGGAACTTGGCGAGGGCTTCCGATTGATCGGCGTAGAAGCGCGTCTCGCGCTTGAGCTCGACGGTGAGTCGCGGGTCGGCTTCGAGCTCCGACTTCACGGCATCGAACCGCTCGGGGTCGGCGAGCTTGAACAGGATCGACGAATAGCCCGTGCGGCGAAACGCCTGCAGGAGCTGCTCGGCGTCGCCCCAGATCTCCGAATCGAATCCGCTGTGCCCGGCGTCGAACACGCCGACGACGGTCCAGTCGCGCGACGCGAAGCGCACGGTTTCCCCGAGCCCTGCGCCCTGGAATCCGTCCGCGATCGCGCGGCCTGCGACGACTTCGGCGCTGCCGGGGCGAAACATGCGGCCTTCGACGAGATGCACCTGTGGCCGCAGCGCGAGACCGGCCGGCGTGACGCCGCGTATCACGACGTTGGCGGCCTTGCCGTTGCTGCGCTTCGGGAGGCTGATGAGCACCACCGGCTCGCGCGAAACGAGCGGCCGCCCATCCTCGCCCGTCGCGATGTCGGGGATACTGTCGACGATCCCGGCCTGGCTGCGATCGATGCCGCTCTGGACTTCGGTCTGCGAGCCGCGCCGGATGACCACCACGTTGTCGTCCTGGCCCGTTGACACGAGCGTCTTCTGCAGGCCCGCGGCGAGCATGAGCACGGTCGCGAACACGTAGACGACGAGCCCCATGCCGCCCGCGGTCAGCGCGGTGGTGAGCCGTCGCGCCACCATGTTGCGCGCGATGTAGCTCAGCGGAATCGCCACGGCGCGCCCTCAGCCGATCGTGCGCAAGCCGTCGACGATGCGGATGCGCGCCGCGCGCCACGCGGGCACGATCGCGGCGATCACGCCGACGAGCAGTCCGGCGCCGACCTGCATCAGCATGGTCTCGCGCGAAATCGCAAGCCCGGACAGGATCGCGCCCACCGCGTCGGCGAAGCCCTGCGCAACCGGGAATGTGAGCGCGATGCCCACGCCCGCACCCAGCATGGCGATGCCGAGCGACTCGGCGAAGATCAGGAACGCGACGAACCCGGCACCGAATCCGAGCGCCTTCAAGGTCGCGTACTCGCCGTAGCGCTCGCGCGCGGTCATCGCCATCGTGTTGGCCATCACCGCCATGATGATGACGATCACGATGAAGCTCACCGC
>Ga0207674_10004313_pt1 | contig 17140 bp, 17 predicted proteins | sample KBSCornC72_FD_184303 | JGI IMG/M metagenome (GOLD analysis project Ga0207674, IMG submission 184303) | Corn rhizosphere microbial communities from Kellogg Biological Station, Michigan, USA - KBS Corn C7-2 (SPAdes) (version 2) | ecosystem: Host-associated > Plants > Roots > Rhizosphere > Soil ... | reverse complement strand
CTCTCGACGCTCCGGGCGGTGGAGGAGGGACTGCGGCGCGGGTCGCACATGCTGCGCTATGCGACTGAAGATGATTTCGGTCTGCCGAAAACGGCTTTCAACGTCTGCACCTTTTGGTTGATCGAGGCGTTGCACTTTACGGGAAGGGATGCCGATGCCCGTGAACTGTTCGAGGAGATGCTTTCCAGAAGAACGGCGGCGGGGTTGCTGTCGGAGGATATCGATCCGGTGACCGGGGAACTATGGGGCAATTATCCGCAGACCTATTCGCTGGTGGGAATGATTAACTGCGCCGTGTTGCTGAGCAAACCGTGGAGCAGCGTGAGATGACGGGATGCGGCCGATGACGCGGCTCATCGTGGTTTCCAACCGTGTCCAGCCGCCGAACAAGAATGGGGGAGCACAAGGCGGGCTGGCGATCGCACTTCAGGCGGCGCTCCGGGAATATAGCGGGCTCTGGTTCGGCTGGTCGGGCGGGGTGACTGAGCATTTCTCAGGTGAGATCGATTTCCAGACGACCGAAGGCGTGACCACTGCGACCGTCGATCTCGAAGAGCAGGACGTCGACGAATATTATAACGGCTACGCCAACCGGACGCTGTGGCCGCTCTTCCATTACCGGATCGATCTGGCCGAGTTCGAGCGCGATTTTGCGGGCGGCTACGCGCGGGTCAACGCCCGCTTCGCCGATACGCTGGCGCCGCTGATCCAGCCGGATGATATGGTGTGGGTGCACGATTATCATCTGTTCCCGTTGGGACGGGAACTGCGCCAGCGTGGCGTGCGCAACCGGATCGGCTTTTTCCTGCACATCCCGTGGCCGCCGACCAACCTGCTGCTGTCGCTGCCGAACCATCGCGAACTGGTCGAATCACTGTTTGACTATGACGTAATCGGTTTCCAGTCCGATGCCTGGCGCGACAGCTTCATCCATTATGTCACCGAACAGATGGGCGGGCATGCCGGAGCCGATGATGTCGTCAGCCTCGGCGGACGCGCGATCACCGTGCTGGCCTGTCCGATCGGGATCGATTTCAAGGAATTTAGCGAAGCTGTGAACTCGACCGCTGCCCGGCTGTCTCGCTATCGCGCGCGCCAGAGCGTGGCCGGGCGCGAGATGATCATGGGCGTCGATCGGCTCGATTATTCCAAGGGCCTGGAAGAACGCTTCCTCGGCTATGAGCGCTTTCTGCGGAATCATCCCGAGCAGCATGGCGAGGTGTTCCTGCTGCAGATCGCGCCGCCATCGCGGGAGGATGTGCAGAGCTATCAGCAGATCCGCGCGAGCCTCGATGCGCTGTCCGGCCGGATCAACGGCGAGTTCGCCGATTTCGACTGGGTACCGATCCGCTATGTGAACCAGGGCTATCCGCGCGATCAGCTTGCCGGCATTTACCGGGCGGCCCGCATGGCGTTGGTAACGCCGTTGCGGGATGGCATGAACCTGGTGGCCAAGGAATATGTCGCGGCCCAGGATCCCGACGATCCCGGCGTTCTGGTCCTCTCGCAATTCGCCGGGGCGGCGGCGCAGCTGTCGGAGGCATTGCTCGTCAATCCCTACAGCCCTGACGAACTGGCCGATGCAATCCAGCAGGCGCTCCACATGTCCCGGGACGAACGCATCCGGCGATGGGAGGCGCTCTATGCCAATGTCCGTGACGAAGATGTGGTGTGGTGGCGCAAGCGGTTCACCGAAGCGCTCCAGCAGCCGGCCCTGGCCGAACATTCCGGCTGATCAGCCGAAGCCCTTGCCTGTGGCGAAGCGATCGAGCGCCTCGGTTATCCCATGCTGTACCTGGGCAAGATCCGGCTCGTCGATGCAATAGGGCGGCATCGTGTAGATGGTGTTGCCGAGCGGACGGACGAGCAGGTCGCGCTCCCGGAAATGCCCCATCAGCCGGGGGCCAAGCTCGGACAAATAGTTTCCGGTGCCGTCATCAAGTTCGAACGCCATGATCGTGCCGATGCGGCGCGGGTTACGGACGCCGGGAAGGTCGCGGAGCGTATCGAGGAACCGGGCCTGCCGGTCGGCCAGCGCGGCGATCCTGTCCGCTACCGGTTCCTCCCTCCATATCGCGAGATTGGCGTTGGCAGCCGCGCAGGCGATCGGGTTCGCGGTGTAGCTCGACGAATGGAAGAACATGTCGGCACGGTCCCGCGAACGATGCGCTTCGAAGATCGGCGGCGTGGCCACGGTGACGGCCAGGGGCACGGCGCCTCCGGTGAGGCCTTTGGAGAGGCAGATGATGTCGGGAACGATTTCGGCTTGCTCGCATGCCAGAAGGGTTCCGGTGCGGCCCCAGCCGGTCATCACCTCGTCCGCAATGAAGAGCGTTCCGTGGCGCGCGCAGATTTCCCGCATCTGGCGCAGGGTGGCGGGCGTGTAGATCATCATGCCTCCGGCCCCGAGCACCAGCGGTTCGACGATCAGCGCCGCGGGGGTTTCGGTCGCGCAGATCCGCTCCAGCGCGTCGAGGGTGGCCTGCTCGGCACCTTCGGCGGGGAAGGGCAGGCGGGCGACGTCGAACAGCAAGGGCTGATAGGCCTGGTTGAACACGCCCCGCTCGCCGACGGACATGCCGCCGATGGTATCGCCATGGTAGCTATGTTTCATCACGATGATGCGGTCGCGCGGCTCGCCGCGATTACGCCAGTAGCCCAGCGCCATCTTGAGCGCCACCTCGACGCTGGTCGATCCGCTGTCGGAAAAGAAGACATGGGCGAGCGGCTCGGGCAGCAGGTCGATCAGCCCATGCGCAAGAATTTCGGCCTGCTCGTGGGTATAGCCGGCGAAGATCATCTGATCGAGCTTGCCCACCTGTCCCGTGATCGCCGCCATGATGCGGGGATGGCAATGGCCGTGGGTCGTGACCCACCAGGATGAGATCGCGTCGATGATCCGCCTGCCGTCTGCGGTATACAAGGCCGCGCCCTCCGCGCGCGCGATCAGAGGGATCGGCTCGCCCAGGCCATGCTGGGTAAAGGGATGCCAGACCGGCGACGTCACGGCAGGAAATCGATGATGTCGAAGCCGGCGGCGAAGGCATTCGCAAGCCCTCCCGCATCGATCACGTCCAGTGGCGCGAGCCGTCCGAGCCGGCGGACTTTGCCGATCTCGCAGATGGTCGTCTCGCTGTCGGCGTTGGCCTCGCCGACGAAGGCGATGCCGTGGACCATGATCTGCCGCTTGCGCAGCGCCTCGATGGTCATGAGGCTGTGGTTGATCGTGCCGAGCGATGTCCGCGCGACGATGATGACAGGCAGGCCCCAGTCAGCGAAGACGTCGGCATAGAGCAGCGCTCTCGTGAGCGGCACCAGCGCCCCGCCTGCGCCTTCGATAACGAGCGGGCCTTCCACCCCCGGCACGTGCAATCGCTTCGGATCGATCTCGATACCGTCAAGCTCGGCGGCACGGTGTGGCGAGCAGGGGGTCGTCAGCCTGTAGGCTTCGGGGATGGCGCGACCGGGGGGAAGCTCGGCGAGGCGCGTGACGAGCGCCAGGTCCGTTTCCTCGTCGAGCCCTGCCTGAACCGGCTTCCAGTAGGATGCATCCAGGGCGGCCGTCAGCGCGGCGGCAAAGATCGTCTTTCCGACGCCGGTATCGGTGCCGGTGATGATGAAACGCGACGTCATCCGCACAAAGCTCGCAATTGCACGCCGAGGGCGGCGATATCGGCCTCATCGACGTTGAGCGTGATCGAAACGCGCAGCCGTGATGTTCCGCGCGGTACGGTAGGTGGACGAATGCCCCGCACGTCGAATCCCAGCTTCTGAAGCGTCGTGGCGATCCGCATCGTCTCGGCATCGTCGCCGATGATCACGGGGATGATCTGTGATCCGCTGTTCACGCCGATTGCCTTGGTCGCTGCGGTGATCAGGTGCTGCAATCGTTCGCGCCTCTGTGGCCGGCGAATCATGCTTAGCGAAGTCCGCACCGCCGCTGCCATGAGCGGGGACGGGGCCGTCGAGAAGACGAAGCCCCGGCCCGTATTGACCAGCATATCGACGATGACCTTCGGCCCGAGCAAGAGCGCGCCTTCACAGCCAAGCGCCTTGCCGCAGGTTACCAGCCGGATGACATTGTCCCGATCCGCCAGTTCGGCGGCGAGGCCGCGCCCCTCCGCCCCGAACACGCCGGCGGCATGGGCCTCGTCGATCACGAGACAGGCCTCGTGCCGATCGGCGATCTCGGCCATCGCGGCGATGGGGGCCCTGTCGCCATCCATGCTGTAGAGGCTTTCGACCGCGATCCAGACGCGGCCCTTCCCGCCGCCCGCGCGCCACGCGGAGATGGCGTCCTCGAAGGCCTGGGGATCATTGTGCGCTGCCTGTTTCTTCTCGGCGAAGCTCAGCCGCATGCCGTCATGGACGCTGGCGTGGATCAGCGCGTCATAGACGATCAGGTCGTGCCGGTTGGGCAGGGCGGCGAACAGGGAGCTGTTGGCGGTGAAGCCGTTGGCGAAGAACAACGCGCTCTCGGATCCGAAGAAGGCGGCCGCTTCCTGTTCCAGCGCCTCATGTTCGGGATCGTTCCCGCGCAGCAGGCGCGACCCTCCGGCGCCGATCGCCACGTCGCGGTCAAGCGCCTTGCGGACGGCCTCGCGCAACTCGCGCGCATTGGCCAGGCCAAGATAGTCGTTCGAGGAAAAGTCCCGTCCGTTGCGCGGAACAAGCCAGCGGATTCGGCTTTCCCGCTCAAGGCGGGCCAACGCTTCGCGATGCTCATCCAAGATCGACATGATGCTCCCTATGGCGTCTTTTTTGGGGTGGCAGAACAGATTTTATCGGTTAGACGCCGGGCCGTTCTCCCCAGGTAATGATGACAGGCGTCGGCCCGTGGTCGTTCGGCGTTGTCGGCCGAAGTGAATGTTAGGAAGATATCTATGGCGTCTTTTGTCGATCGTGCGGGTTTGAGTGTCGCGGCCGAGCTGGCCGATTTCATCGAACAGAAGGCGCTTCCCGGCACCGGCATCGAACCTTCGGCATTCTGGCAGGGGACGGCGAAGCTGTTCGCGACCTTCGCGCCCGAGAACAAGGCCTTGCTCGCCAAGCGCGACGACATTCAGGCGAAGCTCGACGCCTGGCACAGCGAACGGCGCGGCAAGCCGATCGACCAGACCGAATATCAGGCATTTCTTCGCGAGATCGGCTATCTCGTGCCCGAGCCCGCGCCGTTCACGATCACGACCGAGAATGTCGATGACGAGGTGGCGACGATGGCCGGCGCCCAGCTCGTCGTGCCCGTGCTCAACGATCGCTTCGCGCTCAATGCCGCCAATGCGCGCTGGGGCAGCCTTTATGACGCGCTGTACGGAACCGACGCCCTGCCGGGATCTGCCAAGCCGGGCGGTTACGACAAGGAACGCGGGGCCGAGGTTGTCGCGCGGGCGAAAGAGTTCCTCGATGACAGCATCCATGGCTGGGCGGCGGCGCTCAAGGGCACCACGCATCCGGCGCTGGTCGGCCGCAAGCCGGGCGGCCTGCTGTTCAGGCACAACGGCCTGCATATCGAGCTGGTGATCGACCCCAACGATCCGGTGGGTCAGGATGATCCGCACGGTCTGGCCGACGTGATCCTCGAATCGGCGCTGACCACGATCTGCGATCTCGAGGATTCGATCGCGGCGGTGGATGCCGAGGACAAGATCGCGGCTTATGCCAACTGGCTCGGCCTGATGAAGGGCGATCTGGAAGCGAGCTTCCAGAAGGGCGGCAAGACAGTCACCCGCTCGCTCGATCCGGATCGGGAGTGGACCGCGCTCGACGGCACCACCTTCACGCTGCCCGGCCGCAGCCTGCTGTTCGTCCGCAACGTCGGCCATCTGATGACCACGCCGGCGCTGAAGCTGCCTGATGGATCGGAGGCGCCCGAGGGCATTCTCGACGGCATCGTCACCAGCCTGATCGCGATGCACGACCTGCGCGGGCTCGGCCATTACCGCAACAGCCGCAAGGGTTCGGTCTATATCGTCAAGCCGAAGATGCACGGGCCGGAGGAAGCTGCGTTCACCAACCGGCTGTTCGACGCGATCGAGGATCTGCTGAAGCTCAAGCGCAACACGGTCAAGGTCGGCGTGATGGACGAGGAACGGCGCACCTCCGCCAATCTCGCCGCCTGTATCGAGGCGGTGAAGGAACGGATCGTCTTCATCAACACCGGCTTCCTCGATCGCACGGGCGACGAGATGCACACATCGATGCAGGCCGGCCCAATGGTCCGCAAGGCCGCGATGAAGGAAAGCGACTGGATCAAGGCCTATGAGAGCCGCAACGTCCAGATCGGCCTCGCCTGCGGGCTTTCGGGCAAGGCGCAGATCGGCAAGGGCATGTGGGCCGCGCCCGATCGCATGGCCGACATGATCGAGCAGAAGATCGGCCATCCCAGGTCGGGCGCCAATACGGCGTGGGTGCCGTCGCCGACCGCGGCGACCTTGCACGCGCTGCACTATCACGCCGTCGATGTATTCGCGCGGCAGAAACAGCTGGCCAGTGAGCCGACGCCGGGCCTTGACGGCCTGCTGACCATTCCGCTCGCGACCGGCAAGAACTTTTCCGAGCAGGAGATTTCGGACGAGTTGGACAATAATGCACAGGGCATTCTCGGCTATGTCGTGCGCTGGATCGATCAGGGTGTCGGCTGTTCCAAGGTTCCGGACATCAACGATGTGGGCCTGATGGAGGATCGCGCGACGCTGCGTATCTCCTCACAGCATATGGCGAACTGGCTGCATCACGGCATCTGCACGGCCGAGCAGGTCGATGCGGCATTCCTCAAGATGGCCGCGAAAGTCGATGCCCAGAATGCCGGGGATCCGCTGTACAAGCCGATGGCGCCCGATCCGCAGGGAAGCCTCGCCTTTCAGGCGGCGCGCGCGCTGGTATTCGAAGGTCTGGCGCAACCCAATGGCTATACCGAGCCGTTGCTGCACGCCTGGAGGTTGAAGGCCAAGGCAGCGGCCTGATCGAGATTGCCCCAGCGAAAGCTGGGGCCCAGCTTCATCGTCGCAACTGGACCCCAGCTTTCGCTGGGGCACTGGATCACTCTTCGGGATTGGCGATGTAGACCCGGTTGCGGCCTTCATTCTTGGCGCGATAGAGCGCCGTGTCGGCCGCCTTCAGCATCGCTGAGGTGTCTTTCCGGCCGACCAGATCCGCTACGCCCGCCGAAAAGGTGACCTTGCCGAGCTTCGCGCCGGTCGAGGTGATCTTGAGATCGAGGCGGCCGACGCGCTCCCGAACCTCGTTGAGTTCCTTGGCGGCATCGGCCGGGTCGACGCCTTCGAACAGCAGCACGAATTCCTCGCCGCCAAAACGCGCGACGAACAGGCGATCGCTGTCCTGCTTGGCAAGTGAAGATGCGACGAACTTGATCACTTCGTCCCCGACGAGATGGCCGTGGGTGTCGTTGATCGCCTTGAACTTGTCGATATCGCAGATCGCGACCGAAAGCGGCGTGCTCTCGGCGCGTGCCTTGGCGAGCGCATCCTTCAGACGCTGGTCCAGGCTGCCGCGATTGGGCAGGCCGGTGAGCGGATCGGTATCCGCCTTCTTGCGCGCCTCGGCCAGATTGTCGCGCAGGTGGGTGATCTCCTCACTCGACACGCGCAGCTTTTCCTCAACCTCGCGCGATTTCTCGATCATCGTGCGGGTGAGCGTGATCAGTTCATCGACAGTGCGGACGGTGGTCTCGGGATCTTCAAGCGCCGCCCGGTTCTCCTCCAGCGATGCGCCATAGGAACGGACGTCCTGGCTCGACCGGTGCAGCAGATGCAGGATGCTGTTGAGCTGGGTCTGAGCACCGTTTGCCATCTGCCCGAGATCTTCGGCTGACATCTCGACACTGCGTTGCGCGATGATCGAGGCGACCGAAACCGCGGTCAACCCGCCGGACTTGAGTGCGCGATCCACCTGGCTGTGAAGTTCGCCGTCGCTCGTCGTCAGGTAACGATGACAGACGTCGAAATTTTGCGGCGTCGGCTCAAGGCTATTCTCGAACAGCAGGGAACCGATCTTGTCATACAGGCTGCGCCATGGGCCAGCTTCCGTTCGCGAAGGCTCAATAGACAAGGCTTGACCTCTTAAACCCGGCATTTCCGCGACCTCTTAGCGCGTGTTGCAGTGCGAACAAGTATCGCGCCATGCCTGAACGAGATTTTCCAACCTCAGTTGCCGAAACAACACGCAAACATTCCGCGACTCATGAACCTATGTTAAGCTCAGAGAATTTGTATTGTTCCAAACACTTGTGGTTAACGAGAAATGAAAATTAACCATTTCGACTCAGTAACGAGCCGCGCGGGTCATACGGTGAGGCGTTTATTGATTGAGTTGAATCGCGATCAACTATTTGCCTGATGACCGGGCGGATCATCCGATGAACGGCAAAAACTCATCAAGCACCGACTCGTACAGCTTGCGCTTGAACGGTACGATCAGGTGCGGAAGCTCCTGCGGTTCTACCCAGCGCCACGCCCTGAATTCGGGATCGGCGGTTTCTATCCGAACGTCCGCATCCGTGCCGAGGAAGCGCGCGAGGAACCAATGTTGGCGCTGGCCGCGATAGCGCCCCTTCCAGAGCTTGCCGATCAGATCTTCGGGCAGATCGTAAAGCAGCTCCTGTCTCGATCGCGCGACGATCTCGACCAGGGCAGGCACGATCCCGGTTTCTTCCTCGAGTTCGCGCAGCGCGCCCGCCTGGGGTTCCTCGCCTTCATCAAGGCCGCCCTGAGGCATCTGCCACGCTTCGAGCGTGCTGTCCCGACGCTGGCCGACCCAGACCCTGTTCTCGGCATTGAGGAGCATGATCGCCGCGGCGGGCCGATAGGTAAGGGCGGTGTCGTTCATCGGTACAGCTTTCGTTGCGGTTGATCGCCGGGAACAAATTCCCATCTTCCTCATATGATCCTTCGTGCCAAGCCAGGATCACAGTGACCCATGATTTTCTTGCTTTGCTGCGCTATGGTGCAGCGTTAGGAGCGGATAGTGATTTCGGAGTTTCGTAGATAATGGCAACGGCGGCACGCGAACTGACCCCAGCCGAGGCGTCAGCGCATCCAGCAGCAGAATCGGTAGTCGTACGCTTTGCGGGTGACAGTGGTGACGGCATGCAGTTGACGGGCGGGCAGTTCACGCTGTCCACGGCGCTTGCGGGCAACGACCTGGCGACCTTTCCGGATTTTCCGGCGGAGATCCGCGCGCCGCAAGGGACCCTGTTCGGCGTCTCGGCATTCCAGATCAACTTCGGCTCGACCGCGATCGAGACGGCGGGTGACGAGCCCGACGTGCTGATCGCGATGAACCCGGCGGCGCTCAAGACCAATGTCGGTGCGTTGAAGCCAGGCGGCCTGATCATCGCCGATGAAGGTGAGTTCGGCGCGCGTAATCTCGCCAAGGCGGGTTATGATGTGTCGCCGCTGACCGACGGGTCGCTGTCGAAGTGGCAGCTCTTGTCGTTCAACATCTCGCAGCTGACGATGGATTCGGTGAAGCCCTTCGGCCTTGGCAACAAGGAGGCGCTCCGCTGCAAGAATATGTGGACGCTGGGGCTCGCGCTCTGGATGTTCGACCGTTCGCGCGAGCCGATCGTCGACTGGCTCAAGGCCAAGTTCGCCAAGGCGCCTGAACTGGCCGAGGCGAACATCGCCGCGCTCAATGCAGGCCATGCCTATGGAGAGACGGCGGAACTGTCGGCGCCGCTCAAGCAGCATCATATCGCACCGGCGCCTGCGGAGGCGGGCCTCTACCGCACCGTCACCGGCGCGGAGGCGATCTCGGACGGCCTCGTGGCAGGCGCACAGCTTGCCGGTATCAAGATGTTCTTCGGTGGCTATCCGATCACCCCGGCCTCGGCGATCCTGCATCATCTGTCGCGGCTCAAGGAATATGGTGTCACCACCTTCCAGGCCGAAGACGAGATCGCCGCGATCGCCAGCGCGATCGGTGCGTCCTATGCGGGCCAGCTGGGTGTCACCTCCTCGTCCGGCCCCGGCATCGCGCTCAAGGGCGAGGCGATGGGGCTTGCGGTGATGACCGAGTTGCCACTGGTAATCGTCAACTCGCAGCGCGGCGGTCCTTCGACCGGCCTGCCGACCAAGACCGAACAGTCCGACCTCTATCAGTCGGTTTACGGCCGCAACGGCGATACGCCGATCCCGGTTATCGCGGCGCGCTCGCCGGCCGATGCGTTCGAATGCGCGATCGAGGCGGTCAGGATCGCGACCCAGTTCATGACCCCGGTCATCCTGCTCACCGACGGCTATATTGCCAATGCGGCCGAGCCGTGGAAGGTGCCGGACATGAGCAGCTACGCGCCGTTCCCGGTGAAGTACCTCGAAGAGGTGCCGGCATCCGGGTTCAAGCCCTATGGCCGTGACGAGAAATTGGCGCGTCCCTGGGTGAAGCCCGGCACGCCCGGCCTGCTCCACCGCATCGGCGGCATCGAGAAGCAGGTCGATACCGGCCATATCGACTACAGCCCGGCCAATCACCAGGCGATGACCGATATCCGCAAGGCCAAGGTCGACGGCATCGCCGATCATGTGCCCGAGCAGGAGGTGACGCTCGGCAACAGCGGTGGCAAGCTGGCGCTGGTCGGCTGGGGCTCGACCTTCGGCCCGATCCATCAGGCAGTGCGCCGCCAGCGGGCGAAGGGCAGGGATGTGAGCCACATCCATATACGCCACATCTGGCCGCTGCCGAAGAATCTGGGCGCGTTGCTCAAGGGCTATGAGAAGATCATCGTGCCCGAGATGAACACCGGCCAGCTCAAGACCGTGCTGCGCGACCAGTATCTGGTCGATGCACGTCCACTGACCAAGGTATCCGGCCAGCCCTTCCGCATCGCGGAGATCGAAGCCGCTATCGAGAGTGCTCTTTCATGAACGAGATGACCCCGATCAAGACGACGCCCAAGGATTGGGAGACCGATCAGGAAGTCCGCTGGTGCCCCGGTTGCGGTGACTATGCCGTGCTCAAGGCGGTGCAACGGACCATGCCGGAACTTGGCGTGCGGCCGGAGAATACCGTTTTCATCTCGGGCATCGGCTGCTCGTCGCGCTTTCCCTATTATATGGAGACGTACGGCTTCCATACGATCCATGGCCGCGCGCCGGCGGTGGCGACGGGGGTGAAGCTCGCCAATCCCGATCTCGACGTCTGGATCATCACCGGTGACGGCGATGCGCTGTCGATCGGCGGTAATCACACGATGCACCTGCTGCGCCGTAACCTCGACTGTCAGATCCTGTTGTTCAACAACGAGATCTATGGGCTGACCAAAGGGCAATATTCGCCAACCAGTCGCGTCGGCACGCGCTCGCCCTCGACGCCGTTCGGTTCAGTCGATCGCTCGGCGTCCCCATGTGCGTTCGCGCTGGGATCGGGTGCCCGCTTCATCGCGCGCGGCATCGATACGCACAAGAATCTACCGCAGGTTCTGAAGGCTGCGCATGGGCATAAGGGTGCGAGCTTCGTCGAGATCTACCAGAACTGCATCGTCTATAATGACGACGTGTTCGCGCCGTTCACCGAGAAGGCCAATGCGTCGGCCAATCAGGTGTGGCTGGAGAATGGCCAGCCGATTCTGTTCGCGGGCGGCACCAAGGGCATTCATCTCGACCGCTATGCTCTGACGCTGGTGGTAGTTGATGTGGTCGACGGCAAGTGGAAGGAAGCCGGGGTCATCGTCCATGACGAGACCAACAAGGGCGTCGCCCAGATGCTGATCGACATGCGGCTTGAGGACGGGTTCCCGATGGCGCTTGGCGTGATCTACCAGGATCCGGCGCCGACGTTCGAAGGCGCGGTGATCGAGCAGAACCTCGCCGCCAGCAAGGGCAAGACACCCAACCTCCAGGCCCTCATCTCGAAGGGGCAGACCTGGCAGGTCGACAAGGAACCGCACCGGGCGTGACATTCCTTCCGTCATGCTGAAACAAGTTCAGCATGACGGAAAGGGACGGCCGGTCAGTCCCCCTTCTTCGTGGCGTCCTTTTTCCGATCGTTGTTGCGGGCCATCAGGTACAGGAGCGGCGATAGGCCAAGGATGACCCCCATCACCATGCCGATCAGCCGACCACGTTCGGCGATCTGCTCCGGCGAGCCGGGCGACCGCATCGCGTAGAGGTAAAAAAAGGCCAAACCAAGCTCGATCGCTACGATGAGCAGCAATGTACGTCTGCGATACATCTGGCATCTCCCCCTAAATGTCTTGAAACCTGACGTCCCATAGCGTCGTTACGGTGCCATGTCTAAGCGCATGCGCCTCAACGCTTTATGGCTTCGCCTCTTCCCCGGTCTCGTGGTCAAGGCGTCTTGCCATGATTGATTCCGTCCTGCTCTGGTTCCGACAGGATTTGCGGTTATCCGATCAGGCGGCGGTGATCGTTGCGGCTTCGGGGGCGCGTGTCATTCCCATCTATGTGCTCGACGACGATACGCCGGGCGACTGGCGGATAGGCGGCGCGCAGCGCTGGTGGCTGCACCACTCACTTGATGCCCTGGACAAGGCGCTACGCGAAAGAGGATCGCGGCTCATCTTGCGTCGCGGGAGAGCGGCCGAGGAACTGGCAAGACTTGCCAGAGAGACGGGTGCCGAGCGCATTCACGCGCTGCGGCATTACGAACCCTGGTGGCAGGAAGTGCAGGATACGCTCGCCAGGGAGCACGATCTCTGCCTGTATGACGGCAACTATCTGGCCGCGCCGTATGAAGTGCTCAGCGGCAGCGGCAGCCGGTACCGCATATTCACGCCGTGGTGGCGGGCGTTGAAGCAGCAGATGCCGCCGGAAAGGCCGCGTCACGCGCCTGCGCATATTTCGGCACCGAGCCGATGGCCCAGAAGCGACGCGCTGTCGGATTGGTCGCTGCTCCCGACGCGCCCCGACTGGGCGAAGGCGTTCGGCGAACGATGGACACCGGGCGAGGAAGGCGCGCGCGCCGCGCTCACGCATTTCCTGCCGTATCTCGAAGACTATGGCGAGGCGCGAAACCTGCCATCCGAGAAAGGCAGCTCGGGCCTTTCGCCCCATCTCCATTTTGGCGAGATTTCGCCGACGACGGTCTGGTATCGCTGTGCCGGCAAGGCGCATGGCAAGGCCGAACCCTTTCTGCGCGAGGTGGGCTGGCGGGATTTCAGCGCCAACGTCATCGATCAATTTCCCGACTATGCCCACAGCAACGGACGCGATGGCTACAAGGTGCGGTGGCGGACCGACAAAGCCGCGGAAGCGGACTTCGCGGCCTGGACGAAGGGCCGGACCGGCTATCCGATCGTCGATGCCGGCATGCGCCAGCTCTGGGCGACGGGCTGGATGCACAATCGGGTGCGGATGATCGCGGCGTCCTTCCTCATCAAGCATCTGCTGATCGACTGGCGCAGGGGCGAGCGATGGTTCTGGGACACGCTGGTCGACGCGGATTACGGCAATAACAGCCAGAACTGGCAGTGGGTCGCGGGCAGCGGCGTGGACAGCAGCCCGTTCGGGCGGATCATGGCGCCGCTTGTCCAATCGACCAAGTTCGACGCCGCCGGCTATATCCGCGAATGGGTGCCGGAGCTTGCGGGTCTGAAGGACGATGTGATCCACGATCCGCATGGTGCGGAATGCGCGCCGGAGGATTATCCCGAACCGCTGATCGGGCATCGCGCGGGGCGGGAGCGGGCCCTGGCGGCCGCAAGATGATGGTAAGCGCAGGCTTAACTAACCCTGTTGAGCCGCTGCTAAGCCGAAAGCTGCTAACCGGAGGTGGTAATTTGGAGTGGGACCCGTCGTAACTTGGAGTAAAAGCTGTGAACGTCGCAATGTCGTCCGCACTTTCGGGTATCCGCAACAGTCTCGCCCGCATGAATGAGGGCGCTTCAAATATTGCGGGCAAAAAGAGCGACCCGATCGTGGAAATCGTCATCCAGATCAACGCGAAGGCCGATTATCAGGCCAGTGTCGCCGCACTCGACGCGGCCCGGGAAACGGAGAAGAGCGCGGTTCGTCTCTGGGCCTGACGCTTCCGTCGCAAACAGCTGGCGCCGTAACGAGCCGAGGGCTTTGGGTATTATCGGCGTATATGCTACAGTGACGACGCCCAACAAGAAACGCTCGTTTCGGCTGGAGCAGGGGTCGCATAGGCTGCTGCGACGGAGTCGAAGGTAGATGTTAAGGGTGGCGTTCGGTTTTGTATGCCTGATGTTCGCGGCTGCGCTTCAAGCCGCGCCGAACGTCTATGCCGAGGGGCAGGTCTGGCTGTATCGCAATCGCCCGTCCGATCCGGACTCGCTGCTCAAGATCCAGAAGATCGACACTGATCCCAAGCGTGCGGTCAACCGCACCATCTATCATATCAGCATCATCGGCGTGCGGCTGAACGATCCCGGCGTACGACGCGAAATCAGCCATGTGCCGGTTTCCCGGGAGTCGCTGGACGATAGCGTGACCCGCGAAATCCCGGGACGCCCGGCCTTTCCGGATGCAAGCGAAGGGATCGCCGAATGGCGGCGGGTCAAGGGCGGCGTGTTCACGATCCCGGTGGCCCAGATCATCGATGTGGTCGAACAGACCATGCGCAAGATGCCGGCCCCGCAGCAGTAGCGAGGCAGGCAAACGCCCCTTCCCGGCGACGGTGGGGGAAGTTGGGAAGGGGCGCGGCCGAAGGCCGGATACGCAGGCCTCGACGAACGGTTCGATCAGCGTGACGCCAGCGTGCAGCCGACGGTCTTCGCCTTCGCTGGCTTGTAAGCGGCATGGTAAACCCGCTTGGCCGGGGCAGGCGGGGTGTAGCGCGCGGCCTGGGCCTGCGGCTTTTCGCTGACCGTCCGGGCGCGGATGCGGGCGGCGGCGATCAGCGCCTCGATCCCGTCGCGCGCGGCGCGTGCATCCTCGGCCTCATTGTCATCAAGCGCCTTGGCGAGCTCGGGCAGGCGGCGTTCGGCCTGCGCGAGATCGGCGGCTCCGGCCTGCGCGACATTGGGTTCGCTGCGGGCGGCGGCAATGCGGCTGCGCATCTCATCGACGAACACCCGGTCGCTCTTTTCAGCGATCGCCGGCGTGGCGAGCAGCGTTGAGATCAGGCCGGTGATGGCGAATATGCTGGATTTGTTCATTGTCCTTCTCCCTGTTCAGCGTTGCTGGGCGGTGGCGAGTGCAAGCCGGGCATAGGCATCGGCCTCGCGCGCGGCATAGAAGGCGCGGCGTTCCTTGCCTTTGCGCAACTGGTGACGGGCAAGGTCGAGCGAGGTCAGCGCCTTGCCGTGCACATCCGGCGCCTTGTTCGCGGCGCCTGCGGCCCAGGCCGCCTGGATGTCGGCATCGGCTTCGGCGATGGCGTCGCGGGCGCGGGACTTGTCCATCGCCGCGGCGGGCACGGCGATCGTAAGCAGCAGGGCTGCGCTCACCGCACCGGTGAAGATATGCTTATGGTTCATTGTGCTCCTCCGTGATCCAGCCGCGATCGGCTGTCACAAGGGCGAACGAGCGCCGGCCCGCTTTTAATCCCGACGCGCCTGAATATTTGCCGGGAGCGCCGTGCGGCGGCGGCGATGGCGGGCTATAGGGATGCCCGAATCATCGTACAGCGCCGGGGAGCAAGAGGGTCATGAAATTCTTCGTCGATACCGCAGATACCAAGGAAATCGCCGATCTTGCCGCCACGGGATTGCTTGACGGCGTGACGACCAATCCTTCGCTAATCCACAAGTCCGGGCGGAAATTCCTCGAGGTGGTCGAGGAGATTTGCGGGCTGGTCGAAGGGCCGGTCTCGGCGGAGGTCGTCGCGCTCGATCACGATACGATGATGAAGGAAGCCGCCATCCTGCGGAAGATCGCGAAGAATGTCGCGATCAAGGTGCCGCTCACGATCGACGGGCTCAAGACCTGCAAGAAGCTGTCGGACGATGGCGTGATGGTCAATGTCACGCTCTGCTTTTCGGCCAATCAGGCGTTGCTGGCCGCCAAGGCGGGCGCGAGCTTCATCTCGCCTTTCGTCGGGCGGCACGACGATATCGGCTTCGACGGAATGCAGCTGATCAGCGATATTCGCCAGATCTACGACAATTATGATTTCGGGACGGAGATCCTGGTCGCCAGCGTGCGGCATCCGGTGCATGTGCTCGAAAGCGCCAAGATCGGCGCTGATGTGATGACCGCGCCGCCGGCCGTGATCCGCGCGCTGTTCAACCATCCGCTGACCGAAAAGGGGATCGAGGGTTTCCTGGCGGATTGGGCCAAGACCGGCCAGACGATTGGTTGAGTTCAGCTTGCTCGGTCTAACACCGTTCTGGCTGAGCCTGTCGAAGCCCTTGTCCTTTTTGCTCGACAGGGAAAAGGGGCACTTCGACAGGCTCAGTGCGAACGGAGTTTTCTAATCGTAATGCTGCGCGCGTTCGTTGCTTTCCTCGCCCTGCTGATCGTCGTTCCTGCCGCCGCGAAGGGGCCGGCCACCGCGCGCGTGAAGCTCGACACCAGCATGGGGCCGATCGTGATCGAGGTCGATCTTCGCAACGCGCCGATCACCGCGCAGAATTTCCTCGCTTATGTCGAGGCCAGGCGGTTCGACGGAACCACCTTCTACCGCGCGGCGCGCTACAAGGCGCGGCCGGACTGGGGGCTGGTGCAGGGCGGAATCGACCACACCATCAGCCGTGCCTTCGCGCCGATCGCGCATGAGCCGACCAGCAAGACCGGCCTCCGCCACGTCGATGGCACTGTCTCCATGGCGCGCAACCAGCCGGGCACGGCGATGGGTGACTTCTTCATTTGCGTGGGCGTATGCACCTATCTCGATGCGGGGCCGAACGGGCAGCCTCCCGGCTATGCGGCCTTTGGGCGTGTGGTGAGCGGTATGCCGATCGCCCGCAGGATCCTGGCGCTGCCGACCTACAAGGGCGGATATTCCTATACGACGATGGGCCAATCCATCATCAAGCGCGTCAAGATCGTCACTGCCCGCCGCATGCAATAGGGCTGAGAGATCTTCCCCTTCGGGGGCCAAGCTTCTTCGGCGGTCCGCGTTCTAGCGAACCGCCCGCATGCGCCGCGATCCGCCATTTGCCAGCAGCATCTCGGTAAGGCATTCGCGGTCCACGGCTGGCGAGAAGAGATAGCCTTGGCCAAGAGGACAGCCGAGCAGCTGGAGTTGGTGGGCCTGCGCA
>Ga0207674_10004312_pt1 | contig 17140 bp, 9 predicted proteins | sample KBSCornC72_FD_184303 | JGI IMG/M metagenome (GOLD analysis project Ga0207674, IMG submission 184303) | Corn rhizosphere microbial communities from Kellogg Biological Station, Michigan, USA - KBS Corn C7-2 (SPAdes) (version 2) | ecosystem: Host-associated > Plants > Roots > Rhizosphere > Soil ... | reverse complement strand
GGCCTCGTCTACATGGACATGGGCGAGCTCGACGACGCGCGCGTTGACCTCCTGAAGTGCGCGGAGCTCGCACAGGGACTCGATGATCCGTCCACGGCGATCCTGGCGCAGAACAGCATCGCGTCCCTGTACTTCGAGCTGGGCGCCTACGATCGCGCCCTTGCCGCCGCGGACAAGGCGAAGGAGCTGTGCGAGAAGGCGGGCGACGGGCGCAGCTACCGCTACGCGATGGCGCAAAAGGGCGATGTCTATTTGCGCACGGGACGTTATGACGACGCGCTGGCGAGCTACCAGGAAGCGCTGGCGCAGGATCAGGCCGACGGAGCAGACGTGCTCGCCATCGGAGATGAAGTCGCGATCGCGGCTGTCCGCGCTTCCAAAGGCGAGACGAAGGCAGCACGCGAAGCGTTGCGCGCACTGGCTCCGCGCGCACGCGCGGCCAGGAATGCGTTGCTGGAGCGCGCGGTTCTGAGCACGACCGCGCATTCGTTCGAAAAAGAGAATGCCGACAGCGCCATGTATTACTACGACCGTCTGCTCGCCCATCTGGAGAACGAAGGCGAGAAAATCGGTGGCGCGGAGCTGCAGACCGGATATCTCTCGGGAAAAAATCGCTATTACTTCGAGGAAGTGGCGCGCTACTACGCGTCGCAGGCCACCGCGCAACCGGCCGCGGCTGCCGCCTGGAGCAGCCGGGCATTCACCACCATGGAACGCGCCAAAGCGCGTGGACTGCTGGATCTGTTGCGCACGTCGGTCTCGACGCGCAGCACGGCCGAAGAAGACGCCGCGCTCGACGCGCTCTACTCGCTGGATCCATCGCAGCCCGATTACGCGGACAAGCGCTCAATCCTCGAGAAGAAGTATCTCGACCTGCGTCGTGCGCGCGTCGATGCCGCAATGGCGGGAATGTCGCCGGCCCGCAACGTCAAGAGTACGGCCAGCGTGGCGAAGCTCGAAGATGTCGCGGCGGTATTGCCCAAGAAAACGGTGATGTTCGAGTTCGCGCTCGGTGACTCGTCGTCGCTGCTCTGGGTAATTCAGCGCGACAGGACCGAGATGCACAAACTCGCGCCGCGTTCGGTCATCGAAGCCGAGGTTCACCGCCTCCGCGATGCCATTGCAAAACCCGGAAGCGGCGATGCGGCCATGCTGAAATCGGCGCGCGAGCTCTATCGCCTGTTGCTCGAGCCGGGGCAGGAACGACTCGACAAGGCGCAAACCATCATCGTGGTTCCCGACGGCGCACTGTTCGAGTTGCCGTTCGACGCACTGATCCGTGGCGACGCGGTAGCGGGCATGCCGATCACCGGGCAGTGGTTCGTCGCGCGCAAGTGGGACACGGTGTACGCGCCTTCGGCCACCGTCTACACGCGCCTGCGCGCTTCCGCGCGCGGGCAAAAATACGCGCGCGATCTCTTTGCGGTGGGCAACCCCGACTTCAGCGGCCTGGCCAGGGAGGGCACCGATTCGCTGGCGCCCCTGCCCTTCGCGCAGAAGGAAGTCGACGCCATCGCAATCCGGGTGAAGCCCGACCGCCGCTCCATGCTTACAGGCCACGCCGCCAGTGAAGCGGCCGTCAAACAGGAGCTTCGAACCGAGTCGCCACGTGTGGTGCACCTCGCCACCCACGGGCTCGTGAACGCAACCGAGCCCGCGCGATCCAGCGTGGCACTCGCCTCCGGCGACGGAGAAGACGGCTTTTTTCACACCCTGGAGATCATTTCCACCCCCACCACCAGCGATTTAGTGGTGATGTCCGCGTGCGAGTCGGCGCGCGGGCGCGTCTCAAGAGGAGAAGGGGTGGTGGGGCTCTCACGCGCCTTCCTCGGCGCCGGCGCGGAGTCCGTGGTGGCGAGTCTGTGGTCGGTCTCGGACGAGTCGACCGCGGAGCTCATGCGCGTGTTCTACGACCGCATGTTCGGGAAGAAAGAGCCGGCGAGCCGCGCCCTTCGAGAGGCCCGCATCGCGCTGCTCGACAGCGAGAAGTTTTCACATCCGTTTTTCTGGTCTCCGTTCGTCGTGACGGGAACGGAGCGTTCACCGTGGTAGGTAATCTGACATGGAGGAATCTTTCATGAACCGCGTGCTTCGTTCATTGGTCATGGCGGCCGGTCTGGCGGTTGTGGCGCTTCCGGCCCTCGCCACCCAGATCATCCAGGTGTCGCCCCAGGAAATCGCAAAGGCATCGACGCTTGTCGTCGACGGAAAGGTGAGCGGTGTCCGCTCGTATTGGAACGCCGATCACAGCAAGATTTTCACCGAAACCACCGTCGATGTGAGCGCGACGCACAAGGGCGCCAACGCGAGCCTCGTGCGCGTGCTGCAGCCGGGTGGCGTGGTCGGGAACGTGCGCCAGACCGCGCACGGCGCTCTGGCGTGGAAGCGCGGCGAAGAAGTGCTGCTCTTCCTGGAACCCGCCGGCACGACGCAACCCGGCGCGTTTCAGATCACCGGTTTCTCGCAGGGCAAGTACGACATCGAGCGTGACGCGAAAACGGGTCGCAAGTTCGTGCGACAGGCGATTGCTTCGGACCTGAGCGGAAGCACGCCGTCGACGACGTCGGGGAAAACGTCGTCGCAGAGCGACAAGGTGACGCTCGATCAATTCCTGGGACAGGTTCTGCCGAAGAAGTAGTGCAATTCACAACGTGCGCCGGATGGTCGCTCGAAGACAGCGGCGCGACACGAGAAGAGGGATCTCTGTGAAAACGACACTCCTGAAATTTGCCCTGGTGGTTTCGCTGCTGCTCGTCTTTTCCATGACGGCGCAGGGACTCATTCCCAACGACGACGACGGCGACGGCGTTCCCAACGGGACCGACCTGTGCCCGGCGGAGAACTCCGCCCCCTTCGACCGCAACGGCGACGGGTGTCTCGACCCCTTCCGCGGCGCGCGCCACATCGAATATTGGAGCACGACGGACAACAACATTTCATATGTGATCAGCGCCGACGGCGCGCCCAACATTTCCAACGGATCCGATATCACGGCCATCCAGAATGCATTCGCGGCGTGGCCCGCCATCGCGAACACGGAGCTCGTGGTGACGTACGGAGGCACGGTTGCGCAGACCAACGGCAACGGCCTCGACCAGGTCAATCTGGTGACGTTCGCCGACAACACGTTCAACTTCTCGAATCTGGTGCTCGCCGTCGGCCTCACCACCAGCTTCGAGAGCGACACCACCATCGCGGCGCGCGTCTATCGCAAGGGCGAGATCTTCGACGCCGACATGCTCTTCAATCCGACGGCGAAGTTCAGCGTGGGCGGCATCGGAGGCGTCGACATCCAGAGCGTCGCCACACACGAAGCCGGCCACCTCTTCGGCCTTTCGCACTCGACCATCCAGTCTTCCACCATGTTCTACGCGCTGCCCGGCGGTCTGGCCGCGCGCTCGCTCACGAGCGACGACCAGCTCGTGTACCTCAAGGCCTACGGCAGCGCGTCCGCGCTGGCGTCGGCGAATGACATTCACGGCACGGTTCACAACGGCAACACCAACCTGCCGGTTCCGGGCGCGATCGTGTTCCTCGTCGACGCGGCGACGAACGACACTACCGCGTGCGATTACACGCTTCCCGACGGCACGTACACCTTCCCGGGCATCGCGAACGGCAACTATTACGTCGCCATTCACGCCCTCGACGGCACTTCGTCGATCGGCTTCATTCAGCCCGGCAACATCAACGCGCTCGTTGCCGCCACGGCCGAGACCAACTTCAAGTCCGAGTGGTACGACGCCGCGGAGTCCGAATCCGACGACCCCGACGCGCGCACGCAGGTGAGCGTCACCAATGGCCAGCCTGTCGCGACGGTGGACCTCGTCACCAACGTCGATGTTTCCGCGCCCGCCGTGCTTTCATCGCGCCCGGACGGCACCAGCCCCATCGCCGTCGACGGCGCTATCGTCATCGAATTCTCGGAAGCGATCGATATCAACACCATCAAGGCCTCGTTTTCGCTGCGCGACCTCGTGACGAACGCGGGCAAGGGCGGCAACATCGCGCTCATCAAGGACGACACGCAGATTGTGTTCACGCCGTCGCCGCCGCTCGAGTTCTCGGCGTCATACCGCTTGCGCTTCGACACCGATCTCAAGGATCACGCCGGCAACGCGCTGGCGTCGGACTATACGGTGGACTTCACCACCGAGGCCGAACCGCCGCTTTCCATATCGAGCCTCGCACCCAACAAGGGCGTAGCCGGAACGACAGTGGTGATTACGGGCCAGGGCTTTGACGCGTCTCCCGCGCCGGTGGTGAAATTCAACGGTCTGACTGCGACCGTGGCGCCGGGCAACACGGTGGGCCGTCTCGTGGTTGACGTTCCCGCGAACGCGACCACCGGACCCGTGACCGTGACCAACGCCGACTTGACGGTCAGCAACACACTGACATTCACCGTACTGAGTGATGCGGAATTTGCGCGCGGGTATGAATCGGGTCAGACTCTTCTGCCCGCAATTCCCAACGCCATCGCTCTCACCCCGAGCGGCGACCGCGCATACATCGCCGCCGCGGACGGCGCGCACGCCGTCATCGTCAATCCGGCCATCCCGGGTTATCTCTCACAGACAAACATTCTGTACGCGGATGAGCTCACGGACATCGCGACCACGCCGAACGGAAAGCGCGCGTATGCGGCGAGCCCTGCCAGCAACGAGTTGGTCGAGATCAACACCGATCCGACCACGGGCCTCCTCTTCAATACGGTGCTGTCCTCGCACGACCTGGGTGCATCGCCGAAGGGCGTCATATCGAATCCGACCGGCCAGCGCGTTTACGTTGCGATGGACGACGGACACATTCAATCGTGGGACATCGAGCTCGGCAGTGTGAATTACACGCAACAGGTCGGGCAGATGAAGGCCCCGTTCGCGAGCGGCTTCGCCGGTCCGATGTCGATCACGCCCTCCGGCAACCGTCTGCTGGCCGTCACCGACGCGGGATCGCTTGCCTTCTACGACCTTCCGGCTGAAACACTGGTGACCGACATCAATGTGGGTCCGGCCGCAAAAGGTATTGTGGTCGACGCGGCCGGCCAGCGCGCCTACGTCACACACGACGATGGCGAGATCACCGTGGTCAATGTGCAGGGAGTTCCTTTCAAGGTTCAGGACATCGCGACCGGCGGCTCGGTGCGCGGTATCGTCACCACGCCGGCGGCGTCGTACCTGTATGCGACTGATCGCGAGCTGGACAATCTCAAGATCGTCGACCTCAAGGAGCAGAGCGCCACGTTCCGAAGCGTGGTCGGCGTGATCCCTGCGCCCACCAATCCGGTCGACGTGGTGCTGTCGCCGGGAGGCGAGTTTGCGTTCTCGGTGCTCCAGGGCGGTGGCGCCCAGCAGCCGCGAATGCTCGTCACCACCATCGGCATCGGGCCGGAGCTCGAAGCGGTGGCGCCGATGCACGGCACACCCGACACACAGGTCGTGCTTTCGGGTCGAAATTTCGGCGATGTGAACGTGGGCGAGATCGCGAGCGTGAGTTTCAACGGCGTGATCGCAACCGCGGTCAGGCAGAACCAGGACCGCGTCGTGGTGACGGTTCCCGCCGGTGCCACGTCCGGACCCGTCCGCGTGCGCAAACTGGTGGGCAGTCAGGTCCAGGAGTCGAACGCGCTCTTCTTCGAGGTGTTATCGGCCAGTTCGTTCCATGGAATGCGACAGTCGGTGCTGATTGGTGCACCCGGAGGCGACGCGCTCACGCCGGCGCTTGCCATGCGACCGCAGGGGGACGTGGTCTACGTGGGGACCGCCGGGGGGCGCGTGCTCGCGTTCGACACGCGTCCGGGCAGTCCGACGTTCCACAAGTCGATCGGACGTTATCTCGTCACGCAGGGCGCCATCAGCGACCTGGCCGTGAGTGCTGACGGGCGCGCGTTGTTCGTGGTTGCGAGCGGAACCCTGGATCCGCACGTCGTGGTCGTAAACGCGGACCCCAACTCGACGCTTCCCGGTGAAACAATACTTACCTTCGCCATGCCCGGTAGCCCCAACGCCACCCTTGGGCTGGTGGAGACCAGCCCCGACAACAAACATCTCGCGGTGTACGACAGAGGCGGTGTCATGACGCTGTTCGACGCCACGGGCGCCGCGGACGGGATCACTCCGACTTCGGTGGCCTCGACGTTCAACGCTTTCTCCGACATGGAATTCAACCCCAGCGGACTCGCGCTGTACCTGGCTGATACGGGAAGCGGCATCGTTCAGATCATGAGCACCGACGTTGACAGTCCGACGTTCGGTTTCATTACGACCACGGTTCCGATCGACAACGGCAGCCCGACACCATTCACCCCGCTCTCGCTCTCGGTGACGCCAAGTGGAGGGACCCTGTATGCGAGCACGGCCAATCTTTCCCCGCCGTTCGCACGGGCTCTCTTCCATTGGGGCGTTAGTTCGGTAACGGGAATTCCGTTCGGCGCCTCGTCGTCGACCAACTTCGCGGGCAGCTCGACAACGAACAGCGAGAAAATTGTGGTGTCGCCGCGGGGCGATACCGCGGCTCGCGACCAGTACGGCGAGCTGCTGCACTACATGCAGCTCACGCCGTTCATCAGCGAGATCAACTCGGCGGGAAGTTCGCCGGCGCTGACTCACGTTGATTTCGACTTTGATCCCAGTGGCTCGCGTCTCTACTACACGGATCTGGCGACGGACAGCCTGCGGGTGTTCGAGCTCAATCAGGTTGCGATCATTTACAAGTACTCGGGCGACAACCAGAACGGTGTTGCCGCCGAGGTTCTGCCCGCGCCGCTGCGCGTCAACCTGTACGACAGCCCCGAGTTTGGTGGGGGCGTACCGGGCGTTTCGGTGACCTTTACCGTGACACAGGGTGGTGGCAGTCTGCAGGCGGGAAGTGATTTCCTGACCGAGGTGGTGGTTGCCACCGACCAGCAGGGCTTTGCCAGCGTGAACTGGAAGCTCGGGACGGCCGGCGTGCCGCAACAGGTGCGCTGCCGTCTGGATGGCGTCGCGGGGTCGCCGATTTATTTCAACGCGACCTCGTCGAACGATCCAGAGACGCTGCCGCTGTCGGTAAACGAGATTCTTCCAGCCGCGGGCTCATCCGGTATCAGCACGTCGACGTCCATGGTGGCGACGTTCAGCCGCGCCATCGATCCGGCGACGATCACGAGCAACACGTTCTTCGTGCACGTCAATGCCGACGTCACCAAGGTCGCGGTGACCTACGGCTTCACGGACGGTAACCGGCGGGTGTCGATGACGCCGACGCAGCCGCTCGCGAACCTCGCGCAGTATCGCATCGAATTCACCAACGGCATTCAAACTCCCACCGGCGGCGTGCTCAGCAATCCGAACAGCGCGTTCTTCCAGACCGCCGCGGCTCCGCCGCTCACACTGGCATCGATTTATCCGCCCAGTGCGCTGGTGGGAGTAAATGTCACGCTCGCGGGTACGTCCTTCAACGCGAACCCGGCGTCGAACACGGTGTCGTTCAACGGGACCAATGCGACGCCGATCAGCGGCAACAATACGGAGCTGGTGGTGAGAGTTCCGGCCGGAGCCATTCCGGGGCCCGTCACCGTGAACAACGGCGCGGCCACATCGAACGCGGTCAACTTCACCGTGCTGGTGCCGAGTCTGACGCCGATCGACGAGGTCATCTCATCGATCAACACGGGCTCCGGTGCCAAGACCTGCACGGTCACGCCCGACGGCTCGCTGTGCTACACGGTAAGCCCCGACGGCGACGTGGTGATCCCGGTCGACATCGCGGGTGAGACCACGTACCCGGCCATTTCGGTGGGCGACCAGCCGGTCGCCATCGTGATGCATCCCGGCGGCAGGGTTGCCTACGTCGCGAATTTCAATTCCGGCACCCTGTCGGTAATCGACGTCGACAAGAATTCCGCGAATTTCAACACGGTGATCGCCACCATCACGGTCGGTACCAATCCCGCGGACATCGCTGTGTTTCCCGACGGCGACCGCGTGCTGGTCGCCAATGCTGGTAGCGGCGACATCAGCGTCATCGACAGCGACGGCACCAGCGCTTCGTACCACCAGGTCGTCTCGACGGTGGGCCAGGCGACCGGCGGCAAGACCGTCACCGTATCGCCCGACGGTGCTCGCATCTACATCGGCACCGGTACCGGCTTCGTGGTGATGGCGGCCAATTCGTACACGGTGATTTCGACGGTCAACACAGGCACCGGCGCCAAGAGCGTCACCGTCACGCCCGACGGCACGCTGCTCTTTATCCTCACCACCGCCGGCACCATTCTGGTCGTTGACCTTCAACCCGGCAGTGGCAGCCAGTACCAGGTCATCGCCACCGTGGGCGCGGGCCAGGGGGCAAAGGGCCTCACGGTCTCGCCCGATGGCAGCCTGCTGTTCGTGATCCTCGAGAACAGCGACAACGTACTCGTGATTGCGATCAATGTGATTCCGGGTGTGGGCGCGACCACTGCGAGCGGTTCGGCCGCATCGTTCACCTTCGAGAGCCATCTGATCGACGAGATTCCGCTCGGCGCCGATCCGGCCTTCGTGGCCGTCGATCCGAGCGGCACCGGCAGGATCTTTGTCCCCACGCCGGGCAACAAGACGCTGACGATCATTAATGCTTCGTCTGTGGCTGTCGGTCCGGTGCCGGCAACGGTTGCCATTTCACCGAGCACGCTCAATCTGAACTCGGGCGGCAAGTACGTGTCGGGAACGATCCAGCTGGCGCTGCCCTTCTTCACGGAAGAGATCGTCGTCAGCAGCGTCCGGTTACAGGGGACGATTCCCGCCGTGCCGGGAACCGAATCGCTCACGGATATCAACACCGACGGCATCAAGGAGCTCACGGTGAAGTTCGACCGCGCGCAGTTCCAGGCCGTGCTGCCGCAGGGCGAGTACGTGCCCGTCACCGTGACGGGCGACGTCCGTAATCGCACCTTCGCGGGCGAGGACACCATCCGCACCCTTCGCCCGAGCGTGGTCAAGCCGCACGGACATGACAACGTGATTCCGGGCGCGACCACCGCCATCCAGTGGACAACTCCGAACGGCTACCAGAACCAGATCACCGCGACGGACATTCACTTCTCGGGTGACAACGGGACGACGTGGACGCAGATCGCCAACAAGATCGCGAACAGCGGTTCGTTCAACTGGACTGCTCCCGCGAATGTGTACCTGCCGGAGTGCCGCGTCATGATCACGCTCTGGAAGAACACCGAAGTCTTCGGACAGGGCATGAACCAGGATGCGTTCTCCATCGCGGCTCCGGTGGCGACAGCGCTCAAATCGGCCGGTGCGAAAATCGTCGACGGCGACGCCGTGCTCTCTTGGGAGACCAATTTCGAGGAAAACGTGAGCGGCTTCCATGTGGTGCGCGCCGAAGCGGAAGATGGTCTGTACGCGACCATCACGAAGGATCTGATTGCATCGCGCGGCAACGCGGCGGGTTCGAGCTACGAGTATCACGACACCGGCATCCGGCCCAACCGGACCTACTGGTACAAGCTCGTGGAAGTGACGCCCGACGGCGACGAGGCGCAGTTCGGCCCGTACTCGGTGACATTCAAGGTCACCAACACGCTGGAGCAGAACATGCCCAACCCGTTCAACCCGTCGACCACGATCAAATACTCGATCGCGCAGGACGCGGATGTCTCTCTCGTCGTGTACGACGTATCGGGGCGCCGTGTTCGCACATTGGTTAACACACACCAGCGCGCCGATGTGTACAAGATGGCGTGGAATGGTCTGAACGATCAGGGCGGACGCGTCGCGAGCGGTGTGTATTTTTACAAACTCGTCGCCGGGAAATTTGTAGAGACACGAAAAATGTTGCTGCTCAAATAGCAGCCACAATGCCCGGGGAGTCCGCGCAACACGGCGCGGACTCCCTCATGAACCCTTCCGCTACCCTGAAAGCCACTCCGGGGAACTCCCCAGCAGCGCCTCAACACTTCGCTGTAACGCATTGCCCGGATAACCTTAAGGCCGTTCTGAGGCTTGATAACGCCAAGAAACGCATGTTATACTTGGGCGTCTGCTGATATTGAAAAGACGATCTTAGGATCGACTTCGCTGCCCGGAGGATTGCGATTTTGGCGAGACATCGGTCAAGCAGCGTTGGCGTGTTTTTGGTCTGCATGGCGACTGCCGCGCCTTCGTTAGCACAGAATCCACTCCAGGCGTACACCGGACGCAATGCATCCGGGTACATGGCTCCGCTGGTGGATGCGTTTCGCTCGAACCTGAACGCGGGACTGTTCAACACCGCGCGCGTCGAGCCGAGCGGCTTTCACGTGAGCCTCGAGCTTGTCGGAATGGCGACTTTCTTCGACGAGGCGAGCCGGTCCTTCATGGCGAAGACGGACCAGGGCGTCGAAGACAAGTGGGTAAGGGTGCCCACCATCATCGGCCCCCCGGAGGCAGTGTTTACCGAAGGGTATGCATCCACGGTATACGCTTTCCCGGGCGGATTCGATGTCAACGACTGGTATCTTTCGGCCCCCCAGCTGCGTATCGGCAACTGGAAAGGAACAGAAGCAATGGCGCGAGCCATCTTTTACAACACGGGCAACGATGATATTGGAAGTCTCGGCGTGTGGGGCGGGGGGCTCCGCCACAGCGTATCGCAGTATTTTCCCGGCATCGCGCCGTTCGACATCGCCGTCGCCGGCATGTGGCAGCACGCGCGTCTTCACACGAAGCAGGATCTGGACATTGTCAACTCGAACCTCTACACCCTCGCGCTGCATACGGGCATGGCGATGGGTCCGCTGTATCCATACGCGGGGGTCGCGGTTGGCTGGTATCGCTTCGGCGTTCATTACGAGCTCGAGGGTTATGATCCCGTCGATCTTCGTCTCAGCGCCGACCATGATTTTCAACTTACATTGGGTGCTTCGTATCGGGTCGGCTTTGTCGCCGCCTACGGTGAGTACAATTTTGCTGATCAGAACACCCTGGCAGCGGGATTGTCGGTTAATTATCCCTTTTCCAGCAGGAGCGTGACGCAATGAAACAACTGTGCGCCAAACTTCTCGTGATTGCTGCGTTGGGTATGCTGCTCGCGACCGCGGGCTGCATCACTAGCCAAAGCGACCTGGTAGTCACGGATGTAATTTCGGCGAACATCGTTGAACACGAAACGACGGGAAGCTTCTCGACGTTTACTGTGGTCGATGATTTCAAGATTCAACTCGAGAAGGCCCTCGAGAAGGCCGGGAAGAAAAGCGCGGATGTGAAGAGCATCCACATGATTGGCGCGACCTTCCAGACCCTCTCGATAAGCCCGAAGGACGCGAGAGCGACGGCTGACATCACCATCGCCCGCCAGGACGTCAGTGATGGTCCGGCCGATTTCGTGTCGTTCAACGACACGTTGCTCAAGAGCCTCCAGGGCAGGCCGACGGATGCGGTCATGAACGCCGACGGCGTTGCGCTCGTCGACCGTGCTCTGGCCGATCTGCTGGAGGGTGGAGATCCGACGCTGGTTCTGACCGTCAACAACGAGACGATCACGCCGACGCCGACGCCGGAGGCCCCGCTGGACTTCACGGTCCGCGTCTCCGTCAAGTTCCAGGCTGTCGTTGCGGGTGGTAACTAGTCCGCATCGCCAGAAGCTCTGACGAAAGAACGTCCGGTCACCGCATGGTGATCGGACGTTTTCTTTTGGGGGACGTCGCGCTCGAACGCGCAAGCGGGGCCTGGCTCCAGCCATCCCGTTGGCTCTCACTTCGTTCGGCCAACGGGAGCCCTGTCTGTCGCCACCCGCTTGCGCGTCCAGCGTGCACGCCGCCCAAATTCAGTTGGAGAGGAGGGAACGCAGCTCTTCGTCGTTGGGAAGAAGAGCGGCCGCTTCCTGCCAGTGAGTGCGCGCAGACACGGAATCACCGGCGGCGGCTTCGGCTTTGCCGAGGTTGCGAAGCAGTGCGCCGCGAACGCCGGGGGTGGTGGCTTGCGGGAGTGCGCGGGTGAGAGTCGTACGCGCTTCGTCGACGCGGCCCGAATCGAGCATGAGATGGCCGAGTTGATTGGCGGCCGCCGCCGGCTCGTCACCGTTGAGTGCGCGCGCATAGAACACTTCGGCGCTTTCGGGTTCGGCGTCGACGTAGAGGTTGCCGAGGTTCACCAACGCCGCGGAGAAACGCGGATCGAGCGCTATCGCGAGACGGAACATGGAATCCGCTTCCGCGCTCCGGCCGCTTCCCAGCGCGAGCAGTCCGAGATTGTTGTAGGGCCGCGCATAACGCCGGTCTTTTTCCAGCGCGCGGCGGTAGTATTCCTCGGCACCGGCCAGGTCGCCGGCTTCCTGTTTTGCAAATCCCATCTCGTTGAGGTTCTTGGCCGCGTTGCGGTCCGCCGTCGTGCGATGTTTGTTGATCGCGCTCCAGCCGCCGAGCCCGAGGGCCACGGTCGCAAGCGCGATGACTGTCGTGAGCACGAGCACACGGCGCGACGATGCCTTCACCACACGCACGCCGCCGCCGATCTCGGGCGCGGCTTCGAGCACGGCCGCGCGCAGTGATGCGGCGTCGGCGTAGCGCTTCTCGGGCTCTTTTTCGAACGCACGCGCAGTTACGGTCTTGAGCGCGGGCGGAAAATCGGGCTCGCGCGTCGCCAGTGGTGCGGGCGGTTCGTTGCGGATGGCGTACATGATCGACATGGCGTGATCGCCGCCGAACGGATACGTCCCGGTCAGCATCTCCTGATAGATAGTGATGAGAGAGAAGAGATCACTGCGCGGATCCAGACGCCGGCCCATGACCTGTTCGGGCGACATGTACGGCGCCGTGCCCAGCGTGGTGCCTTCCTGGGTGATGGCCGTCTGCGTGGTGAGATGCGCGAGTCCGAAGTCCATCAGCTTGATGATGCCGTCGCGCGTCACCATGATGTTCTCGGGCTTCAAGTCGCGATGAATGATGCCTTCGGCGTGCAGGCGCTGCAGCGCATCGAGCAGCTCCACCAGCCATTTGGTGGCCGTGCGCCACGCCACCGGCCCGTCGTGCATGACGCTGCGCAGCGTGCGGCCGTCGATGAGCTCCATCGCCATGTACGGCGTGCCGTTTTCTTCACCGGCCGCATACACGGTAATGATGTTGGGGTGGTTGATGCGCGAGCAGGCTCGCGCTTCGCGCAGAAAGCGCTCTTTCCCCTCGGTGGTGAGGGTCTCGGCGCGGATAATCTTGATGGCGGCGGAACGGTCGAGGGTGGGGTCGTGGGCAAGATAGACCGCGCCCATACCCCCCTCCCCAAGCTTGTCGCGCAGCTCGTAGCCGCCCAGACGCCGTCCCTGCATCCGCGGAGACTAACAGCTTAACAGGGGAGTGGCAATGATGGGCAGCGCCCGACAGCGGCGCCTATTCTCTCGTCTTGTTGAGCTCGGTCATCGCATCCTGAGTGCGCCCGGTGTCGGCATACAGACGCGCGAGAATACTGCGCAGGGAATTGTTGTCAGGATCCGCGGCCAACGCGCTTTCGGTTTCTTTGATCGCTTCGTCGACAAGGCCGCGGTCGAAATACAGGCTCGCACGAGTCAGGTGGTACGTGACCGCGCCCGGCTTGTTGGCGTCGAGCTGCGAGAGGTCGTTATCCAGGCTGGTCGCATCGGCGGGTGCAATGATTTCGAAAAATGATGCGGGCGTGCGCAGCGGCGGAGACACCAGAGGATCGGTCGTCTCCAGGGTCCATGAATACGAAACGCCCGGCTTGAGACCGGGCGCATTCGCGGGATATGTCGCCGTCGTGGTGTTGGAAACGTTCGTGTGCCACAGCGTCGAGGATTCGCCGTACACGGTGAGCTTGAGCTCGGTCGACGGGTCGTCGATCTTCCAGGTGAATGTGGGCAGTGCGGTGCGAACGCGCGTCTGGCACGGCGAGACGGCCGAGAGGCGCGACGCTTTCTCACCCGAGCGCAGCCCGCCGATCGCACTCGATCCCTCCGCGTTCTTGAGCTTCAAAAAGCTCTGCACGACTTCGAAGCTGCCCGAATTGGCGGCCGCCTTCTTGTCGGTTTCGCTTTTCTCGTTTGCCGGTGCCGGCGCGCTGGCGGGATGCGCCTTGATGCGCATCGAGCTGTTGGGTCCGACCTGCACCCAGTTGCCGGCCGAAAACATGATCTCGGCTTCGCCGCCCGCACCCGTCTTGATCTCGTCGCCGTCACTGAGGGCGACCCCGAACGACGCCGGGGTGGACTTGCCGGCGTGAAGCACGTTCACGACGCCTTTGCACGAGGTGAGCACGGCGGCCGGGCCGCTCTCGGCGCGCGAGACCGCCGGCCACAACGCCGTCACGGCCAGAACCAACAACAGAAGTCGAGCAATCGGTTTCATCACAACCCTCTTTTTCGTGGCACCGGCGGGCCGTCGGCCGCGCGCAGAGAATACTAGCATAGCGCCGGGATGCACTCCGGGCTCGTGCCGGAGGCATACCCGAAGACATCCCGGCCGGGGGGCGAAACCTCCGGCGTTACTATTACAGTGCGGCGTGTCGAAAGTTGGTAGACTGCCGCCGAAGGATCGAAAAAATGCACCGGGTCGTCTTCGAAACCATGGGATGCCGCCTGAACCAGGCGGAAACTGCCGTCCTGCAAAGCCGCTTCCTCGAGAAGGGCTACGCGCTTGCGGACGACCCGGCCGACGCGGACCTCTTCGTCCTGCACACATGCACGCTCACCACCCAGGCCACCCGGCAGTGCCGCCGGCGGCTGCGCCAGGTGATGCGCAAGAACCCCACCGCCTGTATCGCGGCCATCGGCTGCCACGCCCAGACCGACGCCGGCGAGCTCGCCCAGCTCGAAGGCGTCGACTACGTGGTGGGCACCGCGGACAAGATGCGCCTCGCCGAAATCATCCCGACTCCCGCGCGCCAGGCCGAGCCGGTCGTCCTCGTCGGGCGCATGACCCCCGATGCCTTCGCCATCGACGGCGCCGGCTGTTATCCGCATCACACCCGCGCCCATCTCAAGATCCAGGAAGGGTGCGATTTCGTGTGCGCCTTCTGCATCATTCCGCGCAGCCGGGGCCGCGCGCGCAGCCGGAGCTTCGACGACCTCGTGCGCGAAGCACGCACGTTGGCGGGTTTCGGCCACCGCGAGATCGTGCTCACCGGCGTCAACATCGGGACATATATCGAGGGAGGGCGCACGCTCGTCGATGTTATCGATGCGCTCGAGCGGATCGACGGTGTCGATCGCATCCGGATCAGCTCGATCGAGCCCACCACCATCGACGCCGGCGTGCTCGATCGCATGGCGCGAGGAAGTAAGCTTTGCCCCTACCTGCACGTGCCCCTGCAGAGCGGTGATGATCGCACTCTCGGCGCGATGCGCCGCCGCTATGATTCACAGAGCTATCGACGCTTTCTCCGCGATGCCATGGATCGTGTGCCCGGGATCACATTCGGAACCGACGTCATGGTCGGCTTTCCGGGAGAAGATGAGACAGCGTTCGAGCGTTCATGCGAGGTGATTCGGGAATTTCCCTTCGTGAACGTGCACGTGTTCGGCTTTTCAGCGCGGCCGCGAACGAGTGCTTTCGGAATGGCGGGTACGGTGCCCGCGCGCGAAATCCAGCGCCGTCACGACCACCTGCAGCGCGTCGCCCAGGCGCAGGTGGCCGCTTCGTATCAGTCGATGGTGGGACGGACGCTGCGCGTTTTGTGCGAGCGTCCCGCATCCGACGGAACCCGCAATGGTTTTTCCGACGAGTACGTGCGCGTGCGCATCCCGGGCGGAGATGCGGTCGCCAATGAAATGGTGCGCGTACAAATAAGGGAAATCGAAATATCTCAGAAAGGCGGGCGTGTGGCAGCATTCGGGTATATTGTGGAGGAGAGGGAAACATGGAGAGGCCAGCATGAGGAAAGTGTGTGTGTGGATCGATCATAGCCGGGCTGTCATCGCCGCCATCGATGACGGCGAAGAGTCGCTCGAAACCATCCCGTCCCGCGCGGGGCGCCATCCCCAGCCGCACGGAGGCAGCCGCACGGTAGCGCCGTGGGGCCCCCAGACCTCCAACCAGGAGCGCTCGCGCGAGCACCGCTACGAGAACCATCTGGCCCATTTCTACCGCGACGTCATCCGCCATCTCGGACATCCCGACCAGCTCGTCGTCATGGGTCCGGCCCAGGCCAAGCAGGAGCTCAAGGCCGAGATCGAAGATTCACTCCTGCGCGATGTCAATGTGGTGCTCGAGACTGCCGGCGAGATGACCGATCCCCAGGTTCTGGCGCGTCTGCGCTCATTCGAGATCAATTAGACACTCTCTGGAACCCCGCCATCGGTCTGTGCGATGATGCCGTCCCCGGCGAGAAGTCTCTTTACCATAGAAGAGGTAACGCGAATGCAGCGTGGAACAACAATCATGGTTGCGATGGTCGCCGCATTGGTTGCGACCGTGCTCGGCGTGGCGGCATTGCAGGCGGACCAGACGCCCCCGGTATCCAAACTGCAGGATGAATTGCGCGCCGCGGAAACGGCCTTCGCCAAAACGATGGCTGACCGGGACCACGCTGCATTCGCAACCTTTCTGGCCGATGAAACGATTTTCTTCGGACGTAACGGCGAGATCCGTGGAAAGAAAGCCGTAGCGGATGCGTGGGCTTCGTTTTTCGAAGGCAAAGAAGCGCCGTTCTCGTGGAAACCCGAAACCGTATCCGTGCTCGACTCGGGAACGCTGGGCTTGAGCTCGGGACCTGTGTTCGGAACGGACGGAAAACAATTCAGCAGCTTCAACTCGATCTGGCGCCGAAACGCCGACGGCAAGTGGCAGATCATCTTCGACCGGGGCTGCCCCTACTGCGGCGGCAAGTAACGCGCGGGCGTCAGCCGGTGCTCGCATCGTGCCGGTCCTGGGCGGCCCGGCCGCGCTTGCCGGAGAGATAGCTCATCACCACACCGGAGCCGATGATCATGTTGATGATCAGCGTGAAGAACCTCCACACGATCACGTACGCCGCCTGGTAGCTCTTGGGGAGCACCGGCGCCATCGCGGCCATGGTGGAAACCTCCGCGAGTCCCGATGATCCCGGCGTGGGCGAGAAGTAGAAGACGAGCAGTGGAATGATCTGCAGATAGAGCACCTGTCCGACGTCCGCGTGTAACCCCAGCCCGCGCACCACCACCCAGCCGATCAGAAACTTGTTCACGTAGATCAATGCGGTGAGCA
>Ga0207674_10004308_pt1 | contig 17161 bp, 12 predicted proteins | sample KBSCornC72_FD_184303 | JGI IMG/M metagenome (GOLD analysis project Ga0207674, IMG submission 184303) | Corn rhizosphere microbial communities from Kellogg Biological Station, Michigan, USA - KBS Corn C7-2 (SPAdes) (version 2) | ecosystem: Host-associated > Plants > Roots > Rhizosphere > Soil ... | reverse complement strand
CATTAGTGCGCTCCTTTAAGTCCTTACCACCTGAACGCTAGCTGCTGGCCGGATTGTTCCACCGCAGGTTCGAGGCCAAGAACGGGTTCTAGGCTTTCCAGGCTAGCTTGCGTGTCCCCCAGCCATCGGCGAAGTGCATTCCACTTTACGAATCGCCAGCCTCGGCGTCGAACGACCTCTGCTACCGCCGGAGACCGATGCAGCTTTTCGTGCACCAGGGCGGTCCTTTCGTCAGCCACGGCGAGGAAACGGAACACCCGATCGTCATCCGGGATCGCCTCGCCGAGAGCCACGACGCTGCGGTGTATGCGGGCTGTCCAGTCGACCTGCCACAGGAACACCATCCGCCCCTTGTCGTACCAGACGCAGTCGACGAAATCGAGCGCCTCAGACGCGCCGCGCACGAAGCGCGATGGGCCGCTCGCGCGCTCGGCCTCGCCGAGCAGATCCGTGAGCACGCGGCCGCGCTCGATGTGCGAGCTGGGCACCGCGCGCCGGTCGACATCGCGTCCCACGTGCACTTTGAATCCAAGCCGGTGCCCGGCATCGATGAGCTCCGCCAGCACCTGCGCCTGCGACGCCTGTCGTGCGACGAGCGCGTCCTGATCGAGCAGGCGCCAGCGTCCCTCGTCGGTCTGCGTCGCATAGGCGGCGACGCAGCGCTCGATGAGCTCGCGGTCCGGCGTCTCGATCCCGCGGAACAGCGCGTACACGCGGCGAAGCAGCGACCGCGTGTCGACCTCGCGAGCCGAGGACAGAAGGCCCCACACCGCCCACTCGACGCGGTCACCGAGCGGCGTCGCATCGGGCGCTTCGTTGATCGCGTACGCGACGTCGTCGGGATCGTCGCTCAGCGGGACGCGCGTGATGCCGCTGCGCCGGCCATCGGCGAGCGCGGATTTGAAGTGATCGAGGAAAAGCTCGAGCTCCGACACGCCGCCGGCGCGAGCGAGCGCGATCGGCACGAGCAGCCCCTTCACCGCGAGCGCTTGTAGCGCCGCGACCGCGGCGACATCCTCGCGCACCGGCTCGCCACGCGCGAGCACCGCGTCGCGGACGCCCGCGCGGATCGCGTCTTCGATGAGCCCGGCATCGGCGGAGGTCTGGTCGCGCAGGAGCGGCACGTCGCGGTCGAAGTCGCAGACGGCGGCGGCCGGCGAGCCGTACGCGCCGGCATGCGCATCGCGCTGGTAGAGGATCGCGCGCAGGCGATAGCCCGCGCCCGCGCCCGCCAGGACGCATGCGGCGATCGTTGCCGCGTCCGCGTGCGGAACGTAGACGACGGCGGCCGCTTCGGGACGCGAGACGCGATGCGCTTCGATGAGCGCGGCACGCAGCGTCCGCAGCAGCCGCTCGCGCGCCGCGAGGCGACCTTCGCCGGTGTCCATGGGACGCAACGTCTTCGCGCCGAGGAGCAGCGCGCTCGAGACGGTGCTCCATCCACCGAGCGTGTCCTCGACAGGCGCTTGGCACAGGACGAGGTCCGCGTCACCCGGATCGAGCAGAAGCGCTCCGCGTGACGCCGGCGTGCGGTGCTCGTGCTGCGCGAGCCACGCGACGAGCTCGCGCACGGTGCGCTCGTACTCGAGCCAGATGTTCACCTCGCGCGTCTGCGACGCGTGGCCGCGCCGCGCCCGCCCCTTGTCGATGCGGAGCGGCGAGCCGTGTCCGGCAACGGCGCTCTGGCGGCTCCCGGCGACGATCGACTCGAGCAGGCAGAGCTTCAACAGACCCTGTGCGGCGGCATCGCCGACCGACGTCTCGATCGCGCGCAGGGTGGCCATGAGCGCGGTGATGTTGCGCGGCGTGTACAGCGCGGCGACCGTCTCGCCGAGAGCCTGCGCGGCCGGATCGGCGCCGAAACGCTCGACGAACTGCCAGTACGCCATGCCACGCGGCTCGAGACGGCGCGTGCGCTCCTCGTCGTCGGTGTCGACCGCTTCGATGAGCAGGGCGCGGCCTTCGCGCGCGCAGACGCCGCAGCGGAACGCCTTCTTGTTCGGAACCGGTGCGTCCCGCTCCCAGAGGAATGCCTCGACGACGACCGGGCCGTGGCACGTCGCGCAGTGCGAGCCGTACAGCTCGCGCATCGCGACGCGGTGCGGAGTCCCGACGAGCGTGCTGTCCGCGACGCGCTCGAACGCCGCGACGACCTCCTCGCCCGGTGGCGCGAGCGCGACGACGGCGCGCGCCCACTCGCCGAGCGGCTCGCGCGATGTCGCGATGCCGCGCCGGTCCGACGCGTCGACCGCGTCCGCGGCCGACCACGGATGCGCGATCGGATCGAGGACCACGCCGCGCCGCGGCGCGTATGCCGTGGCGTAGACGTCTGCGAGTGCCGTGGGGAACGCGGTTCCGAAGCGGCTCAGTGGTCGCGGAAGCGGGAGCGTCTCGATAGGTGTGAAGGAGAGGACCCGCTCTCGCATCGTGCTCACGTTGGCGTGAGTATGGGTCAGGGAAGTCGGAAGAGAACGGCTCGCTTCGCTTCGGCGACAAGCCCCACCCAACGACCATCGCGCGACACCACGAGATCTTGGATCTGGCCGACCGGCGCGAGCTCGTCGAGCGCGCCCGTCTTCGGATCGAGCGCGACGAGGCGGTCGGTGCCGTCCAGCACGACTGTGCGAAGGCCGACGGCCATCCGCCGTCCGTCGACGAGCGGCGTCGTCCAGCGCGTCGCGCCCTCGACGTCGATCGCCAAGATGCGCTTCGCGTCGAGCAGGTAGAGCGTCCCGTCCCGCGCGAACTCGACGTCGCGCACCGGGGTCGTGATCTTGATGAGGCTCTTCGTCGGGTCCGGCGCGTTCACCTGGAAGCGGTAGGTGCCTTGATCCGTGACCACCGCGCCGTAGGTCCCCGAGCGATCGATCGCGAAGGCGGTGCCGGTGCCGGGCACGCGCAGCACGCCGCGCGTGGATCGATCCACGCCCGGCCGGAGCACCTTCACCTCGTAGCCGCCGGCGGTCTGCCAGGCGAAGAAGAGGTCGCCGTAGTCGCTCGCCGCGAGGAGCCCGCCGGCCGACCCCAGTCCGATCGGAAAGGGTGCCGCGAGCGGCAGCCCGCCGGGTGTGCGGCCGCCGATGACGCCGCCGTCGCTCCCGCCCGCCGACGCCGCGAAGATGTCCACACCCGGCACGTAAACGAGCGACTGGGCCGCACCGGTGAGCCGCACCGGGACGCCGACGGTGTCATTCGGCGCCGGCATCACGTAATTCGAGAGGAGCTGTCCGCCTCCCATCAGGAACCGCGCGTCGTTGGTGAAGGCGAGCTGATTCACACCGGCGTTGAACTTCGCGAGCGCCTTCAGCGTGCCATCACGCGTGTGCACCGCGAGAAAGCCGTCGTCCGTGCCGGTCGCGATGAGCGCACCGTCCTGCGATAGCGCGATCTTTCGCGCGAGGGCGTGGACATCGATGGAGCGCTCGGGCTCGCGCCACAGCTCGACATCGGGCACGTCGCCGCTGCGCGCGAATGCGTACACGGTCTCCTCGCTGACGATCGAAACGATCTTCTGCGTCGCGAGCGCCGCCGCGGACTTGTCGGCCGCGGGCCGGTCGGCGTACGGGCCGACGTGAACGGTGAACGGACTCTCCTTCGTCGCGGTCGCGTTCGCGCCAATGCTCTTTGCGGTCCCGGCCGCCTCGTCGGCACTCGTGAACGGACCGACGGTAAGCGTGAATCGCTGCGCCGAGGTGGTCGAGGACTTGATCGACGTGCCACGGTCTATGGATGCCCTGAGGCTCGCGTCGGCAGGCATGACCGACACGAGCTCGCGCACGCCGGCCCAGCCCCGCTCGACGCCGGAGAGGACGCGCGACAGTGCCGCAGCCTCACGGCCATCGGCATACGCGAGCGCATCGCGTGAGAGATCGGTGAGGCCGTCGGCGAGAGCGACGAGACGGTCACGCGCGGGACCGACCGTCTCGACGGTCGCGGCGACGACCTTCGTCGTGTTGGCGGTGATGATCGCGGCCTGCGCGCGCGCGACGGATGCGAAGCGATCCGCGCTCACGACGCGCACCTTCTCCCCGTTCAGTCCGCCGACGAGGGCGTAGTCGTACACGGAGAACGTCGAGAGGATGTCGGCCGCGGTGTGGGCGATCGCGAGGGACTGGGCATCGGGGACGTCGCTTGTCGGGCGGGTCTTGTTATCCGGGAGCGGTGTGGAAGAGCAAGCGGCGGCCAGGAGGACGAGGACCGCTGTTACCGCTCCCCATCCTGCTCGACCCACCAAGGCTTACTCCTCTTCTTCTTCCTCCGCGTCATCGTCACCGGTGTCGACGACCAGGGGCTCTTCGACCGTCTCTGTCTCGTCGAGGGCCTCGCCGCCCGCGCCGCCCTCTGTCTCTTCCTCGGTCTCGTCCGTCTCGTCGTCGCCTTCGTCGTCGGCATCCCGTCCGAAGCGGAAGAAGTTGCCCTTGATGTAGGCACGCTCCTTCGTCTCGGCCGGGCGGTGGTGGCCAGGGAAGGAGATCCGGCTCGAGTTTTCGACGCTCTGCAGGACCTCTCTAATGGCAACGCGGGCGTTCTGCTGGTCGTTACTGACGATCGCAGCCACGTACTGGTTGCCAGTTCGGATCAGATCGATGAGGCGCCGGCCGACCTTCGGCTCGAGGAAGCCCAGGAGCTCGCCGTCGCGGGCGTGGACGGCCATCAGGCCCTCCTGCTCCTTCAGCTGCGCCTCGGCGCCGGGACTGTAACGGGCGAGGATGTGCGGCGGCGCCGGATTGATCAGCCGGAGGATCCCCGTCTTGCCCATGTCCTCGATGAACAGGCGAGGCTGCGTCCGGGACGTGGTGACGTTCGGCTTGGTCTTGTGCTCGAGCAGCTGCGCGATGCGCTGCGAGCCGCGGATGGCGATGGAGTTGTACGGCTCGGCCTTCAGCACCTCGGCGAAGGACGCCTTCGCCTCGTCGAGCTTGCCCTGTTCCAGGAGCGCGCGCCCCATGCGGTTGCGCGCCTCGATGTCGTCGGGCGCGGCTTCGATGATCTTCGAGTTGAGGTCGGACGCGCGCGTCCAGTCAGCCTCGAGGGCGGCCGAGACGGCCTGATCCGCGAGGGCTCGAACGCGCAGTCCGGTGTCCGAGGTCGGTGTCATGGGAGTTCTCATTCTACTGCGGCGTGCGCGAAGCGCACACGCCAAGCAGACGAGGGCGGCGAACGCCGCCCGACTATCCTGTCGGCGGTACCCTTGCGCGCGTGCCGTACCTCTCAGACATCCAACATCGACGCGTGATCGAGCCGAATGGCACCGAGGTCGCGAAGCTCGCAGACCTCGCGGTCGTCCCTCAGGGCCAGTTCCCGGCGGTGCAGTGGGCGATCCTCGCGACCCCGAGCGGCGAGCGCATCGTCCGCTGGAACGAGCTCGCGCAGGAGATCGGCCACCTCAGGCTGCGCGGTCGTCTCGAGAGCATCGCCGACGCGACGCTGCCCCAGGGCGCGCTCCGCCTGTCGCGCGATCTCATGGACAAGCAGGTCGTCGATACGCACGGCGCGAAGGTCGTGCGCGTCAATGACCTGCAGCTCTCGGAGGTCGACGGCCAGCTGCGCCTCGTCGGGGCGGACGTCGGCCTCCGCGGCCTGCTCCGGCGCGTCGGTGCCGAGCATCTCGCCGAGCGCGTGGTCGGCCTCGCGGGCCAGAAGCTGCCGCGCGGGATCATCCCCTGGCATCTCGTCGAGCCGATCGCTGGAACGGATGCGAACGTGCGCGTCACCGTGCCGCGCACCAAGCTCGCGCTCCTGCATCCTGCGGACATCGCCGACATCGTCGAGGAGATGACCGTTGACGAGCGGCGCGCCGTCTTCGAGGAGCTCGACATCGAGACCGCGGCTGACACGCTCTCTGAGGTCGAGCCGGAGATGCAGGCCTCGATCGTGAGCGACCTCGACGAGGAGCGCGCCGCCGACATCCTCGATGAGATGGCGCCCGACGAGGCGGCCGACCTCCTTCAGGACCTGCCCGAGGAACGGCGCGAAGAGCTCGTCGATCTCATGCAGAAAGAAGAAGCCGCCGATGTCGAGGAACTGCTCACCTACCCGGAGGACTCCGCGGGCGGCATCATGACGACCGATCTCATCGCGCTTCCCGCGCAGCTCACCGCCGGCGCTGCCATCGATCGGCTTCGTGAGCTTCAGCCCGAGCCCGAGCTCACCTATTACCTGTACGTCATCGACGGCCAGGGCCGACTCGATGGCGTCATCTCGCTGCGGAATCTCGTCGTGGCGAAGCCGGAGACGCCGATCAGCGAGATCATGGATCGCAACGTCATGAAGGTCGACGCGACTTCACCGAAGGAAGAGGTCGCATCACTGATCGCGAAGTACAACCTCCTCGCGCTACCAGTAGTGGATGCGCGCCGGAAGCTCCTCGGCACAGTCACGATCGACGACGTCGTCGACATCATGCTGCCGCGCGGTTGGAGGAAGAGGTCGCTCAGGTCGATCGCTAGGTGAGAGGCGCCGGCCTCGCGCGACCACTGGGCGCACTCCGACGCCGCGCGTCCCGGCGCAGGGTCGCCCTCACCGCGTTCCTCGCCGTGCTCGGCCCTGGAGTGATCACGGGGTTCGCGGGCAACGAGGCCGGCGGCGTCACGACCTACTCCTCGGTGGGCGCGCAGTTTGGCTACTCGCTGCTGTGGCTCCTCCTCGTGGCGAGCATCGGCCTCGGGGTGATCCAGGAGATGTGCTCCCGCATGGGACTGGTGACCGGGCAGGGCCTCTCCGACCTCATCCGCGAGCGGTTCGGCGTGCGCTGGACCATCCTCGCGATGGTCGTCCTGATCATCGCGAACGGCACGAACGTCGTCGCCGAATACGCCGGCATCGCTGCGAGCGTCGAGCTTCTCGGCATCCCGCGCATCATCTCGGTCCCGCTGGCCGCCCTCGCGGTCTGGACCTTGGTGGTCTTCTTCAGCTATCGGTTCGTCGAGCGGGTCCTCTTCGTGCTGGTGCTGGCGTTCCTCGCCTACCCGATCTCTGTGTTCATCCTGAACCCGGACTGGCCGGCCGTGATGGCGGGGTTCATCCCCTCGATCCCGACGAACCCGTCGGCACTTGTCTTCGCGCTCGCGCTCGTCGGAACGACGATCACCCCGTATCTCCTCTTCTACATGCAGGCCTCGGTGGTGGACAAAGGAGTCGACCGCCAGTCGACGACGTACGCGCGCGTCGACGTGTTCCTCGGCGCGGCGCTGGCGGGACTTTTTGCGTTCTTCATCATCATCGTGACCGGCACCGTGCTGTATCCGGCGGGGATAGGCGTGTCCTCGGCCGAGGCAGCGGCGCATGCGCTCGTGCCGCTCGCGGGTGCGAGTGCGGGGCTCTTGTTCGCGGTCGGCCTGTGCGGAGCGTCGCTCCTAGGTGCCGTAGTGATGCCGCTCTCGACGTCGTACGCGATCTGCGAGGCCTTCGGCTGGGAGTCCGGCATCAGCAAGAACTTCCGCGAAGCGCCGGTGTTCATGAGTTTGTTCACGCTGCTGCTCGTCCTGGGTGCGGTCGTCGTGCTGATCCCCGGTATCTCGCTCATCCCGCTCATCATCTCGGCGCAGATCGCGAACGGCATCCTGCTTCCTATCGTTCTGGTCTTCATCCTGCGGCTCGCGACCGATACTCGCGTGATGGGAAACGCGGTGAACGGCCGCATCGCGACCGGCCTTGGCTGGGCTGTCGCCATCGGCGCCGGGACGCTGTCGGTTGCATACCTGCTGACATCGCTGGTGATGAAGGGCTAGGTAACTGCGTTGGCGCCGCGCATGTAACGGGACGTTAACGATCAGCCAACAGAGCGTGAACGATCTGCTCTGGGGGCTTGAAAACAATGGCGATGGCAGAACGTCTGCGTCTACTCTCCAGCGATGCGCAGAAATGATGTTTGCATCGCGTCTCGCGACATCGCGTCGTTGGAGCAACTGATCGGCAAGGCGCCTATCCTGCCACTTCCCCTATCCGCTGTGAGACAGGACGAGCGTCGACAGTCTCGCGCTGACTCGCGCCGCCGACACGATGTCCCCCTTGATCGAGTAAAGCTCTCCCGCGCGTCGTAGCGCGGCTTCGCTTTCGCGCCGCTCCCCGGCCGCCGCATGCGCTTCAGCCAGAGCCGCGTATACGTCAGCCTGAAGCGTTGGACTGTCGGTCGAGAGGACAAGTTCCAGCGCCGAATTGGCTAGCTCGATGGCTTCGTCGCCCCGTCCGGCGCGCGCCAGGACCTTCGCGCGCACGATCCGCCACCGGTACTGAGACTCGATGTCGGTGGCGCTCGCGAGCTGCTCACTCACCGAAGTGAGCTTCTCAGCATCGTCATCGCGTCCCTGCAGATAGGCAGCTTCGGCGAGGAGCGCCGCCGCTGTCGGCACGAAGTTGCGCTCGCCCGCGCGATGGAGTGTCTCGAACGCGGGTCTGAGTGCCGTATCGGCCGCTGCAGGTTCGCCGGCCAGGAGCTCGACACGTGCCGCGTACAGGGCGGTGAAAGCGGCCTGCCGGCGATCACCGAGGTCCTCGAGAGTCTTGCGTGCCCGTCGATAGGTTTCTCGCGCGCGGTCAACATCGCCACGCATCGCGTACAGCGGAGCGAGGGCGTAAAGCACGCCGGACTGCGCACGACGGTCCACCTCGGTCTGCTCGATGAGTCGCTCCGCGAGCGCGATCGCATCCGGCACGGGTTGAGGACTCTGTAGCGCGCAGAGTGCCAGCGGAGGCAAGCTCCGCGTCTCCTGCCGCCGGTCTCCCGCCAGTCGCGCTTGCTCTACGGCACGCTCCACCGCCTGTTGCGCGGCCGCGTAACGACAGGCGATCCCGTGGATCGTCGCGAGCAAGCGATACGCCCGAGCCATGCCGACGTGGTCACCGGCGTGCTCGAAAACAGCGACGGCCCGCTCACCGTCGCGCTGCGCGATCTCCGCCCAGCCTGCAGGGCCGGTTGATCTGTCGACCAGGAGCTGCACAAGCCTTAGCGACATGAGGAGGCGCTCGTCGTCGCTCTGAGCGGCGGCCTCGAGCGCGTCGGTCACGACGGCGCGGGCCCGATCGAACTCGCCCATCTCCCGTAGCGCGTCGGCGAGATCGACGGCCATCTCGATGCCGACGGGATCAGTCGGTTCGCGGAGCGCCATCGCGCGTTCGATGAGGTTCGCCGCGGCGGGCATGTCTCCGCGCCCGCTCGCCTTCGCACCCGCCGAGGCGAGCCGCAACGAGCCGCGCACTCCGAGAGTCGTACTGCGCGCGTCGCGAGGTCCGAGTTCTTCGAGGTAATGACATGCCTGCTCGAGGTGGTAACCAACGAGCTCCTCGTACTCGAGCGCGCGCTGGGCCGTGACGCGTTCGAGCCAGGCAGCGAATCGTTCGTGCAGGTCCGCGCGCGTGCGCTTCAGAAGGCGTTGATAGGTCGCTTCACGCACGAGAACATGCGCGAAGCGAAAAGCGCGCACGTCCGCGACCGTTGAGGGCTCATCACGCACGAGCTGTTTCTTCGTCAACAGCATGAGATTCACCGAGACGCGCTCCTGGAGTGGTTGGGCACTGAGTTCGCGTACCGCGTCCTCGTAGAACACCATGCCCGCGACCGATCCGGTGTCGAGAACGACCCGTTCCTCCGTGGCGAGTCGGTCCAGACGCGCGGCGATAAGCGCGGAGATCGTGGGAGGCACATGGACGATGGCCGCGTCCGCGGTCGCGATCCATTCTCCGCTGTCATCTCGTCTCACAACGCCGTCATCGACGAGCATCGACAACATCTGCTCGACGTAGAGCGGGTTGCCGTCCGCGCTGGCGATCAGGCGCTCGCGGATGGTGGCCGGAAGCTTCGCGCGCTCCAAGAGGTTGTCGATGATCAGTGTGCTTTCGTCGCTCGTAAGTGGCTGCAGAACCACTCTGGCGGCGTTCGAGCGCCCATCCATCCACCTCGGGTGCTCGTCAAAGAGATCGTGCCGGGTCGCGCACAGGACCAGCGCTCCGGCATCGTGGGCGGTATCCGCGATGTGCTCGATCAGATTGAGGAGCGTCGGCTCAGCCCAGTGGATGTCTTCGAAGATCACGATGAGCGGGCCGCGAGCGGCGAGGAGCTCGACGAATCGGCGCGCCGCCCAGTATGTCTCCTGAATCGGGAACGCTCCGGGGGCAAGACCGACCGCAGTAGCAAGCCGGGCGACGACGTCTTCGTTTTGGACCAACTCTGCGAGCTTTGTTCGCGCTATCTCGCTTGGATCCGTACCCGCAGCGCCAGCCGCGGCGCGGATCATCTCGGCCAGCGGCCAAAAGGTCATGCCTTCCCCGTACGAGAGGCACCGCCCGCTGAGGACCCGCGTCCCGGGTCTGACGCGCCGGAGCATCTCTGCGAGCAGGCGTGTCTTTCCCATGCCGGCATTCCCGACAACGGTGACGAGCTCGAGTCGGTGCTCGCGCGTCGCTCGCTCGAACGTCGTGAGGAGCTGCGCGAGGTCGTCGGCTCTGCCGACGAGGGGCGCCTCGAGCCGCCTCGAGAACCATTCGCCCGTGCTGACCGCAATGAGGCGATAGGCCGGGACGGCCTCGCTCTTGCCCTTCAGTGTGAGCGGCTCGACTTGCTCCACCTCGACGACCTCGCGAACGAGGCGGTACGTCGTATCCCCGATCAGCACGTCCCGCTCAGGGGCAGCTTGCTCGAGTCGGGCCGTGACGTTGACCGCGTCCCCGGTCACCAGGCGCTGGCCGAGCGTTACGTCTCCGGCGACAACCTCTCCCGTGTTCACTCCGGTGCGGTTCGCCAGGCGCACGCCCCAACGCCCGTCGAGCTCGTCGTTCAGGTCCGCGAGGGCCGTCCGCATCTCGACGGCAGCTCGGACTGCGCGTAGCGCGTCGTCCTCGTGGAGGCGGGGCAGGCCGAACACGGCCATGATCGCGTCCCCGATGTACTTCTCGACGGTGCCGCCGTGCCGCTCCAGGATCGCCTTCATGATCTCGAAATAGCGGCTCAGGACCTCTCGGAGCGCCTCCGGATCGAGTCGTTCGCCAAGGCTGGTCGAGCCCTTCAGGTCGCAGAAGAGGATGGTGACGGTCTTCCGGACCTCCGGGGCGGCCACCGACGGTGCGAGTTGCGCGCCGCAGTATCCGCACAGCCGGAAGCGGGCAGGATTCTCCTCACCGCACTGAGGGCAGCGCTGCATGAAGGAAGTCTAGGCGGCGGTCAGCGCTGCGCGGCTATCCGTCGAACCCCCAACCGTCGTCATCGATCTTGTGGATCACGAACTGGACGTACGTGACCGCGCCGATCTTGAACTTCGTCTTGAGGAAGACGCACGGGTAGGTCGGACTGCTCTTGCTGCAGTTCGGGACGACTGACCATGCGCTTCCGTTCGTGGTGTTGATGACATTGATCCCGCCGTACGAGCCGTGGGCCAGTGATGCGTCGATCGTCAGGATCAGGGTCGTCACCGCGCCGGTGGCGTTTACGATGCCCGAGCTGATCGACACGCACTTGCCGAAGCGGTTCGGGAATCCGGCCGGGCAGATGGCGTCGCTCTGCTGGACCTGGACCGTTCCGGCAGTACCGCCGGCCGGGACGGACATGTCGACGTACTGAGTGCATGGCTTCGATGGGCACGTGGTCAGCGACGCCGCGGTGCCCGCGTAGGTCAGAGCCCAGATGGCGTTGTCGTCCGGATTTGGATCGCATGTTGTCGACGGACTTCCGTCCGTGCAGGCGGAGGCTCCGCCTCCAACTATCACTTGGGCCGTGATGGTCTGATCGGTGCCGCCCGCGCCAGGAGCAAAGGCGACGCTGAAGTCGTGATTTCCTGGAACGCCCATGGTCGGCGCCCCGCCGGTCTGCGGGCAGGTGACAACGTTGCCGCTCGTGCCGCAGTTCCAGCTCGTTGGATTTGTCGTCACGGTGCCAATGGTCGTTCCGGCAGGAAACGTGAACGTGACGACCGCGTCAGGCACGTTGCATGGGCCGGCGTTCGTCACGAGCGCCGTTAGCTGAGACGACGTCAAGCTTGTGATCGTGATGAACACGTCGGCTGTCGGATCTGCCTGAAGACAGTCGGCACGCGCAAACGCGCTATTCGACCCTCCCGCAAAGACGAACGCCGCGCAAAGTGCAGCGATCGAGAGCGAAGCGAAGGAACGACGAATTCGACTACTCACGGCCCAACCCCTCCCCAACTAGATACAGATGAGCTAGCAGCCTAGGCGCGAGCCCGCTTCTGTGGCAAGTACGATCAGCCCGGCGGGCCCGGCTCGCGTACATATTTCGGCCGTGGCTGGGTAGTCAAAATCAATGAGGGAAGCGCCGGCGGCGCGGTGCATGCTGAAAACGAATGACGGTGGACGGTGGCTCGCCTCTCAACCGAGCGTGACCGGCTGGTCGTCCTGTTTCAAGTCGTGAGGGCGCTTGCCGGGACATGGCTCGTCATCCTCGTTGCCACCGCGTGTCAGTCGACGCCGGCGCCCACACAGGTCGTTCAGCCGTCCAGCGGTACGAGCGCGCGCGGCGCCGCGCCGGGCGTCGCGGTCCTCGCCTTCGCGATCAGCGTTCCCGCGGACCACCGCTACGTCTCGATCTCCGATGGGCAGGCCGGGCGTGTGCTGCTCGTAGACCTCGCAAATGGCACGAGCACGGAGGTCGTCGCGGCCCGCGGCTCCCCGGACCGGCCGTACTACGCGCCGACATTCAGCGAGTCGGCCGACGGTAAGCGGCTCCTTCTCGCCGCGGTCGGTCCGGCGCAGCGGTCGGCGTTGTATCTCATCGACGTCGTCGCAGGCAAGGCAACCCTCCTATACGAGGACGAGGAGATCTGGTCGATCGGATCCCTGCACGGCGTCATCAGTCCGGACGGCGCACGCTACGCGCTCCATGGGCACGACGGCGTGCGCGTCGGCGACACGGCAGGTGGCCCGACGAGGCTCTTCGTCGAAGACGATGATCCCGCGGACATGGCCCGGATCTGGTATCCGGTCGCGTGGTCAGTTGATCGCAGCGCGATCGTCCTCGGGCAGGGCACCGACGTCGTCACGAACCTCGGCCTTTTCCGGGCCACTAATGGCGAGCAGTATTGGAGCGGGACGGGTTCGATCGTCAGCTGGCGCACGAAGGCGCCCTTCCTCGCGGTCGCGGGCAGCGCGGGCGCGTTCGGCGGCGAGAACCGCGTGTACGCGGTCGACCCGAACGTCGGCGAGGTCCGCGAGCTCGAGCCGCTCACCGGGAAGTACTTCGGCTCGATCGCCTGGCATCCCAGCGCCGACCGCGTTCTCTACACCGCCGCAGGTGACCAGTTCGCGGAGTCGGACGTCTACACGCGCTCGCTCGCTGAAGACCTCCCAAAGCGTATCGAATCGCCGAAGAAGATCTGGGAGGCGTGGTGGTCCAGCGACGGGTCGCGCATCTACGCAACGGCGGCGCGCGATCCGACGGCGGGCACGCCGGGGGTTGGCGACTTCGACATCCTCGAGCTACCGGGCGGCCGCGTCGTCGCGTCGGTGTGTCGCGCCGATCAGCGCGGGCAGTGCCGCTAGCGACTCACGCGCACGGCGGAGTCGGAGAGCGCAGGCAGAACATGACAGCCCCGGTCGATAGCACGTCGCGAAGATAGGCCACCGAGTCATCTCCCCCGCTCTGCGACCAAAGGCGCGTTCCATCTTTTGACCACCACGGCGCGCCGATGAACGGCGATTCGAAGAGCTTCGTGCCAGTGCCATCAGGCCTTCGCAGCCAGATCGTTCCCGGTATGCCCACACCGCAGCAGAGCGCATGCTCGTACACGAAGAAACGATCAAGCGCGGGGTGCCACTGCGCGTCGCTGATGACCGTGTCGGCCGTCGGCACGTACACCTCGCGGGCCTGACCGCCGGCGACCGACGTCGTATAGACGAAGGAACGTCCACCGAACGCACTGCGCGAGCTCGCGACCAGCACGTTCTGTTCACCACCGCGCCAGTCGATGACGTCGCCGGGGCCCAGCAGGCGTGCGTCGCCGCGATCGAACCGTCCGTTGCTGATATCGAAGGTGGTCTCCCCCGCCTGCACCTTCACGACGCCTATCCGACTCCCGCCGGTGTCCGAGGTGCTCACCGCGAGCCACGCGCCATCGGTCGACCACGCGACCGGCTGTGGCGGGGAGCCGACGATCTGCGGGTCCGACGCGACGATGCGCTTCGGATCCGGTCCCGCACGAGCGTCGGCGATCCACACACCGGTGCTATTGGCATCGCCAAGCCGCGCGTACGCATAACGGGCCCCATCCGGCGTGACCACCGGCGCGCTGAAGGAACGAGCCAGATCGGTGAGTAGCACGAGGACCTCACCCGTCTGCGGTCGCACCAAGTAGTGGACCGTGCGCTGCTCAGAGAAACGCCGCGCGACCACGAGAACGCGGCCGTCGGCCGACGCGCCGAAGGCGATGGCTCTCACATCAGGGCTCGGCGCGGGTGCGGGATCGAAGCGCACGACCTCGACCGGCGGGCGCGTCGCGGATGAGTCGAACAGCAAGATCCGCGTCGAGTCCTGGCCGCCGACCGAGAAGAAATGCGGATCGGCAGGCATGGCCGCGACCGCGGTGACGTGGATGTCGCTCACGGATGCCGCGGTCGGCGAAGGCGACGCGGACGGACCCGCCGGGATGAGCGAAGACGACGGCGCAGGCGACGATGACGCCGACTGGGTCGGTGATGCGGGAGTGGAGGTCGCCGGAGCGCGAGCAAGTGGCAAGCAGGCGCTCGCCGTCATAAGTGCCAGCAGGACTCGAGCGAACACGTGGCCCCGACGCATGGGTCTGACGTTACGCCGGATGAACGCGAGATCGAAGCGGTGTGGTTGTCGGGGCGAGAGTTGCCGACTCCATCAACGGGAGCCGCACATGAAACACGGAACCGTCGCCCGCTTCGCTGGTCGCCCACACCGTTCCGTGGTGCAACTGAACGATCTGAGAGACGATCGCAAGCCCAAGGCCCATCCCCTTGATGTCAGCCTCGATCCGGGAGTAGCGGTCGAAGATCTTCTTCAGCTGCTCTGTTGCGATCCCGATGCCGTGATCGCGTACGGTGAGGGTCACCAACCGCCCTTCGCTCCTTGTCTGCACCTCGATCGCGCCGCCGTTCGGCGAGTACTTGATGGCATTGCTCAGCAGGTTGGTCACCACCTGCGTCAGGCGATCGGATTCACCCTCGAGCATCGGCAGTCCCTCAGCCAGGCGAAGCGTGATCGGGTGCTCTGCCGCGCTGGACCGGAACTGCGCCGCGGCGTCCGCCACGACCCGGTTCAGGTCCACCGGCGCGAGTTGCATCTGCAGCCTGCCCGACTCCATCACATCGAGGTCGAGCATGTCGTTGATGAGGTTCGTGAGTCGTCGGGCATCTTTGTTGATGTCTTCTGCGTACTCCTTCATCTCCGGGAGCGACAGATCTTCGTCGCGCATCATCTCGCTGAATCCCAGGACGCCGGTCAGCGGCGTTCGGAACTCGTGGCTGACGATCGAGACGAACTCGCCGCGTAACCGGCTGAGCTGCTCGATCTCGCGATACGTCCTCCGCTTCGCGTGGTCAGCCTGGTCGAGGATCCGCCGGAGCCCGAGCAACAGTCCAAATCCGATCACAAAAACGATCGGTGTCGCGATCCGCTGCCAGCTCGCTGTCCGGTCCAGTGCGGCGAAGGCGGACTCGGATGTGGCTGTGCGCTCGTCCGTCTTCGTCGCGATCTTCTCGAGCATCGCGCCGAAGAGCGGATCGATCACCTCCAGCTCGATACGCCGTGCCTCGGTCCGGTCGCCCGTGCCGACCGCGATCACCAGCGCATCGGACGCCAGGATTCGCCGGTCATGAAGCACCACAAGCTCCGCCGCAAGGTCCGCATCCTCCTCATCGCCCTCGGCCGCGATCTCCTGGATCGCAGCGACCGCCGATGTGACCGCCGCGGTGTGTAGCGCTCCGTTCTCGGGAGATTCATCGACGAGGTACTCCACCACTGCGGTGTCTTCCGCACGGAGGGCGTCGATCGCCCGCTCGTAGGTCGCGAGCAGCGTTGCTGAACGCCGTGCGTCGTCGACACGCGTCTGGGTCGAGTACGTGGCGAAGGTCGAAAAACCAGCGAGGCACACAACGACAACGGCCAAGGCCAGCCAGGCCGCGCGCGTCGCCCGGTTCGATGTCTCCGTAGGGATCACTTTCAAGAGATCGTGCGGGCGCTCCGGCGCGCGGTCATGACCGATCCGTCACGCTGGTTCCGGTGCTAACGCGGCTGGTCTAGCACCTCGCCGAACGCGTCGAGCCAGCGGTCGGGATTCTCCTGGAAGATGATCTTGCACCGGTCGCGGTCGAACTCGTAGTAGCGGCCCTCGTAGCGAAGACGGATCCGGTCCGCCGCCAGCGCGTTCTTGCACACGACACAGACCGCGTCCGGCATCAGATCGGTTCGAGCTCGAGGAGCGGCTGATGGGCACGCACGAGCTGCCCATTCTCGGCGAAGATACGCTTCACTTTCCCGCCCGCCGTCGAGCGGATCTCGTTGAAGAGCTTCATCGCTTCGATCAGCGCGACGACGTCGCCCTTGTTCACGATGGCGCCGATCTGGACGAACGGCGCGGCCTGCGGCGTCGGCGAGCGGTAGAAGACGCCAGTGAGAGGTGCGTTGACTGTCGGCAGCTCCCCCTTCTTCTGCTGTTCTGGCGCGGTGACCGTCACGCCCGCGGGTGCCGGTGCCGGCGCGCGCTCGGGTGTCGCGACCGCGGCGGGGACGCCGTCCTTGCTGACCTTCACGCGCAGACCGCCGCGGCGGATCTCGAGCTGCTGCACGTCCTCCGCGGCGAGGCGTTGCAGGAGCTCGGTCACCAGTGCGTTCGCATCGGCACGGAGCTTCTTTGGGTCAGCCACCGTCAGGCCCAGCGCCGCAGCAGCAGCGCCGCGTTGTGGCCACCGAACCCCATCGAGTTGGAGAGCGAGACATCGACTTGCTGCTTGCGCGCGACGTTCGGTACGTAGTCGAGGTCGCAGTCGGGGTCGGGCACTTCCTGGTTGATCGTCGGCGGCAGCACGCCGTCGCGCATCGCGAGCGCGCAGAAGATCGCCTCGATGGCGCCGGCAGCGCCGAGCGTGTGCCCGGTCATCGATTTCGTCGACGAAACCGCGAGCTTGTAGGCATGCTTGCCGAAGAGCGTCTTCACGGCCGCAGTTTCGGAGCCGTCGTTCGCCGGTGTCGACG
>Ga0207674_10004305_pt1 | contig 17168 bp, 17 predicted proteins | sample KBSCornC72_FD_184303 | JGI IMG/M metagenome (GOLD analysis project Ga0207674, IMG submission 184303) | Corn rhizosphere microbial communities from Kellogg Biological Station, Michigan, USA - KBS Corn C7-2 (SPAdes) (version 2) | ecosystem: Host-associated > Plants > Roots > Rhizosphere > Soil ... | reverse complement strand
CATCCCGCGAGCATCGACCGGATCACATTGCTAAAAAACATCAGTGCCGGATGCGATCTCAACGGTTGATGAAAGTACAGCCGTGCAGGGATCCCAAAGCGGGCCAGTGCGGTCTCTACGACACCGGCATACGGCTCGCGCGAACGCAGCACGATACCGATCTCGCGAAACTCCTCGCCCTCGTCGGCCAAAGCCAGAATGCGGCGGGCGATCTCTTCCACCTCACGCTCGATCGTCGCCGCAGAAAAGCCGCTACGGTTCGCCACACGCTGCGTGCTCGAAAGGTGTTGCTCATCGAAACCATGCGACCGCAAAACGCCACGAAGATCCTGCGCACCAGGCCAGTCAGGAAGTGTAATCGTGACGGAGGTATGACCTGCAAGTGCCACGACCAGCGCAGTCTCTGCGGAAGAAAGAGTAAAGAACCCGTCCAGGATAACGTTTTCCGGTAGAGTTTCCGCGCGAAGCGCATCCGCCGCTTTCCTCAATCTCTGGTGGCGCAGGCCCATCCCGCGAACATTCAAATTGCGTTCCACTTCCGCCTGCAAATCCGCCACATCCCCCGGCAGAGTCGCAAGTGAAGCTTGTTCGAACAACTCAGCCAGCGCCCGGCGGAAACCGGGAAATCCCGCCACGTCCAGGAAGCGCGGCGGGTGCAGCTTTTCCAATGCTTGTTCGATGAACAAGTCGAGCAGCGGCGCAGGAGCGGCGGCAACGAGAGAATATCGATCGAGAAACTTGGCCAGCGTACAGATGTCACGCGGCCGGACCGGGAATCCTTCACGGGCCAGCGAGTGGCCGATGTGCTCGACCATGGTCGCCGTGGGAAGAATCAGAAGCGAGCCCGGCTGGGAGCGAAAACGCTCCATCGCAATGCGCGATTTTCCAGAGGACGGTGGCCCCGAGATCAGAAGGTTCAACTTCCCACTATACGGGGAGGATTTCCTGAGCGCACAGCGCGGGTCGCGCTCGAAGGAAGTAGAAGAGAAAGATCGCGGCCCGCTGCGTTGTGCGCGATTATTTCTTGGTCTGTTCTCGGAGCTGAGGCACGAGCTCATCCATCATCTTTTCGAATTTCTCGCGCTGCCCGGGCTGCAGGATCTGGACGATCCGGGTTCTGCCGGTAGAGCGCAAGTCATCCAACTGGTCCTGGAGGCTCTCGTAGTAATGGCGATAGTCTTCCAGCACTACCGCGATCTGGTCGGTCTGGTCTTGGGAGAGATCTAGTTTACTCTTGAAATTCTGGAGGACGGCTTCCTTGCCGGTTTCACGCGGAAGAGATGCGGCGGCAACCGTCTTGTGGAGGCGGTCATGCAATTCATAGCGCATGCCCAGCATGCCGATTGCGGCCCCCGCCAGGAACACTAATAGCAACGTGGAAGCGATACGCGGGTTTCCGATGGACGCTTTATTGCTCACGATACGTAACAAGATTTACCAGAACGGCGTCTTGATCGGGCGCGCCCGCCGTTAGCTGCGGCTGGCCGGAAAAAACGAAATCCTGCGGCAGATCCGTAGCGCCATTGGGCGTCAGGTTGGTCGCCAGACCCGCTTGCGGCAATCCGCTCACTCCCGCAATTTCCGGCTCGGGCATCTGCTCCGACGAAACTACGTACACGCCCACCAGGATTACCAGCGCAAGAGATGCCAGCGCGATCCGGCGCCCCAACATCGAGTCAAAGAACAGCGTCCAGACGGATAGAGGAGTCTGCGCTTCGATCCGATCCATCACGCGTGCATAAAAGCCGGGTCTGGGCTCGTGTTCGACTTCGGATTCGGCGTGGAACTGCCGCAGAACCGCGGACTGATCCCGCATGGCCGCCACTTGCTCCCGGCACTCTGCACATGCGGCAAGGTGTTCTCCCGCGGGATGCCTGGGCTCGGAGCCCGGTCCCGCGAGGACCTCTTCCAGATGATCGCGAATGATCCGATGCATCATTTTCTTCCCTCAGTCACAGCTACTACGTTCCGGCCGGGTCTAATGCCCGCTTTTTCCCAACAGTCTGTCGGCTTACTTACAACGTCCGCTTACCGAACCGCTCCGCCGACCCTTCCCAATCGGTGGGCCGCCTTGAGCAGTTTCTGGCGCGTTCTAAACAACTTTACCTTAATTGTATTCTCGTTCATGCCCGTCATCCGGGCCAACTCTTCCACCGAATGCCCTTCCACTTCTTTGAGCAGAATCAGGCTCCGGTCTTCTTGCGATACCTTGGACAGCAGCTTCACCGCGAGGTCCCTCTGGGCCAGTCGGGTGTCCGCCAAGGGTGCTGGATCCACTGCCGGCTCGGAAGCATCCATCCTCTGCGATTCCTCCGCGCTGAAGTCGCTTTCGTAAACCAGACGCCGCACGCGCTTCTTGCGCAGGTAGTCGTAGCACTCGTTCACCGTGATCTTGTAGATCCAGGTGAGCAGCGAACTGCGGAAATCGAAGTTACGGATGGAAAAATAGATCTTGCTGAAAACCTGCTGGGCGATATCCTCAGCGTCGTTGTGGTTGCGCAGGATGCCAAAAATGATGGAAAAGACCTTGGACTGGTAGCGTTCCACCATTTCGCGGAACGCAAGTTCGTCCCCGGCCTGGACGCGCCGAACCAAGGCCGCCTCTTCGCTATTCCTGTGGTCCACTCGCGTCTTGGCTCGCGCCTTCGATCCAATCGCCGGGAATTGCAGTGCGTTGGTCAGAGTAGCCATGCTACCTGATCCGACGCACCCCAGCCTGCCCCGGTTTCATTGGGTTTCCTAAAGGAGCCAGACCAGGCCCTCGAGTCCGGGCGCTCCTGAAACTGGACCGGTCTGGTCGCCTATAGTATAATGCCTCTAGAGGAGCGAAATACGTCGCAATGGTCCAGCTAACTGAAACCGCGATCGGTAAGGTAAGAGAGATTCTCGACACCCAGGAGCCTAAGCCGGCAGGTCTGCGGATCGCCGTAGTGGGTGGAGGATGTTCGGGCTTCAGCTACTCCATGGCTTTCGAAAACAGCCCCGGAATGCTCGATAAGACTTATAGCTTTGATGGCCTGAAAGTGTTCGTCGATCAGGCTAGCCTCCTGTACTTGGATGGCGCGCAAGTGGACTACGTCGAGTCGATGGAAGGCTCCGGGTTCAAGTTCAACAATCCCAACACGAAATCCACCTGCGGCTGCGGAAGCTCTTTCAGCGTCTAAGCCGATCCGACTCCTTAAAAATCAAGAGCGCCCCGCAAGGGGCGCTCTTTTTGTTTGTAATCTGGTGGTGACAATCTATCCACCAAAAGCAGAACGGGCCGGAATTTCTTCCGGCCCGTTCGAGTTGAGAGTTCGGTGGTTTGGGAAACTACTTCTTTCCCATCTGCTTCCGGCGAGCCAAACCAAGGCCCAGAAGCCCGATACCCATCATGGACAGGGTCATCGGTTCCGGAACCGTGGAAGTGTGGAAGCTCTGCGTGAAGGAGGTCAAATCACCGCCCACCTGGTGACCGATATCTTTGTAGATAAAAGTCGAGGTGTTTTGCGCGAACGATGCGCTTACGTTTGTCGCACCGCTTGAATTGATCAAGGAAGCCAGCTGATCTTCACCAGTCGGGCAATTCCCACTCACGGTTACTCCATTCTTGCAAGCCCGCTCATTAATGCTGGCGAGCGCCCCACCTACCGATAGGTCTATCCCATTGATAGCGCCCGTTACGGTGAAGAACAGGTGGAAGTCCTGAAAGGCCTGGACATTCAAAAGATTGGGGCTGAACGTCAAGTTAACGTAACCAGTCGCGGAATCGAAGTTGGCGTCTCCCAACGTGACGAAAACCCCGTTCGAGTTTCCGAAGTCGGTCGCCGAAAAATTGCTGAAGGTCAGCCCGCCGCACGAATAACTGAAGGCACTCGGGCCTCCGCCAATCTGCACGACGATCTGCGCCGGTGGCGGCGGCGGTCCGCAAGCCACTGGTGATGCTGAAGCCACTGAGGCCACACCTATCACCACCGCAAAAATTCCAAGTAGTTTCTTATTCATGTTGTGTTGTATCCTCCTCCGAACTCTCTCTTGGCTTTGAAAGCCTTTTAACTTACTTCGCTAGTATAAGGTTCTCCTCCTATGCGAGTCAAGAAACATTGTTGACCTAAAATGCCCTATGTCGGCATATCCTCGACCCACACAACACTTCATTATCATAAACTTACAGACATTACCGGCCGGACCGGAAACAACAGTACCAGTACTGTTTTAGGTGTTTCCCTGCAAGCTCCAGTACACAAAGTTCACGGTCCAGGTAGGTGCTTAGTTCCACCCGTGTACAATACAGTCTTCGGGCACCCTGCGATACCCAAAAAACATGCTTGAACGGCTGCTGACAGAGCAATCCAACCCGGAATCCCGCGAACTTGACCGATGCTCCGCCCTCGAGTTGCTCGAAATCATGAACGCTGCCGACGCCCAGGTAGCTCAGGCAGTCCACCGGGAGATTCCCCGGATAGCCGCCGCCGTCGAGGCGATTGTGGCCGCCCTGGAAGCGGGAGGCGCTTTAACCTACCTTGGTGCGGGCACTAGCGGACGCCTGGGGGTCATGGACGCAGCCGAGTGCCCTCCGACCTTTGGCGTCCCCCCAGAGCTCATCCGTGGCATCGTGGCGGGGGGCGAGAAAGCCTTAACTCAATCGCTGGAAGGGGTTGAGGACGATCCCAACGCAGGTTGCCGAGATCTGGAACGCTCAGGCTTCCGTAAGGGCGACGTGCTGGTTGGGATTGCCGCTAGCGGCCGAACCCCGTATGTCCTTGGAGCCGTTAGAAAAGCCGCCGAGCTGGGAGGGATTACCTGCGGAATCGTCTGCGTCCCGGATTCTGAACTCGCCCGCCTGGTCGAATACCCCATCGAACCCATCTCAGGCCCGGAAATTCTCACAGGATCCACCCGCCTGCGCGCCGGAACCGCCACAAAGCTTGTGCTGAATATGATCAGCACAGCGGTCATGGTGAAACTGGGGCATGTCTATGGCAATCTGATGGTCAATGTTCAGCCTACCAACGAGAAGCTGGAGGATCGCGCCCGCCGAATTATCCAGGAAGCCACCGGGGTGACCTACCAGGAGGCATCCGAACTATTGGATCGCGCCGGACGCACCGTTCGAACCGCCATCGTGATGCAGAAGAAGGGTATTTCTCGCGAACAAGCTGAGATTTTGCTGACCCGCGCTAAGGGTCGAATCCGGGAGGCTTTGAAAACAATTGGATAAGTTGGTTATCGAGGGCGGCGTCTCGCTTGCCGGCGAGATCGCTTGCAGCGGCTCCAAAAACGCAGCGCTCCCGGCGTTGGCAGCGTGCCTGTTGAGCGCCAAACCTGTAACTCTGAACCGGATTCCGCAGGTGCGCGATATCGGCACCATGCTCAATCTGATCGCACATACCGGAGCGGAAGTATCTCAGCGGGATGGCCGCGTGACCATCTGCGCCGGAGAGATCAAGTTTCCAGAAGCACCCTACGAACTGGTGAAGACCATGCGCGCATCCAGTTTGGTGCTGGGTCCGCTGGTTGCCCGCTGCGGACGGGCGCGAGTCTCCTTGCCGGGGGGCTGCGCGATCGGCGCACGTCCAATCAATTTGCACGTAGCAGGTTTGGAGCGACTGGGTGCGGAAGTCCGCCAGGAACACGGATACATCGAGGCGAATGCGCCCCACGGTCTTCAGGGCGCACAGGTTCAGTTCGACCGCATCACCGTCACCGGCACCGAAGACCTGTTGATGGCGGCCGTGCTCGCACACGGGGAAACGGTGATCGAAAACGCCGCGCGCGAGCCGGAGGTGGCCGACCTCGCAGATCTCCTTAATAGGATGGGAGCCCGGATCGAAGGCGCAGGCACTTCCACGATTCGCGTCCAAGGCGTGGCCGCAGTAGGGGGTGCGGAACACACCATCATTCCCGACCGCATCGAAGCGGGAACCTTCCTGATCGGCGGAGCGCTGACCCGGGGTGATCTCACGGTGCGCGGATGCGTGCCTGAACACTTGCGCGCTCTCATCGCGAAGCTCCAGCAGTGTGGCGTCGAGGTGACTGAACTCGCGCCAGATACTTTACGCGTGCGCGTGACCGGACGCCTGAAGAATGTGGACATCACCACCGAAGAGCATCCCGGATTCGCCACCGACCTGCAGGCTCAGTTCATGGCTCTGATGACGCAAGCGGCGGGAATCTCCTTCATCACCGAAACGATTTTCGAGAATCGCTTCATGCACGCTCAGGAACTGGCGCGCATGGGCGCGAATATTCGCCTGGAAGGCCGCCAGGCCATTGTCGCGGGACCCACGCCGCTATCGGGCGCGCAGGTGATCGCCAGCGATTTGCGCGCCAGCGCATCCCTGGTTCTGGCAGCCTTGGCGGCGCAAGGCGAAACCCTGATCGACCGCGTGTATCATATCGATCGCGGCTATGAGAAGATCGAATCGAAGCTGGCGGGCGTCGGGGCCCGCATCCGGAGAATAAGCGAGTGAGCACGCCGCACAAGACCCATAACCCGGGATTCCTCAAACTGGTGAATGACGCCAAATCCCGTGTCAAACAAGTGAATATCGACCAGTACCAGAAGATGCCCAAGGACGGTCACGTGCTGATCGACACACGCGAGGATCACGAGTGGAATACAAGTCACGCCGCGGGCGCGGTCCATTTAAGTAAGGGCGTCATCGAGCGCGACATCGAGTCGGAAGTCCCCGACAAATCGACGACCCTGGTCCTGTATTGCGGCGGCGGCTTCCGCTCCGCTTTGGTGGCCGACGCGCTGCAGAAGATGGGCTATACCAACGCGATCTCGCTCGACGGCGGATGGCGGGCGTGGAACCAAGCTGGACTCCCGATCGAAAAGCCGTGAACTCGAAACTGCTGGCAGTCGCGCTGCTACTGAGCAGTCCTCTGTTCGCCCAGCTCGACCTGACCGGCATATGGAGTGCGACGTTTCACGAAGATCAACCCGAGCGCATTCCGGGACCCGAGCTGGCCGACTTCCTCGGCCTCCCGATCAATGCGGCCGCGCGGCAATGGGCTCTGGCGTGGGATCCTTCGCGCTTGACCGCCTCTGAGCATCAGTGCCAGGTTCACACCGTCGCCTATATGTATCGCGGACCCCTGCTCCTACGCATTTGGGAAGATCGCGATCCGCAAACGCAGGATCTGATTGCCATCCGGCAGTACATCAGCAACTACGAGCAGCACCGGACCATATATATGGACGGACGCCCTCATCCGCCCGAGTATGCGGCGCACACCTGGATGGGTTTTTCGACCGGCAAATGGGAAGGCAATATCCTCACGGTGACCACCACGCACATCAAGCAAGGGTGGCATCGCCGCAACGGCGTGCCTTCCAGCGATCGGATCACGCTGGTGGAACATTTTATCCGGCACGACGACCACCTGACCCATGTCACCGTTGTGAGCGATCCGGAATACCTGACGGAGCCGCTGATCAAGAGCCAGGACTTCACCTTGAACATCAGCCAGGCGGGAATCGGCACCGGCGGAATCACCACCGGGTGGTTGTATCCTTGCGAGTACGTCGAGGAGCTGCCGGGCCGTTCGCGCTCGGATGTGCAGAGCTACATGCCTGGAGGGAATCCGTTTGTCTCAGAGTTCGCCGATCGTCACAAGTTGCCGGTGGCTGCGGCGATGGGAGGAGCGGAGACGATGTATCCCGAGTATCGGAAGAAACTTCAGTAGCCGCTTCAGTAGACTACGCCAGTACACTACGCCAGAACGTCAGACATCATCAGATAGATCATCATCACTAATCCGGCATTGGCCAGAAACGCTACCAGCTTGGAGATCCCTGATCCCATGAACTCGAACCGCAGGATCAGACAGAACGCCAGACCGCCGTATAGGATGGCCGGGTTCACCTGGCGATCGACGGCGTTGGTGAACATCACCGCGAGCGTGTAGAACATTAACGGCAGGTTGCTGTCATAGCGCTTGCGTATCAGCATGAAAAGCGACACTACCGCCAGACACACCACCAGCAGCTCCGTGAAGTTTGTAGGCGTGGCGTTGAAGTACATGATCTAAGCTAGGGATCTATCGGCAGGCTGGCGGGGGACCCTTTAGGCTTCAGAAAGCCCAAAGCACGGAAGCATAGCCAGTGTGGGCTCTGTAGTTCTGAAGTGCTGAGAAATCTTCGTGATAGCCGTAATACTGATAGCCGGCATTCCAGCGGATTTTTTCGCTGATCCGCACCGAGACGCGGCCCTGGGGGGACAGGTACCGGAGCGGGAAGGTTTGAGCGGCCGCGAAGGCAGAAACCTGAGGAGCACCCAGGCTCAGGCCGGGTAAGGCCAAGGGCGCCAGCCGGCCATCGCCGACATCCTGCACCAGGCTGTATCCGACCGAGAAGTCGACGCGCTGGCGGATGCTTACACGCGCGGACAGATTTCCGCTGTGGATGTTGCTCACATAACGCGACTGGTCGGTGGTAACCTGCTGCAACGGTCCCACGTTACTCAGTTGCGCAAAGTAGTTGATCGCCCCCAGAGTGTCTAGATGGAGCTTGGTGTAGCTGGCGTCGATCGAAAACCAGTTCTTCGGCAGCCAGGAACCGTCGATTCCGTTTTGCCGCGAACGTGAAGCGAAATTCGCCAGCGACGCCCAGTTGGTGTTGTAATCGGTACGCGAATAACCGGCCACGCGAACGCTCCTTAGTTTGTATTCGATCCTTCCGCGATAGGTTTCGTAATTGCGCTGGCTCACCGGATAAATAGGATGGTCGGCGCGTCCGATCTCGGTGTCCAGCAGAATGCTCAGCGCCTTCAACGGATGGATTCGCACGCCTAGCAGACCCGTGTTCAGAGCATTTTCCTGCTCAATCGGCACACGCGCCGCAGGCGGTGTGGGGACGCCCGTAATATCGGCGCCTTCGATCGACCGGATCCGGCGCGTGGAGTATTCATAACCCGCGCGCACCGCGAACCACTTGGTGAGGCGCAGGTCGGCATCCGTGGAGTTCGCAATAGTTAGAATCCCCAAATACGTAAACGGGTTGAACGGCGTCGCGAAGACTCCGTTGGTGACTTGCGTGTAATATGAGTTGCCCACCATGCGGATGTTACTGACCGACGTTTGGTTGGTGAGCGTCAGCTTCGCAGAGGGAAACAAGCTGAACGTGAAATTCGCAGCCAGCGCGGGCCGCTCGGCATCTCCCAGCGTGACGATCTGAGTGCCGGTGGGTGTGCCTACCCGATTAAATCCGAAAGCCGTTTCATCGTCCACAAAAGCGCGGTGTCCGGCAACGTACGTGAACCGTCCATTGGCCGCCCACAGTTTGTTTTCGCGAAACAGGGCCACACGCCAGTAAGGGCTGGTTCCGTGATACGGCTCGCTGCGCTGGAGCGATGTCAGCGAATTGAGATCCGTGGGATTGTTCCCTGGCGATGGGGCCGGCAGGCTGACCGGCGTATCGTCCTTGAAATCGACCCACGCATGCAGGACGTTGAGCCGGAACCCCATCATGTTGAGCTCGGCTCCCAGCCGGTACTCGTGCTGTGAACGGCGGATGTCGGCGAACAATGGATATTCGTCGCCGCGCACATCAAACTGCTGGATGGTAGTAAGCGCGGGCCCGGTCTGGGTGTTGCCTGAATAGCCCAGGAAAATTTTGAAGCTGCCTTGCGGGAATAGCGTCAGGTCGTGATCCTGAACGTGTCGCACCGTGTCCAGAAAATGCTCGCCGCCCGAGATGGTCAGACCCGGATTGTAATAAGCATCGGACCGCCAGGAAAGATCGTAGCGATACAGTCGGTTCTTCTCGATGCGCAGCGATGCGGATTCGTAAGGATCGTTGCCCAGACCCTGCGTATTGAGTTGGATCTGGTCGAAGTAGCCGCCGTGGCCCTCGAGCGAATTGACCGAGAGCGAACTGGAAAGCAGCCGCGGTCCGTTTCCGTAATTCACGGTGCTGCGATACATGCCGGTATCGCCGCCGACGGTGTGCCATCGGTAGCCGAGTTCGAAAGACTGGCGGACGTTATAGCCGGAGATATTATCGCCGCGCGGGAGGCCGACGGATTCCGCAGTAGGAGCGACTGGCGGCTGGGCGTGCAGCGCGATAGCCACAACGTGCGCCATGAAAACAATCTTCGTCCTGGTCATCGGAAAAAGAGCTGGCTGCCATTGGAGCCGTGAATCCGCACATGGCACGTGGTGCAGTTCTGATAGCGCGGATCGGCCAGATTGTGCGAAGCCGAAGGATTCTGCGGGCCATCCAAGCGTCGCCCGAAATTACCCAGGCCGTTATGGCACTCCAGGCATAGCGTGAACGTCACCGGCCGCTTAAGCAGGCGAGCATTGGTCGAACCATGCGGGTTGTGACACGTCTCGCAGCCGTCCACGCGCACCGCGGCATGCTCGTAGACGAATGGGCCGCGTTTATCGATGTGACACTTCAGGCACGGCTCTTCGTTGCCTACGGCCTGATCGACCATGCGCGGCCTGGCCGCCATATTCCAGGTCGCGGCAAATGCCCCGTGCGGATTGTGGCAATCCGTGCATTGCATGAATCCTTCATTGACGCGGTGCTTGAAGGGCATTGAAAACTGCGCGCGCACGGACGCATGACACTCATAGCAGAGCTCCCTCTGCTGCTGTTTCGCCAGCAGGAACTTCGGCGCGGGCGAGCTGTGAATCGAATGGCAGTTGGTGCAAACGATGTCCCGCTGGGTGTGCTCGCTGCGGCGGATATTGGCGCGGGAAACCGTCTGGCTGTGGCAGCGCAGGCATGCGTCCAGCACTTTTTCGGGAGCAAGCCCCGAAAACGCGACCGGAATCGTGGCCTTGCCGCCGCCGGCGTTGACGTGATCCTGGCCGGGTCCATGACAGCTCTCGCAACCGGTGTTTTCGGGCTTTTCTTTGCCTGAGGCGATGCTTTTATAGTGAGGATTGCGCGAGAAGGTCGCGAACACGTTAGGGTGGCACGTGCGGCAAACGTTGCTGCCGACGTAGTCCGCTGCCAACAAGGCGGGGCTTGCGAGAAAGAAAAGGCCGAGAAAGAAAAGGCCGAGGGCCGCCCGTACGCTACCCACCAACATCCCCCAACTATAACGCACGGGGGCCTGATTCCGGCCTTTTCTCACTCTTGTTAGGACTCGACCCGGGAACCTTTGGAACAGGCGCCCGAAGGGTGGGTTAATTGCCGAAGCTGATAGACACCATTGGAACGATATCGTGCGTCCAGCCTTCGACGTTGGCGCCCACGTTGGGCACGATCACCTGCTTGGGGAAGGGCGACATATAGTCGTGGACATCGAAGCGCAGCCAGGCGCGCGATCCCAATCGCATCTTGACGCCGCCGCCTACGCTGACCACGCCCGTGAGGTCATTGGCCTTGGTAAGCAGAGCGAACTGGCTGAGAGGCTGCGTTACGCTCTCGGTGCCGGTTCCGCGGTAGAACTTCATGCCGGCGCCTGCCGAAAGGAACGGCCGGACCTTGGATTCGGACGGCTGCGTGTAGAACAGGAAATTGTAGTTGATCGTGTGACTCTCGGCGCCGAACACGGCTTCAGACGAGTTACGCTTCAGCTGCATATCGCCGATTTGGTAGCTGTAGCGGAGTTCCCCGCCCAGCTTTTCATTGATGTTATTGCCGATCCAGGTGCTCACGGCAACGTTGGTTTTGAACTTGGCCGAGGCAGAGTCCGACCCGAGCTTCACGTCCTGCGGAGTGTAGAAGCCGCCGCCCGCGCCCATACCGAACTCCCATTTCTGGGCCATCGCCGCGGGTAGCATGGCTGCCGCGGAACACACTACGAACAAACGAATAAGTTTCATAGCTCCTCTTTCTGATCCCCCAAGGATTTTGGGTTCGCGGTCTGCGCCGCGATTTTATGATTGTTGTGCGCGCTTATTCTTGCTGGACGACGCGCACGTTCTGCGAATAGTTGAAGCCGCCCGCAGAAATCGTGAGCGGCACACTGAGGCCTTGCGGGGTCGAGCTGGGGACGCTTACATTCAGCACGTACAACCCCACATATCCGGGCGCCAAGCCCGAGAACATTACTGGACAACCTGCTCCGCCGATCGCGACCGACGGATTTACCACCGTAGTGGACAGCGGGTCGGCCGATGCGGGAACTCCGTCGGGAACCGGCGGATTCACGGCGCCCAGGCCAGTGAGATAAATGGTCAGAATGTCGCCGCGATGCACGGGGTTCGTGGATGTTACCACCAGCCCGTTGGAAAAGCGGACGACAGTCGGTATGTTGGTCAAGTCGCCGGAAGTAGCGCTGCGGAACACCGCGGGAGCGCTTGGAAGCACGTTCGCCACGAAGGTATTACTCACGCCGCCCGGCGTGTGCATGGAAATCGAAACGTTCCCCACGGCCTGAGCCGGCATCTGGGCATTCACCTGAGCCGGTGAAACGTACAGGAGGGGAATGGGCTGGCCATTCGCGATCAGGCAACTGTCGCCTAGAACTGTGGGCAGCGGAATTGCGTTGCTGGCTAAACTCGTGGCGCTCAAATTCGTCCCCAGCACTGACATCAGTCCGCCCGGGGCTACCGAAGAGGCGCCGTCAGCGGCACTCACCACCTTGGAGATGACCGGTACCGCCACAGCCGCATCATAGTTCGGCGGCAGAATGGTGATTCCCGAAGTGCTGAGCACCACGATTTCGCTGCGGCTTGCGAGCACAGCTAAACTCCGGGTAAAAGCTCGCCCGGTAGCACCCAGTACAGGCGCCTCCACCACGCCCGTAGGCGTCGTAGCGGTCCCAGTGGATGCATTGACGCGCGCGAGTACACCAGGGCTAGCCGAATCGGCAGCCGAGATAAATAAGCCGTTCTGGTCCAGGAAGATGAATCCTGAAGAATTGCCGTTGGTCGGCTGGATGGTCGCGGTCGGCACCAAGGACGAATCGAAAAGCTGGTTTCCGATCACGTACTGGCCGTAGGAGGACGCCGCCACAGCGCCGCCGAAAGATTTGAAGTCCTTGCGGGAAATCGTAAAGCTGTCTACGTTGGCGTCGTACAGGAACACGCTTCCGTCAGACGACGCTGCCACGATCGTCGAGCCATCGGGCGAGGCGCTGAGCATAGTATCGAGTGGAACTTTGTTCTCCCAAACACCGAGCGAAGGAAGACTCATGCTGGTGCGCGAGGCAAAATCAACACGATGGAAATTCGGGCTGCCGCCAGCGGAATCGCGAGTCACCGCCAGGATGGCCCCGGCCGAAGCAGCGACGGACTGCACGTAATCGCCGGTACCCATCGCGATAGACGTCTGCCGTTCGAAGGTATCCAGATTGTAGACCCACATGTAGTGGGAATTGTCGCAGCCGATCAGCAGATACTGCTGATCGAAGGTTACGGTCATGGACATCGGCGTGGTGCACGTCCGCAGGGTCGCAATCTTCGTATTGTTGGAGCCCTTAAAGACCTGAACCTGATTCATGTCCTGGCGCATGACGTAAAACTGATCGCGGACCGGATCGGCCGCCAGATCCTTGAGCGTGCCGGGAACATTGATTATGGTTCCACGCTGGCTGGGCTCGCGCGAATTGATCAGCACACGAATCGGCGAGGGCACATTCACTGCCTGCGCTGAGGACAACGTTAACGTGACTGCCGCCGTGCCCTTAAAGTTTTGGAACGCGTTGGGATCCACCGAAACCGTGATCACCGACGGCGTCGTCGGGCTGGAAGCGGAAACCCGCACGTTGGGATTCGAAGAGGAGACCGTAAACGGCGTCTTGTTGCCACCTGGATCATTGACCACGAAGGTTTGAATACCCACCGTGCGGTCGCAGAAGTTCCCCCGGAAAACCAGATCTTCCACGGAAGCAGCCAGGCGCGGCGACTGATTCAGACTTCCAACGGGAAGAACCAGGACCCCGGAATCAGATACCGAGTACATCACGCTGCCGTCGTTTTTCAGAGCACTCTTACCCGCGCCGTTCTCCGGCAACTGAAGGCTTTCACGGACCGTGAGGTTATCGTCGTCGGTGATCTGAAGTACCGGGGGTGCGCTGCCCGGAGCGGCGGTGGCCATCTGCGCATAGATGAGGTGGCGGGCCGAATCAATCTGGGTCGTGCCGATGTTTAGCGTTCCAACGGCGTTGGGGAATTGCGCCAGGTTATAAAAAGAGTTATCGCGAAGTTCCCAGCCGAGGGTTGCGAAGCTGCCGTCGCGGCTGACGCTTACCGTGCGCGGAGCCAGAGCCGGAGAAGCAGTGTACAACGAACTAGACAGACTCCCAGTGGCCACGGTGTAGCGGAACTGCAGCGTATCGCCCAAACCCCAAATGTATTGCCCATCAAACGAAGCCGCGACAGAGGACGCCACGATATTGGGCGGGAAATTCTGGGCCGGTACGGGGAGAGCTTTGGCCGCTATGGCCGTGATCGAGGACAGGACGGAAATGGTCCCAGCGGGGTCGAACAACAGAAAATTTTTAGTGGTCACAACCAGCGCGCGATTATCGGCGCCAAACGCCAGCCCCAGGGGCGGATCGGGCAGCGCGAAGGTCTGTTTGGCATAGTTGTTTCGCAAATCGATGAGCGTCACTCCGTTGGTGGAAGACGCAGGAGCGGTATTGTTGCCGTAATGCGCAACCAACAGCCAATGTCCATCAGGAGATACCGATACAGCGCTAGGCTGAGCCGCGACATTCAAAGACGTTTGGATTGTATTGCTCTGCAGCGACATGACTTCGATGCGGTTGGCTGTGAAGTTGGCGATGTACAGGACGCCGTGCGGCTCATCCAGCGCCAGATCGCTGGCATGTCCCCCGATCGAGACGACTTTCCCGAACGTTCCAGCCAGCGCGGAACCAGCCAGCAGGAATACGGTCGCCGCCACAAACCAAGACTTTCGAAGCATACTTAACTCCATCCCTCTCCGAAGTTCAACTTTTCTCCGGCCGCCGCGCTCACGGGGAGCGCGGCTTGCCGGGGCATACTGTTCTCTACTCTTTTGCCGAATTCAATTCACTTGAGGCGGCCTGCGCCCCAACTTCCTGCTTTGCTCCCGCTTGCGGACCGAATAATGACGCCCCATCCAGCCGCTCGCACTCACAATCGCGCTCTAAATGGCGCGTTACTCAGCGCTCTTTTTGCGGCGCAGCACGATGATCCCTAGAAACAGGACCGCCAAAACCGCGCATACGATTCGAACCATAGAACTGTCCATCGCTCTTTCTCCTTTCCTGACATTAATTATTTCGGCCTCACTAGACCCGATCTTTAGCCGAGTACTACATATTCGTCATCATCGGTACCAGTTCGCGTACAATCCTCATGGCGACCGGACCCACCGTCACGACGAACAACGATGGCAAGATACAGAAGAAGATCGGGAAAATCAGCTTCACGCCAAGCTTGGCGGCTTTTTCCTCGGCGATCTGGCGCGCCTGGATGCGCATGAAATCGGCGTGGGCTCTAAGGCTCTGGGCGACGCCTGTTCCAAAGCGGTCCGCTTGGATCAGAACCGCCACCAGCTTCTTGAGATCCTCCACTCCGGTGCGCTCGGCCAGGTTTCGCAGGGCCTCTACGCGCCGCTTACCGGCTTTCAGTTCCAGATTGACAAAGCCGAATTCTTCGCTGATTTCGGGATGTGCAAACTCGAGTTCCTTAGAAACCTGGAGAATGGCCTGATCCAGGCCCAGTCCGCTCTCGACGCAGACCACCAGAAGATCCAGCGCGTTGGGTAATCCACGGGCCAGCTCATGTTGCCGTTTGGCTGCCAGACGGCGAACATACTCGTTCGGACCGAAGAAACCGACGGCGGCGGCGGCCAGTACAACCGCGACTTTGTTGCCGGAATCGGTGGCAACGCCGGCCATAAACGTCAACACCAGCAGCGGGAAGATGATGCCGGTGGCGACTTTCGCGCCGTACAACACCTTCAGGGCGCCTTCCTTGCGGATACCGGCTCGAATCAGCCGGCGCTGCATCACCGTGACGTCTTTAGGCGACTGAGGAACAAAGTTGCCCAGCCGTTTGATGATTTCGTGGAACGCCAGGCTGGGATGCTCGACCTGCGTTTCGGCAGGGCCCATGACGCCCACAACGCGCTCCATCGCCTCTTTCGGCCGGACGTACATCTTCATGCCGGCGGCCGAGGCCAGCGCCACCATGGCGACGAATATCAGAACTGTGATAAAGAACATGGGCTCAAACCTCGATATTCACGATTTTTTTCATGATCAGGTAGCCCACCAGCTGCAGGCCGACGGCAACGCCCATCATGATGTTGCCGGTTTGATCTTCAAAGAAGAACTTCACGTACTCAGGATTCGTGTAGAACATCAGAATGGACACCGCGATGGGAATGCAGCTCAGCGAAGTCGCGGTCATGCGCCCGTGCGCGCTAACCGCTCGAATACGTCCACGCAGCTTGAAGCGTTCCCGGATTACATACGCGAGCTTGTCCAGAATTTCGGCCAGGTTGCCACCGGTGCGCTTCTGCAACAACACCGCGGATACGAAGAAGTGCACGTCCAAGGACGGAACACGCTTGGCCAGGCCCTGCAACGCTACCTCAATGGGCAAACCGAGGTTGGCCTCTTCAAAGGTACGTCGGAATTCTCCGGAAACGGGCTCCCCGAACTCGCGATAGATCATTTCGAGCGACACGGAAAACGCGTGCCCTGCGCGCATGGAGCGCGAGATGAATTCCAGCGTCTCCGGGAAGATGGCTTCGAATTTCCGCAAGCGGCCTCGCCGCTGATACCAGACATAGAGGAACGGGAACGGTGCGATCACCAGGCCGACTACAAAATCCAAAGCCAAGGGGAGCGGTGACAACACCCATGCGGCCACCATCCCGGCGGCGAATGCCATGATGCACAGGTGGATCAAGCGCGCGGGAGTCCACTTCAAGCCCGCCTGTTCCAGGAACAACTGCATCTTGGGACCCAGCTGGTATTTCTCCACCAGCAACTGGGCGAATTTGTTGCCGCTCTGCTGGGTATGAATAACCGACTGTTCACCGGATTTGGCTTCTTTGGCCTTCTGACGGGCAGCCTTGCCGACGCCCATCAGGCGCTGCTTGATCTTGTCCGCGTCCGAGCTCTTAAAGTACTTGGAGATGACGTACCAGCCGAGCATGGCCGCCACCCAAACTACGATTGCCAGAGGAAGAAATCCCATGACCTTAAACCTCCACCACTTCGTCGAACAGATCCGGACGCAAACGGATACCGGCGCTCAAAAGCTTTTCGTAGAATTTC
>Ga0207674_10004304_pt1 | contig 17171 bp, 8 predicted proteins | sample KBSCornC72_FD_184303 | JGI IMG/M metagenome (GOLD analysis project Ga0207674, IMG submission 184303) | Corn rhizosphere microbial communities from Kellogg Biological Station, Michigan, USA - KBS Corn C7-2 (SPAdes) (version 2) | ecosystem: Host-associated > Plants > Roots > Rhizosphere > Soil ... | reverse complement strand
TTTTCTTTTTAGGAGCGGCCGCGGTGGCGGCACCGATACTTGTGCACCTTGTCAGACGTACGCGCGCAAGACGGATTCAATTCCCTGCTTTACTCTTTGTAAGACAAGTTCCGCAGCGCACTATTCGACGACGGACGCTGCAAAATCTTTTGCTCCTCGTGCTGCGGTGTCTTGCAATACTTTTGATCGTAATCGCATTCACTCGGCCCTTTTTCACGACCCGGGCGGCCCGAAATGCTAGCGGCGCCGGTGCAACCGTCATATTGCTCGACAACTCACTCAGCATGCGCCGTGAGCAACTGTTCGCGAACGCTCAGAGTCGCGCCGAAGCCGCCGTCAACGATGCCGCGTCAAATGAGCAACTTGCCGTAGTCACCTTCGGCAACCGCTATAACCTCGTAAACAGATTTACCAACGATAGAAACAGACTACTCACCACTATTCGAAGCTCGTCACCGGGTTGGGAAGGAACAAACTACGAGCAAGCACTTCGGGGAGCGGAATCGCTGCTAACAGAACTTCGTCCTAATGGACCAAAACGGATTGTGATGATCTCCGATTTTCAGGCTTCAGGCTGGAACCAGGCGAATGCAACTTTTAAACTCGCAAGCGACACTCAACTGACCACGCTCGATGTTGGAGATCCCAATCCTCCTGCAAATGTTGCTGTGACCAATCTCGAAGCTCGCGGAGTTGTTTTCAATCAAAAATATTCAGACAACCTGGCCGTACAAATAAGCAATTTTAGTGACACTGCCCGAGACCACGTTGAAGTCACGTTTCAATTAAACGATCAGACTGTTGAAAAACGAGATATCCATCTCGATAGCAACGACAACAAGGTGGTCGAATTCTCAAATTTCAATCTAAATGAAGGTGCGAATCGAGCGACCATTGAAATTGCTTCTAATGATTTTGCCCACGACAACCGGTTCTATTTCACCTTAAGACGTGAAGTACCAAACAAGGCGTTGATTATAGAGAGCGGTGCTCGCGGCGCCAATGACACAGTGCACCTGCAGAGTGCACTTACGACAAATGACGATTTGCCGTTTAACTTTACAGTAAAAACAACAGGGTCGGTCGATCCCGCCGCGATTGCGGAAAATTCGTTGGTTATCTTGAATGATTCCGGCCCACTCCCAAATGCGGTTGCTGACACTATCGTTCGCTTCGTTAAAGCCGGCGGTCAACTAATTGTTTCAACTGGACCACGAACCGACGCTTCTACCTTCAATAAGTCTCTCGAATCGATAACGCCGGCAGAATTAAAAGAAGCCGTACAAACTAAACCCGGCGAGAGCACGTCGATTACGAGCGTTAAATTTGATCATCCTATTTTCGAGATATTTCAGCAAAGCGGCCGGTTAGCTTCGGCACAAGTTATCGGCTATTACCGGTCCGAACCTCGCAACAACGCTTCAGTACTGGCCAGGTTTGAAGATGGCAGTCCTGCCCTACTAGAGTCACTGCCTGATAAGGGTAGAGTGCTCATGTTTACCACTTCTCTTGGTCCATCCTGGAACGATCTGCCTCTGACGCCAATCTATTTGCCATTCATTCATCAGATGATTAGATATGCGGGCTCGCGTGATGACAGTGCCTGGTACGGCCTGGGCCAAACTTTCACCGTGCGTAAAGAAGCTGAAGGTATACCGGCAGTTGATTCACCAGGAGGAAATCGTCTCGGCGAAACCAGGCTTACAGCAGCTGGAGATCTGCTGGTCACAGCTAACGAGCCAGGGTTCTATCGCGTTCGCTATCCAGGTCATCCGGACTTTGCTGCAGTTGATACCGATGGGACGGAAGGCGACTTTCGCAAGCTCGACTTTGGACAGTTTGTTTCGGCAGTGACCGGCGGTGCCGGAAACGCTGAAGGCTCGGTCGCCAACAGCGCAATTACAGGCGAGGAAACGGAGGGCCGCCAGCACATTTGGTGGTCATTATTGTTGATCGCCCTATTATTGTTAGTCGCCGAATCAATTGTCGCGCGCAGAACGAAAGTCGCCAGAATGGTTGGGTAAAAGGGTCCGAGTAGCAGTATTCTGTTGACTCCGGCCACGAGTCGTCTCCCCTCAAAACGAATGAAAACGGCCTTTCGACGAGGGACGTTTTCAAGTGTATTTGTACAGGGCAGAGATCATGAACCCTGAAAACACAACGCTCCACAGTCTTCTCAAGAAGACTCGCTCGCGGCGTCAGTTGCTGTTGACACTGAGAGGAGTCGCCATCGTGCTCGGTTTGTTGGCCGTCGTCCTGTTGTTGACCGGATGGACCGCTCATCGTTACCGGTACAACGGTAATGCGCTTGTCATACTGCGTGTCGGTGCTCTTCTAATGGTTCTGACAACCATTTATTTTGCGCTGCTGCGACCTCTCCTAAAACGAATCAGTGATTTTAGGCTGGCTCGCTTGATTGAGGAACGATCGCCGGGCACTGAAGACAGGCTTGTAACTGCTGTGGAGTACGCGCAAGAAGTCTCGAGCCTGCAAATATCACCGGCAATCCTGAATCGTCTCTATCGCGATGCCGACGACTCATCAGCCACCGTGGACCTGGATAATGTAATTCGGCGCTCGCGTCTATTTTTCTATGGCGGATCGGCGCTCGCCAGCCTGTTGATTTTCGCTGCTGTGCTGAATTGGGGTCCAAAAGAGATCTCGCAAGGCATGACTCAGCTCGTTAGCCCCACGACGCTGGCAGCCTCAACAAACGCAATGAGTATTAAGGTTCGACCGGGTACAGCGAAAGTACCCAAGGGTTCGGATCAGGATGTAATTGCCTCGCTGGTAAACTTCAACTCTGAAACTGTGACGTTATTTTCCAGACCGCTTGGCTCAAAGAATGATTTCCAAGGGCAGCCAATGGAGCCTGCCAAAGCCCAGAGCGACTACCGTTTCTCGATCTTCAATATTCAGGACTCGATGGAATACTTCATTGAATCGAATAATGTCCGTTCCGATGTTTTTAAACTCAACGTAGTCGATTTGCCCTTCGTCAAACAGCTCGATCTAAACCTCACTTTTCCTTCGTTTACACATTTACCTCCCAAGGTGGTTGAAGACGGTGGCGACATTGCTGCGATCAAAGGCACGGTTGCCACGGTTACAGCAAAACTCTCCGGCCGCGTTAAAGGAGCACACATTGTGTTCGCCGACGGCCGCAAGACGGAGATGAAAGCTGATGGACCAGATTTCAAAGGAGAGCTGTCCGTTGTTGCGGATACCACTTATTACATTGAACTGGTAAGTGTCGACGGTGAAGCCTATCGTGGATCAAATGAATACGACATCACACTCCTGACGGACCAACCCCCAACTATTAGTTTCGACAAGCCAGGACGCGACAAAAAGGCCACCAACCTCGAGGAAGTGTTTACGCAAGCACGAGCACAGGATGACTTTGGCGTCGTTTCAATGGATCTGCATTTTTCCATCAACGGAGGAGAGGAAAAGAAGGTTAATTTGCAGGAGCTCACTCGTGAGTCAGCACAATCGCTGACCGGTGCCTACACTTTCTTTCTCGAGGATTACAAACTTAAGCCCGGAGATTTTATCTCTTACTACGCGAAAGCTCGTGATGCGAATAACGAGGCAACGAGTGATATCTACTTCATCGAAGTCAAGCCGTTTGAGATGCAATACCGCCAGTCACAACAGCAAGGTGGTCAGGGCGGCGGTGGTGGGGATCAAGACCAAAATGCCCTCTCGCGCCGGCAAAAAGATCTCATCGCCGCGACTCACCGGCTTATAAGGGAAAGCGACAAGTACACTGAACAAGAGCGAAAAGACGGCTACGAGGCAGTCGCTTCGGGCCAGGAGAAACTGCGGACTGACACGCTTGAATTTCTGGATCGTATGGGCCGTCGACTTGGAGGGGACCTCGACAGCCAGAAACAAGTGGCAGAGATGGCTGAGCATCTTCGTCAAGCGGCTAAAGAGATGGAAGGTGCTCCACCGCCGCTACGAAAAGAGACTGGAAAAGATGCGTTACCACCAGAGCAAAGAGCGTTGCAGAGACTGCTGGCAGCGGACGCGCTCTTCCGCGAGGTCCAGGTCGCATTTGGTAATCAGAGTGGCAGCGGTCAGGGCGGCGAAGAACAGCAGCAACAGGAACTGGCCGGTCTGTTCGACCTTGAGCTCGACAAGATGAAGAACCAGTATGAAACGGTTCAGCGTGCGCAACAGCAACAAGCACAGCAGCAAAAAAGCGAAGCAGAACGAAAGCTCGAGGAACTGGCGAGGCGCCAGCAACAAGCGCTCGAAGAGCAACGACGCAGAATGGGCCAGCCCGCAAACGGCTCAAGCGCAGGCAATCAACGACAACAACAGCAGATGATTGAAGAGACTCGCAAAGCCGCTCGTGAGCTCGAACGTTTATCGCGCGAAAGACGCGACACTCAAATGCAGGAGTTGAGCAGGCAGTTAAATCAAACTGCCGATGAAATGCAAAAAGCGCAGGCTTCGGCCCGCTCCAATTCGAACGACTCAGTCGCGCAGAACGAACGCGCCCTGGAACGGTTGCGGCAGGCGCAACAGCGTTTGCAACAGATGAATGGTTCAAGCGGACAGAGCAGTTCTTCGTCAAGTCAGGCAGGAGGACAAATTAGCGATCTGCGGCAGCGAGCTGCTCAAGCCGCCGCTCGACAACGCGAGATCGCGAAGGACATGGAGAACCTGGCCCGCCGCGGCGGACAGAGTGCCCAGGATGATGCTTCAAAGAAAGCCCGTGAACAGCTGGCGGAACGGAAAGATGCACTTGCTGACAGTGTTAGTGGCCTTCAACAGGACATCGAGCAGTCAGCTCGCGCACTTAGTTCCGGAACGAGTACGCAACGTACTGCCCGGCAATTAAAAGAAGCGGCGGACACGCTGGCGAGAGACCGCGTTGCAGATCGAATTCGAGAAGGAAAAAAGGGCCTTGAAGGTCAGCAACAGGGTTCAGGAAAGTCCGAGGAGAGTGCTATTGAACGAAGTTTGAATGGGGTAGCAGATCGGCTGCAATCGGCGGAACAGGGTGCGCGAAGTTCGAGTGGTTCTAACGGCGAGGAAGCTCTGGATCGAACCAGGCAGCTCGCGGACAGTCTCGATTCTATGCGTCGTCGCATGGAAGAAAATGCTGCGCGACGTAACGGGAAGGGTGGTCAACAGCAGGGTCAATCGCAACCAGGCCAGGCGCAAGGACAGCAACAAGGACAGCAGCAGGGACAACAGGGACAAGGGCAACAAGGTCAGGGGCAGCAACAGGGTGGAGCCCCGAACGGTGGTCCAACCAGCGGACAATCGACCGGTAATCGCCAGTATGGTGGTCCATCATGGGGTCAGACTGGAAGCGACTGGGGAGATAACCGGCAACTCCCTGCTGAGGTTCGTGAGCGCTTGCGTGAAGCTCAGGACTTGCGCCGTGACCTGGGTCCGACTGGATTAGGCGCTGGTCGACTCGATGAAGTAATTGAGGAACTGAAGCGGCTTGCAGACGGAAGAATGGAAGGCGATGCTGCAACAGCGGCGAGTTTAAAAGCGGATGTAGTTGAGCCGCTCCGCCAATTGGAGTTGGAGCTTAGCAGGCGCTTGCAGCAGCAGAGTGGGCGAACAAATTTGCGGCTACGTGACGAGGGTGCAGCGCCTGAGAAATATCGCAAGGCTGTTGAGGAATATTATCGAAGGTTGTCTGGAGGGAGGGCCAGACAATAGATATGGGTTCTATAGGACCTATATGACCTATTATTAACAATGAAGCGACTTCTGCCATTCTTACTTCTCATCGCGGTGCTGATCCCCGCCCTGGCCCAGCGCCCCTTTGATGATTTTGGCAATTTTCGACAACGTCGCCGCCCTCAATCGTCGCCGGACCAATCTGGACCTTCATTTGGCGAATACACTTTCGTTAGAACAATCTACGACTCCCCTTACCGCGGCTATGGTCGACGTGGCGGCGGGACTTGGACCACCGACTTTCCCGAAGCAGACAACAATTTCATTGTCGGACTTCGTGAGTGGGCAGGTACCAATCTCAAGATTGCTCCTCGACCTGAACAAGTCGAGATCATGGATGACCGTTTGTTCGACTACCCACTGATCTACTTTGTGGAACCAGGGTTTCTTGAGCTCTCCGACGAACAGGCGGCTCGCCTAAGAGAATACGTTGCGCGCGGAGGCTTTCTGTTCTTTGACGACTTTTGGGGTGAGTACGAATGGCATAACCTTGAAACTCAACTGCACAAAATCTGGCCGGACTATGAAGCCAGGGATCTGCCTCTATCTCACCCGATCTTTCATTCCTATTTGGATGTCGAAGAAGTGGTCCAAGTGCCGAATGTCTACAACGCGATGCGCGGAGAAACCTCTGAAAAAGGCGGTATTGTTCCTCATTACATGGGTGTGGAAGACAAGAACGGAAGGATCGTTGCTTTCATTTCCTTCAACTGCGACCTCGGTGACGCGTGGGAATGGATCAACGATTCTCGCTATCCCGTGAAGTACGGCCTACCTGCTTATAAAGTAGGTATCAATGTTGTTATCTACGCGATGAGCCATTGATGGTGAAAGTTATGAATTGAGATTTGAGACGTTGATGCGTTACACGCCGCCATTTCGTCAGTCATCGGCCAGCGGACTCTGGACGGGCAATTGTTCACGCAACAACATGGCTTGATTCCGAATAACGTCCTGCACCTGGACCAGATTACTTCCACAAGCCAGCTCGACCATCGTTGAGACAATCAACTCCTTCAGATAAGCAAAAGAAAAACCTTCCGTGATCTCAATCACTGACTCCAACGACAGCTCAGGAAACTGTAAATCTCCGTCAAGCGTCGCTCTCCATTTGGTCAGGTATGCGTGACGCTCAAAGGCCCCTGGGATATCGAACTGATATTTACGATCGAAACGGCTTGGCCGGTTGAGGATGGCCGGATCCAATTTCTCAGGGTAGTTCGTAGTAGCTATTACGACTACTCCGGTGTTCTCCTGAAAGCCATCAAGCTCGTTCAGTAAGAAAGAACGGGTTGTCTCATTGACCATCGCTTCAAGGTCTTCAAGCACTACAATGCAGGGTGCATTCATCCTGGCCCGGTTAAAAACTTCCGCCATGTTTTCCTCTTCAATCTCATTCGCCTCGTTAAAACCTCGAACATAGATACATGGCTTTTCCAGATAGTTGATGAGTGCTTTTATGGTGTGGGTCTTTCCATTTCCCGGTGGCCCGACAAACAGTGCTCCCCGCTTCCACGGAATGCCGTAACGCAAATAAAGGTCGCGTGAGTTGAAGAACTGGATAAAATCGGTCTTGAGCGATTCTTTTAAAACTTCTGTCAGGATCAGGTTTTCAAACGTGGCACTCTTAATCGACTTGAAGAGCTCCTTGTTCTTCTGGAAATAACCATCTTGATAAACGAGTATTTCGCCACGAATTTCGGACGACCACTCGCAAACCGCCCGCAACAACGCTTCGCAAGATTTATTATCGTCACCGACTATCCAATGATGACGGCGACGGTAGCAGCCATCGCTCCAGCTAATCAGGACGACTTCGAATAATTTTCCCTGCCATAGCACATTAAGCCATGCATTCTCCGTTTTCTTTGTGTTGGGCTTTCCAATTCCTTCCCAGTCAGTTCTAACATCATTGAAGATCCGTCGCTCCTCAACCACAGAACATTGATCGGCATGCACAAAAGCGTCCAAATCGAAATACCAGCTCTGCCCATGAATGATCTTCTTTTCTGAATACAACTCTGCCAACTCCCGCCCGACGTGATAAGTAATAACGTCGTTCGGAAGAAGTAGTGCATCCCGGATTAAGTTCTCTATGCCCATAATAAATTTTCTAATACTTCGCGCTTTGTGCTTATAGTTCTTATCGCCTTGTTCGTTTCGGCAAGAAGAATATTTTGAAGCACACATTCCCGCGCTTTCACTCCGAAGTATGGAAGCAAAAGATTGAGAGTAAGGAACAGGAGCTTAGGGGCAATACACAAACTGCCCTCAACCTCGTCGTTCGAAGTTCGTGGATAGATCCTGAGTTCGCGACCGATATGGTCGCAAAAGGAATTACGAAAAAATGTGACAGGAAGTACGAATCATAATCGTCGACCTACTCTCGTGAAGTGGACCAACACCTTAGCGCGTCTCGCGAAGTTGGTCAATAATCATTTTGACCTGATTTCAATGCTTTCACTCTACTGATAATCCTAAAGAGCTAAGGTGAAACGGCGGCGTTGCGACGATTAGTGCCGCCGTTAATGATGCAAATCCCCTCACCCACCCTCATCATTCAGAACAAATCAGCACGTGGTAATAACAATCACAATACACTCTACCCTTGTGACATTACTGGGCATTATTTGTAACGCGGGAGTCGAACCCGCTGACGCAGCCCCGTGCATCACCATGCATGCGCTTTTTTACGACGCAATTCCAACTTTCCCAGTTGGCGGGTTGTGCTCGCCTTTGTTGCTGTTGATTACCGACTGCATCGTCAGTTAACTAATTCTGTCTGCCAATTTACTTCCTGGATCCGAGCATCGAGCTCGCGATAGTTCTTGGCTAGCTCATCAGCACGCTTTTGCGTCTCAGCCACATTGATCGTCGAGATGTACTTCACCTCAGAACGCGTGAAGCGATCCTGACGAAGAGCAGCGGTGGACGCAAGGTCGTTATACGCACTGCGCTTTAAAACCAACACGTCACGCTCAGCTAACACATCCGAAATAGTTTGGTCGTTCGCAAACAGTGTATTTGAATTCGTCTTATTGATTCGCTTGATCAGGTCAACCAATTGGTTCGACACATGCTCCAGTTCCACTAACAGTTCCGCAGGGTTTTCTGCTGGATCTTCACCTTCCTGGACCTTTGCGCTTCTCAACAAACGCGCTTTGAGCTGCTCGAATCGCTTCTGGCAGTCTGCTCGTAAAATTAATGCTTCTGCTAGTTTCATAGTTCACCTCTTCTGTCCTGGATACTAGCAATCGAAATAGCCTTTTGCGTAAACCGGGGGTCAGGGATTAGGGGTTAGGGGGAAAAAAAGAAATTGAGAATTATCAATGGATAATTCTCAATTCTTAACACCTGACCCCTAGCCTCTGACCCCTGACCTCTGACCCCTATTTCTTTCCTGCAAGTTGTTTGTAGTGCGTCCAGCGCCGGTTAAGTGAGTCTTGAGCGTGTTGCAGTAATTCCTTCGCGACGGAAGGATCGCTGCTCTGTAGCGAGCGATAACGTCCTTCGGTGTAAATATAGTCTTGCAACGGAATTTTCGGATCGCTTGAATCAAGCTGAAAAGGATTCTGGCCTGTTTCGTTCAGCGCCGGATTGTAACGATAGAGCGGCCAGTAACCGGATTCAACAGCAAGCCGCTGCTGGCCCATGCCCCTCGAGATATCAATTCCATGAGCGATGCATTGGCTGTAGGCGATTATCAACGATGGACCATCATGGGCCTCGGCCTCCAAAAACGCTTTTACGGTGTGGGTATCGTTCGCACCCATTGCCACCTGCGCTATGTACACGTTCTCATAACGCATCGCCGTAAGCCCCAGGTCTTTCTTGCCGGTCCGTTTACCACCAGCGGCAAACTTCGCCACGGCACCAAGCGGTGTCGCCTTGGAAGCCTGACCACCGGTATTTGAATACACTTCAGTATCCAACACCAGGATGTTGACGTTTTGGTTACTGGCGAGTACGTGGTCCAAGCCGCCGTAACCGATGTCGTAGGCCCAGCCATCGCCGCCGACTATCCATACACACTTCTTTACCAGGGCATCGGCAACATTCACCAAATCACGAGCTTGATTGTCGCTATCGTCGGCCAATCGTTCCTTTAATTCTGAAACCAGCTCACGCTGGCGTTCGATCTCCGTGTCGGTTGATTGAGATAGAGCAAGGATGCCCTCAACCAGCTCATCGCCAATCTTGTCGCGCAAACGAGTTACCAAATCGCGTGCGTACGCATTTTGGTGGTCTAAGGCTAATCGCATTCCAAGCCCAAACTCAGCGTTATCTTCAAACAGCGAATTACTCCAGGCTGGACCGCGGCCAAAGCGATTTGTGGTGTAAGGCGTTGTCGGAAGATTGCCACCATAAATGCTCGAACAACCTGTCGCATTTGCGATGACCGTACGGTCGCCAAAGAGTTGCGTGAGTAACTTGATATACGGCGTCTCGCCACAACCGGCACACGCTCCTGAAAATTCAAACAACGGTTGCAGCAGTTGCACATTCTTAACGGAATTGTAGGAGGTCAAACTTGTTCTGCTAAATTCCGGTAGATCCAGGAAGAATTCCCAATTGAGCCGTTCTCGCTCACGCAGTGGCAATTGCGGCTGCATGTTAAGAGCCTTATGGGACTCGTCTTTCTTATCCTTTGCCGGACAAACCTCAACGCATAAGCGACATCCAGTACAGTCCTCTACGGCAACTTGAATCGTGTAGAGCTTATCTGGCAACTCGCGCCACTTCGCCGCAGTAGTCTTAAAGCCCTCTGGAGCTGCCGTAAGCTCGGTGGTGTCACATATCTTTGCGCGAATTGTCGCGTGCGGACAGACCAGCACGCACTTGCCGCATTCGATACAAAGTTCTGGCTCCCAGACTGGAACTTCCTGCGCTATGTTGCGCTTCTCCCACTTCGAGGTTCCGAGGGGATATGTTCCATCGTCAGGAAAAGCACTAACGGGAAGAAGGTCTCCGCGCCCTGCCAGGATTTCATTCGTCACAGCCCGCACGAATTCAGGAGCACTCTGATTGTGTGTAATCAGCTCTGCCGGAGCGGAGATAGCCGGCGGAATCGCTACTTCATCGAGATGGGCCAACGCTGCATCGACTCCCGCAAAATTTTGTCGAATGACGACTTCACCACGCTTGCCATAGCTTTTGCGGATGAACTCTTTGATTCGATCGATCGCCTCTGCTCGAGGTAATACACCGCTGATCGCGAAGAAGCATGTCTGCATAATCGTGTTGATGCGATTACCTAGCTGGCAAGTTCGCGCGACATCGTAAGCATCGATGGTAAAGACTTTTATTCGCTTATCGAGAATTGTTTGTTGTGTCGTGACGGGTAGATGCTCCCAAAGCTCGGTCCCTTTGTAGAGACTGTTAATTAACAAAGTGCAACCCTCAGTAGCGGTTGCGAGAACGTCATAACGATTAAAAAAGTCAAATTGATGAACGCCGATAAAATTCGCCCGGCTTATCAAGTAGGCACTTTGAATCGGAGTGGCCCCAAAGCGCAGGTGAGAGACAGTCATTGCGCCAGACTTTTTTGAGTCGTAGACAAAATAGCCCTGCGCATAATTTGAAGTTTCCTCACCAATGATCTTGATCGAGTTTTTGTTAGCACTAACTGTTCCGTCAGCGCCCAATCCCCAGAAGACGGCCCTGACTTGTTCGGCGGGTTCAGTATCAAACGACGTGTCATACGGTAGGCTGGTAAAAGTTATGTCGTCGTTAATTCCAATGGTGAAATGATTTGTGGGTGTGGACTCTTTCAGCTCATCAAACACAGCCTTGACCATCGATGGAGTGAATTCTTTCGACGAGAGACCGTAACGTCCACCAATCACACGCGGCATGGCCGTAAGTCGTGCGTTCCCATCCGTCATCGCTTCATTTAACGCAGTTACTACATCCTGATAGAGTGGCTCGCCGATACTTCCGGGCTCTTTGGTACGGTCCAACACGGCGATGCCACGAGTCGTCGCGGGTAAGGCCTCGATGAAATGCTTTACTGAAAAAGGCCGGAACAGTCTTACTTTAAGAAGACCCACCTTTTCGCCACTTTCAATCAATTTATTAACCGTCTCTTGCGCAGTCTCGCAACCAGAGCCCATCAGAATTACTACTCGTTCAGCGTCAGGCGCTCCAACATAGTCGAATAAACGGTATTGTCTGCCAGTTAACTGGGCCAGTTGGTCCATCGTTTCCTGAACGATCGCCGGAGTTTCAAGGTAGAACGAATTTCCCCGTTCTCGTGATTGAAAGAATACGTCGGGATTCTGTGCAGTTCCGCGAACTACAGGATGATCCGGCGAAAGGCCTCTCTTGCGATGCCGGCGAATCAGATCGTCATCGATCATCGCGCGAATCTGATCGTCCGAAAGTTTTTTGATTTTCATCACTTCGTGTGAGGTGCGAAAGCCATCGAATACATGAAGGAAGGGGACGCGGGCGCGGAGTGTACTGGCTTGGGAAATCAATGCAAAATCCATCACTTCCTGAACGGAGTTCGCAAAAAGCATCGCCCAGCCCGTACCGCGAGTGGCCATCACATCGCTGTGATCGCCAAATATAGAAAGTGCATGAGTGGCAATCGAGCGAGCAGCGATATGAAACACCGTACTGGTCTGTTCGCCGGCAATCTTGAACATGTTTGGGATCATCAGGAGTAATCCCTGGCTCGACGTAAACGTGGTTGTCAACGAACCAGTTTGTAGGGTTCCGTGAACGGCCCCTGCGGCGCCACCTTCGGATTGCATCTCCCGCACGATTGGAGTCATGCCCCAAATATTTTTCTGGTGCAAAGCAGCCCAGGCATCAGAAAGTTCACCCATCGCTGACGAAGGTGTGATCGGGTAGATTGCGATCACCTCATTCGTTCGATAAGCGACATAGGCAGCCGCTTCGTTGCCATCAATAGTTAAGAATTGATCTTTCATCGCACTCACGCCTCATAAACTTTTAGGAAAGACGCCGCAGACGGTGGAACGAAAAACAACCGCCTGCGGCGTCAGGATCAAGCACTATTGCCGCTTGATGTCTGGGAAGACTTCCGTTCAAGTCACGTTTCTCTCCTCAACTAAAATCGTAGCCGGATGCCTAAGTAGAATGCCGTAGCCAGCGATGCTGATATGTAATAGATACGCTGCGGTTTATTTTTTTGACTTCCATCAAGGGCACCCGGCAATGGCTTGATTACTGCGCTCCTCTTCAATCTGATGAATCCTGTTGCGAAGCCATTCTTTAACCTTTCGTTCCAACTTGGCTTCGTTGTCTTCGACCTCTAAAGAATCGATCGTTTCACCGCTTTCATTGAGCGGAATGAAGTGACAAGGAACTGACTCCGTTTGATGTTCGGGAGTGACGTAGTCAATCAGCCGACATTCATTGCAGGAGTGAGCGCGGTACGGATATCCGTAATTGATACATGTCAGAGAATCCTGCAGAACTGATTTGGGCAGCCATGGAGTGCGAACGGACCTGCCATATCCACCCTTTTCGACGAAGTCCAATTCATTTTTAAGGATTTCAAGAATATCGCGGTCATCTTTCGTCATGGCCCACCTCACTTTCTCTGCGGCAATCAGTTAACAAGACCTTTCGCGGCTGACTTTCAACCGCCTCTTGACTGACCAGAGTATGTGCAACAGATATGCCGGGACCTGGGTGCGGGTTTATGGCCAAAAATCGAGACTCGTGAGCAATGACTGGGGAAAGTTGCGCAGTGGGATGAGGAAATCTCCTAAGAGGCAGCCGGCTTAGCAAAATGAGGCCAGATGGCAGCGGGAGAAGGAGTCGAACCTCCATTTCTGCGTTCAGAGCGCAGGGTGTTACCAGTTACACCATCCCACTATTTTTGCGCGTCCAGGATTTCTACCTGATGGCTCCGGGAGAAGGAGTCGAACCTTCATCTTTGGATTCAAAGTCCAACGTGCTGCCCGCTTACACCATCCCGGAATTTCGGGGTACTGGGACTCGAACCCAGAGCCTTGCGCTTATCTGGCGCTAACACCGCTTATAAGGCGGCTGCTCTGCCAATTGAGCTATACCCCGGATAAAGCCCTGCTCTATGTTCTGATCATGTTGGCCACTCTTACGGTACCGCGAGCGAAGCGACCGGATGATGAAGTCAACGCGCACGATCATCTGAATTCAGGTCCAAAATCGAGTGTGCTATCCGGTCGCTTCGCTCGCGGTACCGTATTGCAGGGCATTTACTCTTGGACACCGCGGTGAGGAACCATGGTTCGTAAACTAGTTGGTTGACCCGACGGGACTTAAACCCGCACCTTACGGCTTAAAAGGCCGCCGCTCTGTCACTCGAGCTCCGGGTCAGCAGGTTGGTGATTGATCAATCTCAAATGACCAATGACCAATGATCTGGCTGTGGCGGAAGGACTCGAACCTTCGATGACCGGATTAACAGTCCGGCGCTTTACCAACTTAGCTACGCCACAATTTGTGATTTGTGCTTTGGCCTTCGTCACTCTCAGCAAGTTTGGACGGGGCGTGAGGCCGGCATGCCTCTTGGAACTCCACGGTCCCAAACAGTCGGACATTCTGTTGGGATGAGTCACGCCCCGATAAAGAAGTTATTTCTCATTGGTCATTGATCATTTTCAATCTTCATTTCCGATTCACCGCTTGTAATTGACTCTCTCTGTCTCTGCGTCACTCTGCGTTGCATAAGCCGAGCTTGTATAGGCACGACTAGAGATCGCAGAGAGACGCCGAGACGAGAGAGCATCACCCTTTCTTTTGTTCGCGCACGACTTTCTCCCTAATATCGCGATCGTCGTGCATGTCCATGAAAAGGTACTTGCGCCACTCGGAGCGCGCTTCGGCATAGTGGCAAAGCACCACACGCTCGAGCTTTACCCGTAGCGCAGTTTGCGTGGTGAGCAATGGCATTCGTGCCTCGTCGGGTGTGCGATTGCTCTTCCGGTTGTTGCAGGGCACGCAAGCCGTAACAATATTCACGGGTGAGTTATCGCCACCTCGCGAACGCGGCAGAATGTGATCGAGTGTTAGATCGTTGACACTCTTTCGCGCTGCGCAATACTGGCACCGGTATTTGTCACGCATGTAGATCCGCATGCGCTTCATGCCCGACGCCTCACGACGACGGCGAATGTTGATGTAAGTGCGACGCCGAATCACCGACGGTATCGGAAACTCTGCATGCGCTGAGCGCAGCACTCGAGCACCGTCATTCTCTTCGACCGTCACTGTGTTCTTCAACGTCATGATCACCGCTCGTGCAACACTGACGGTGCCGAGCGGTTCGTAGGTTTGATTGAGTAGTAACACTCGTCCATCAAGTGCCATTCGGCACCTCCTTTCTGAGGGGAGTTGGTGTTTGGTTTATTGGGAGTAATAGGACCTATAGGACGTATAGGACCTATTTGATTTGTTAAATGAGGGATCTAAGTGAGGAGTTTGAATTTAGTAGCCCCAAAAAGCGCCGCCTGGCCGGCGCACTCCAAGGCTATCCCTTCACGCAGACTACTTGCTTGAGTTCAGCGACGACTTCAACCAGATCTTCCTGGTTCTTCATCACTTGCTCAATTGATTTGTAAGCGCCCGGAATTTCGTCCAAAACGCCTACGTCCTTGCGACACTCAACGCCAGCTGTCTGACGCTCGAGATCTTCCTTCGTAAACGCTCGCTTAGCCGCACCGCGGGAAAGTTTGCGTCCTGCCCCGTGGGAACAAGAGTTGAAACTTTCAGCCAATCCGCGTCCCTTTACGATGAACGACTTTGCGCCCATCGAACCAGGAATGATTCCATACGAGCCTATTGCCGCATTGATCGCGCCCTTGCGGGTGACGAAAACATCTTCACCGAAATGCTTTTCGAGGGCGACATAGTTGTGATGACAGTTAACTGCCAGCTCCGGTTTGAACGCCTGACGATGATTGAACATCTTGTTGAATACCTTCAACAGACGAGTCATCATTATCTCGCGGTTCTTCATCGCGTAGCCCTGGGCCCACTTCAAATCTTTCCAGTAAGCCTCAAATTCCGGCGTACCATAAATGAAGTAGGCAAGGTCTGGGGCCGGCAATTCGTTCAAACGCCACAAACTCTTGGCTGTAGAAATGTGACGCTCCGCCAGTTCCTTCCCGATGTTGCGAGATCCGGAGTGCAGCATCAACCACACGTGCATCTCCGTATCCAGACAGACTTCAATGAAGTGATTACCACCACCGAGAGTTCCCAGTTGCTTCATCGCCTTTGCCTTGCGATCGCGGACGCCTTCATGCAGGTCTTTGAAGTCGTTCCAGCCATCCCAGTAGGACGATTCATCTACCGACTCCTGGTAAGCGCTGAAGCCGGTAGGAATTGTTTCCTCGATCTGCAAGCGAAGTTCTTTCAACTTACCGTCGAGAATTCCGCTCTTGAATGGCGTTTTGACTGCCATCATTCCGCAGCCAATGTCGACGCCCACCGTGGCCGGAATAACCGCTTCTTTGGTAGCAACCACCGAACCCACCATGCTGCCTTTGCCCAGGTGAGCGTCAGGCATCAAGGCGACGTGCTTGAACAAACACGGCAGACGCGAAACATTGCGAAGCATTGATTGCTCTTCAAGACTGAATTCGTGGTTGGCCCATGAAAGAATATCTTTTTGAGCACCACCTAGTTGTAGCTTTTCGTAAGGCATGAATCACCTCCTTTCTAGTTTATTGCATTTTGATCTTTGAACTTTGGTTTTTGATCTTGTGGTGCGCCAGGTGAGACTCGAACTCACAGTCCCCTGCTTAAGGGGCAGGTGCTTTAACCAGTTTAGCTACTGACGCATGGGAAAGTTGGCGGGACTGACGAGATTTGAACTCGCGGTCTCTGCATCGACAGTGCAGCGCTTTGGATCCAACTAAGCTACAGTCCCTTACTGAATTTTGGGGGCTTTGCACAAAAACTCTAATCTTGGTGAATGTAGAGCGATCAGTACAGTATGTCGAGCGAAGCGACCGGATGGCACACTCGACATTACACCTAAGCTCTCACTACTGTCCCAACGTTAGTCGAACTGACTCAGTGACTTAGCAACAGTACTCCGTTGGTGTTTGTAGATCGCGGTTGCAAAGCTTAGAAAGATTCAGGGTTTTCAACATAAGATCAGAACTGCCACGGACCGCAATGTGTAGACTACCGCCGCCGTAATTGCACATCGTGTCCGAGTTTTGGCGAATAAATGACCTGTAACTCATTTTAAGGTTTTGCCAGTAAGAAAACCCGGCTGGCTTGGTCGCACTAAATTGAAATCGATCCCGACCTGATTTGGAGTTAACTCGATCAGATCCAACAAGATACAGACAAAGAGTCGATCAACGTTGGGGCAGTAGTGCTAAATTCTGATGTTTGGTTCGTTGAGTGTGCCATCCGGTCGCTTCGCTCGCGGTACTGTACTGTTGGCATGTTACTTTTTGTGCAAAGCCAATTTTGGGCTTTGG
>Ga0207674_10004303_pt1 | contig 17172 bp, 15 predicted proteins | sample KBSCornC72_FD_184303 | JGI IMG/M metagenome (GOLD analysis project Ga0207674, IMG submission 184303) | Corn rhizosphere microbial communities from Kellogg Biological Station, Michigan, USA - KBS Corn C7-2 (SPAdes) (version 2) | ecosystem: Host-associated > Plants > Roots > Rhizosphere > Soil ... | reverse complement strand
CCCGTATCGCGCTCGCGGGCGTGATGGTTTGGAATGCGGTGGCGCTGTTCGACAAGCATGGCTTCGGCCCGGAACAGCCTAAGCTCGGGCTGGACGACCTACTCGCCGATGTCGAAGGGCTGGTGCGCGGCCTGTTGCGCGCGCCTGGGACGGAATGACCGATCATACCCGTGATGGGTAATGGCCATGAAACATTTTACATGCAATTTTGGGGCCGTGACACGCTAGGCAACGCGCACGACTCTACGGGCTGATGCGCCCCGTCGATTGCCGATGAGAGGGGATTTTCTATGACCAGATTGAGTATGATGCTGCGCCTGCTGGGCACGGCCGCGCTGACTACGGTCCTGTCCCAGGCCGCCGACGCGCAGACCGACGCCGCCGCGCCGCAGGCCGCGCAGACTTCCGGAGACATCATCGTCACCGCCCAGCGCCGGTCAGAGCGGCTGCAGGACGTGCCCGCCTCCGTCACGGCGCAGACATCTGCTCAATTGCAGAGCGCCAACATCACCAACGCGCGTGACTTGACGCTGGTGACGCCCGGCCTGCGGGTCGAAGCGAACGGCGTCAACGCGCAGCCCGCCCTGCGCGGCGTGTCGTCCACGCTCGGTTCCTCGAACGCGGAAAACAATGTCGCGACCTATATCGACGGCATCTACCAGCCCAACATCACTGGCGCCTTCTTCTCCCTGCCCGACGTCGAAAATGTGCAGGTGCTGAAAGGACCACAGGGCTCGCTCTACGGCCGCAACGCGACCGGCGGCGTGATCCTCATCAACAGCAAGTCGCCCTCCTTCACCCCGCATATGGACCTGGGCTTGTCCTGGGCGCATTTTAGGCGTGGCAGCGACGGCGAACTCAATGCCCAGGCTTTCGTCACCGGGCCGATCATCAAGGACGTGCTGGCCGCCAGCCTGACGCTCAGCAGCCGGGAACTAGACAGCTATATCCGCAACATCGCAACGGGCCGCAACACGCCCGACAATCACAGCAGCTTCCTGCGCGCCAAATTGCTGTTCCAGCCAAGCGACCGCGTCCGCATCGAGGGCGGCTTCAGCTATAATCGCGAACGCAACGCTCTCGATCTCGCCTATACCAGCTACAAGGGCGTGAATGCCCTGGCCGGGCTGCCGGGCGTGGTGGTCGCGAGCCAGCCATGGCAGACATCTTCGGATGTCGATGCGGGTATCGACATCGACATGAAGAGCTATTCGCTCAAGGCCGACTTCGAAACCGACCTCGGCACCTTCACCAGCATGACGGGCTATATCGATTATAGCGTGCCCATCCTGCAGGAAGCCGACTACACCAATTTCCCCGGCGGCGTGTACGACATCTTCAGCTATTCGAAGTCTTTCTCGCAGGACGTCTATTTCACCTCCAAGCCGCTTGGCCCGGTGTCCTTCATCGCGGGCGTCAACTATTATCGGCGCAAGGTCGGCGACGCTCCTGCCTTCATCGACATCCCGGCGTTCGGCTATGTCGATCGGATCTACGACCACAGTGTCAACAAGTCGCTGTCTGGCTTCTTCGAGCTGACCTGGAAGGTGACCGACCGGCTGAAGCTGATCGGCGGCGGCCGCTACACGAGCGACCAGAATAACGGCTTTGCCAACGGCTTCAACAATGTGACGCCGCAGGCACTGCTGGGCGTAGTGAAGGCCAAAAAGTTCACGCCGCGCGCCGCCGTCATGTTCGACGTGACCGACAGCCTCAATCTCTATTATAACTATGCGCAGGGCTTCAAGGCGGGGCTGTTCAATGCGATCGCACGACAGGCGACGCCGGTGCGGCCTGAATTACTGAAGTCGCACGAGATCGGCGTGAAATTGAAGTCGGGGCCGGTTGCGCTCAACGTCGCTGGCTTCCATTACGACTATAAGAACCTGCAGGCCACGACGACGGTCGGCGGCGTCAGCACGCTCCAGAATGCCGGCTCGGCGAAAATCTACGGCATCGACGCCGACGCCAGCCTGCGCGCGGGCGAGGACCTGACGCTGACGCTGGGCGCCGCCTGGCTGCATGCGCGCTATGACAGCTTCCCCAATGCCAGCCTGGTCGAAAAGCCGACTGACCCGGATTTCGACGGCGTGCTGGACGGGCGGGCCAACATCAGCGGTCAGCGCATGATTCGCGCGCCCAAGTTCACCGTGAACGCGCTTGCTGACTATCATCACGATTTCGAAGCGGGCCGCTTCTCGCTATCGGTGAACGGCTATTATTCGACCAGCGTGCGCATGGCGCTGGAAAGCCGGGTGACGCAGAAGGCCTATTTCACCGGCAATGCCCGCGTCGCCTTCACCCCCGCCGACACGGGCCTGACCCTGTCGCTGTTCGCGCGCAACTTTACCAACAACAAGGTGATCGCATCGACCTTCATCAATCCCAGCGCCGACGCGGTCACCTTCGCACCGCCGCGCCAGATCGGTGCCGGGATGAACTACAGCTTCTGACAAGTAAAAAGGGGGGACGCGCAAGGTTCGGGTCCCCTTTTTAATTTGGTATTTTGCCGCGCCGATCTGTCACAGCCTGGCCTTGCGCGAGCCGCTTGCAGGCCAGATCAGAGCGTGTCGGCGGTTCCCAGCACGACCGTCGCCTCGCTCGACAGCACGCCGCCATTGCCATGCGCGACGGCCAGGCGGGCGTCCCTGACCTGCCGGTCACCCGCTTCTCCGCGCAGCTGCCGGGTCGCCTCCACCAGCAGGAACAGGCCGTACATCCCCGGATGCACGCATGACAGGCCGCCACCATTGGTGTTGACGGCCAGGCCGCCGCCCGGCGCGATATGGCCGTCCGATACGAACCGCCCGCCTTCGCCCTTGGGGCAAAAGCCCAGATCCTCCAGGAACAGGATCGGCGTGATGGTGAAGGCGTCGTAGAGCATCACGACATCCATGTCGGCCGGGCCGACGCCCGCCTGCGCGAAGGCCTGCGGGCCGGAGATCGCCGCGCCCGTCACCGTCAGGTCGGGCATGGAGCTGATTTCGCGATGGGTGACGGCATGGGCCGCGCCCAGCACATGGACGGGCGCCCCGGCGCAATCCTTCGCCCGGTCGGCGCGCACCATCACCACGGCGGCCGCGCCGTCGTTGAACAGGCAACAGTCGCGCGCCGTTAGCGGATCGGACACCATCCTCGCCTTTAGCACATCCTCGACGCTCAACGGGTCGCGCATCGCCGCTTCGGGGTTGAGCTGCGCCCATTGCCGCGCCGCCACCGCCACCTGCGCCAGCTGCTCGCGCGTGGTGCCGTAGAGATGCATGTGCCGATTGGTCGCCAGCGCATAGGAGGATATGGGCGCCAGCGGCCGATAGGGCGCTTCCCACGGACTTTGCCGCGTCATGCCCACGCCCGGCGGCGGATTGCTCGCCGGATTGGAGCCATAGGCGATGAGCGCGCAGTTGATCAGCCCGGCCTCCAGCGCCAGCGCTGCCTGCTGCACATAGACTTCGAAGGCCGAGCCGCCGGTGCGGTTGCAGTCGGTGATCCTGGGCGTCAGCCCCAGATATTCGGCCAGCTCCATGCCGCCCAGCGCCTCATAGGGGGCGGAGGTATAGAGCGCGTCGACTTCCGAGAGCGCGATGCCCGCATCGGCGAGTGCCAGCAGCGACGCCTTGGCCGCCATGTCGACCGCCGACACGCCGGGGCAATTGCCGATGCCGTAGGTGGCCGCGCCGACGATCACGCTGCGTCCGCGCGGGAAACCCTGATCGCTCGTCATGCCGGTACAAAGACGAGCAACGGCTTGTCCCCCTCGCTGATGATGCTGGCCCGGACGGCCATGCCGATCTTCACCTCATCGACCGCGATGCCGTCCACGCGGCTCATCAGCCGCGGTCCTTCGGCCAGGTCCACCAGCACGACGCTGTAGCTGTCAGCCGGGTCCTTCTTGCGCACGACGGTCACGGCATGGATCGTCCCCGCGCCCGACGCCTCGACCCATTCCAGATCGTCGGCGCCCGTGCCCGGCTGGGCGATGCGGGGATAGAAGACATGGCCGCCGGTCGAGCGGCTGCGCTGGAGCATGAAGCGCCCCTGCGCCAGATGCGCGCGCCATTCCGCTTCGGGCTGGATCATCGCGCTCATTCGCCCCGGAACGCCGGCTTGCGCTTTTCGCGAAAGGCCTTGAGGCCCTCCTCATGGTCTTCGGTCCGGCTCATCAGCGGCTGGATCGCCGCCTCCAGCTCCAGATATTGTTCAAACCCGGTGTTCCAGCTGACTTCGAACTGCCGCTTCGCCATGCCCATGGCGATGGTCGGGCCGGTCGCGAAGCTTTCCGCCAGTTCCATCGCGCGGTCCAGCAGCCGGTCGTCGGCGACCTGCTCATAGGCCAGCCCCATCGCCACCGCTTCCTCGGCGCGTACGATGCGGCCGGAATAGACCAGCTCCTTCGCCTTCTGCACGCCCAGCAGCTGGCGCAGGTGCCACACCAGCCCGCCGTCGGGCGCCAGCGCGATATTGCGGAAGATGGCGGCGAATTTCGCCTTGTCGGCGGCCAGCACGATGTCGCAGGCGAGCGCGTATGAAAAGCCGACGCCCACGCAAATGCCCGGCACCGCCGCGATCGTCGGCTTCTTGAGCGAATAGATCGCCTTGGCGATGCGGTTGAGCGTGTACATGCGGTCCATCGATGCGGTGACCCCGCCCTTGCCCATGCCGGTCACATCCATGCCCGAACAGAAGTCGCCGCCCGCCCCGGTCAGGATCACCGCGCGGACGCCATGATCCATCGCGATGTCCTCGAACGCGCCGTAAAGCTGGCCGCGCATCTCCTGCGTGATGGCGTTCTTCGTCTGCGGGCGATCCAGCGTCACGATCGCGACCGAACCCTGCTTGTTGACGGTAATGGTCATTGGCGGCTCCCTGCCTGTCGGATCGGACACGCTTTGTGAAGCCGGGCCGTCCCGGTCAAGCGCCTTTGCCGGCTTCATCAAAGACGTGATGACCATGGTCCGGATCGGGCGGCGGCTGGCAAGCGGACGCGCGATTCCCTATCTCCACGCCGCAGCTTCTCGGGAGATTTTCGGGCATGAAGGACGCAGCCATCGTCGCCACCGCGCGCACGCCGATCGGCAAGGCGCATCGCGGTGCGCTCAACAATATCCACGGCGCGACGCTCGCCGCCCATTCGATCCGCGCCGCGGTGGAGCGCGCGGGCATCGACCCGGCCGAGATCGACGACGTGCTGCTGGGGTCGGCCCGCTGCGAAGGCGCGGTCGGCTCCAACATCGCGCGTCAGGCGGCGCTGCGCGCAGGACTGCCGATCAGCGTGTGCGGCGTGACGCTGGACCGCAAATGCTCGTCGGGGCTGCAGACCATCGCCTTCGCGGCGCAACGCATCCGCAGCGGGGAGGGGGGCGTCTATGTCGCGGGCGGCGTGGAAACCGTCAGCCTGGTCGATCCGCACCGCAACACCTTTCGCAACAAGGACGAATGGCTGCTGGAGCACAAACCTGAACTCTACATGGCGATGAACCTGACCGGCGACATCGTCGCGCGCCGCTACGGCGTCAGTCGGCAGGCGCAGGATGAATTCGCCGTGCTGAGCCAGGCGCGGACCGCCGCCGCACAGGAGAATGGCTGGTTCGACGAGGAAATCGTGCCGATCACCGCGACGAAGAATGTGGTGGACAAGGCGCTGGCCGTGACCGGGCAGGAGGAGGTGACGCTGACCCGCGACGAATGCAACCGCCCGGGCACCGACCTGGAAGGGCTGGCCAAGCTCAAGCCCCTGTTCGAGGGTGGATCGGTGACGGCGGGCAATTGCAGCCAGCTGTCGGACGGGTCGAGCGCCTGCGTCATCATGGACGCGGACGAGGCGTCGCGGCGTGGCCTGCCGATCCTGGGCCTTTACAAGGGCATGCAGGTCGCTGGGTGCGAACCCGACGAAATGGGCATCGGCCCGGTCTTCGCCGTGCCCAAGCTGCTCGACCGGCTGGACTTGCGTGTCGATGACATCGACCTGTGGGAACTTAACGAAGCCTATGCCAGCCAGGCACTCTACTGCCGCGACCGGCTGGGCATCGACCCGGCGAAGGTCAATGTCGACGGCGGCGCGATTTCCATCGGCCACCCTTTCGGCATGACCGGATCGCGCATGACCGGCCACGCCCTGCTCGCCGGCCGGCGCGTGGGCGCCAAGACCGCCGTCATCACCATGTGCATCGGCGGGGGCATGGGCGCGGCGGCCCTGTTCGAGATCGTCTAGGGCTGCGCGGTCCCGACGGCCTCAGCCGCCCATGCCCGCCGCCGCGACGACGACGGTGCGTGCTGCCATGGAAACTGCTCCTGTAAATGAAAAGCCTCAGCACGAGGCGATGACGAAGGGACGGACTTAGACCGGACCGCTCTTGCGGACCAGCGGACGGACGTAGGAAATATCGCTCTTGTCCCGGCGGTTGGGGCCGGTGCTGAATATCTTCGCCTGCCATTCCTCGGGAATGTCGGCGGCGGTCAGCGTGGCGGTCAGTTCGTTGACGCACACCCGGTCGGCGATACGCCATTCGCCGTCGCGCTTTTCGAACCGGTCGACATAGCGGCCGAAGCTGAGCTGAGGCGGGGCGCCCTTATTCTCCCCCCAGAAGGTGTAATAGGTTTCGCCATGGGCGGTGTCGCCGTCGATTTCAACGGTATGATTGTGGATGCCATGATGATGTTTGGACTGGAACTCGCCATGCCAGCCAATCGCCCAGTCGACGAAATCGGCGGCATAGCCCTCCGCCACACCATGATCGTCGAAGGCGTCAGGCCAATAGGCTGACAGCATGAGCTCGCGGTCGTGCCGGTCGACGCCGCGCGTATAGCGCAGCAGGCAGTCCTGGATCGCGGTGCGGTCCTTCATCTCCTGGACGAAGGCGATGAGTTCGGGTGTCAGTTCGGTCATGATAACCCCTCCATGCGCCTTCCAAGGCGCCGATTTTTTGACACATGATGGCGTGACCGATGGTGGGAGGGCGGTGCCCACCCGCCGTTCAGGCGATCAGGCCGGTTCCAGCTGCTTTTGGTCGATGGCTTTGGGCGCGGGCTTGCCGCCGCGCACCAGCCGGCCGGGCAGCGCGCCGGTGGACCGGCCGTTGCGGTATGTGACGACCCCGCTCACCACCGTGGCGTCATAGCCGTCCGCCCGCTGTTGCAGGCGGCGCCCGCCGGTCGGCAGGTTGTAGACGACATGGGGCGCGTAGAGGTGCAGCCGTTCCAGGTCGATGACGTTGAGGTCCGCCTTGTAGCCGGGGCGAATGAGGCCGCGATCGTCGAGGCCCACCGCATGGGCCGGCTCGCACGTCAGCTTGCGGACGGCGTAGGGCAGGTCGATCGCCATGTCGCCTTTCGCGTCGCGCACCCAATAGGTCAGGAAATAGGTGGTGTAGGCCGCGTCGCAGATCATCGAATAATGCGCGCCGCCATCGCCCAGCGCCGGGAAGGTGCGGTCGTTCTTCATCAGGTTGCGGCCCGAGCTTTCGAACTTCTCGCCCTCCGAATTGCCGAGCGGGCGATAGAGCACCTCCCGCCCGTCGCGCTGGAGCAGCGCGTCGTACATCAGTTCCTTGGGATCGACGCCCATGGCGCGCGCGCGCGCGCCGATGCTGTCGCTCGAGCGGGGGTGGTAGTTGGGCGGATTGCCCAGCACGAACATGCCGTCCAGATCGGAAATAACATAGACGAAGAAGGCCTGGGGATCTTCGGGCTTCTCCGAGATCAGCTGCTTGCGGAAGGCAGGATCGCGCATCCGTTCGACCTTTTCGTCCAGCGGCAGATGCTCGATCGCGCGGAAGCTGGGGTTGAACGAGAAGGGGTGCATGGACAGTTCCAGCCCCAGCAGCGCGCCGGTCGGGCGGGGGATGACCTGCCCGCGCACTTCCAGCCCCGCCTGCTTGGCGCTTTCCAGTCGCGCGACCATTTCCCGCCAGTCGCTCTCGCCCCGGGGCGACTGCATGAAGGTGAAGGACACGGGGCGCCCGGACGTGCGGGCGATGTCGTCGAGCAGGTCCATCCGCTCGGCCGCGCTCACATCATAGCTCGGCACCATCTGGAACACGCCCTTGCCTGCGTCCTTGAGACCGGCGGCGAGCGCCAACACTTCCTGATCCTCGGTCTTGACCGACGGGGCCGGGCGGCCGTCGCGGAACTGGTGCGCATAGCTGCGCGAAGTGGACACGCCAAGCGCGCCGGCCTCGATCGCCTCGGCCGTCAGGCGCCGCATTTCGGCCAGATCCTCGGCCGTGGGCGGCTCCAGATTGGCGCCGCGCTCACCCATCACATAGACGCGCAGCGGGCTGTGGGGCAGCTGCGCGGCGAAGTCGATGTCGCTTTCGCGCTTTTCCAGCGCGTCGAGATAGTCGGGAAAGGTTTCCCAGTTGAACGGCACGCCCTCGGTCATCACGACCTCGGGAATATCCTCCACGCCCTCCATCAGCTTGATCATCATCTTGCGATGTTCGGGCCGCGACGGGGCGAAGCCGACACCGCAATTGCCCATCACCACCGTGGTCACGCCATGGTCGGACGAGGGCGCCAGCCGGTTTTCCCAGGTGATCTGGCCGTCATAATGGGTGTGCACATCGACGAAGCCGGGCGTCACGATCTTGCCCGAGGCGTCGATTTCCTCGACAGCGTCGCCTTCGATCGTGCCGACCGCGGCGATGACGCCGTCCTTGACCGCGACGTCGGCGACGAACGGCTCGCCGCCGCTGCCGTCGTACACGGTTCCCCCGCGGATGATAAGATCATAGTCGGCCATGGCAAATCCTCTTCGATGTGCGGTTCCGCTAGGCGCGCCGACACCCGGTCGCGCGGCGGGCAGGACCTAGATGTGGTGCAAAGGCGGCGATGCGCCAGGTAAATGCAAGATCGGCCGGCGACATTTCAGATAGCCGATGAGTCTGCCGCCGGGCCGAAACGATCTCTTCCGGTCCCGAAGGACGGCGGGCCGCTCACGCCTCGCGCGGGGGATAGCGACCCATCAGCAGATAGATGCAGCCCGCCGCCATGAAGCTGGCCGTGATCACCAGCAGCGCGGCGTCATAATTGCCGATGCTGTCGAACGCGACGCCCAGCATCGACGCGCCCACCGCGCCGGAAAAGGCGATGAAGAAGACGGTCAGGCCATAGAGGGTGGAGAAGGAGCGGATGCCGAAATAGCGCGCCGTCCGCCGGGCCGGAGCCGATCGGCGGGGTGGCCTCTCGTGGCGTCGCGGCCATGCTGCCGGCGCGGTCCGTCATATCAGCCTCTCCTGTTCTTAAGCGGTAAGCCTGACAGTGGGGGAGGGGGCGGTCAATCGCCCGGGCCGGTCGATCATATGGGCGCTGCGCCGCCTTGCAACGCCGCCAGGATGGCTAGGCCCTCCATCGCCAGGCCCTGGTCCAGTTCGCGCGCCAGCCGCGCTCGCAGGTCGCGGGTCAAAAGAATGCGGGTATAGCGGTTCGCCACCACCGGGCGCGCGGCGATGGCGGTCGCCAGTTCACGCGCGCGGGGCATCAGCGCGGCAGGCGCCAGCACTTCACCCACAAGCCCCAGCGACAGCGCCTCGGCTGCGCCGACCTCTTGCCCGGTCATCAAGAAATAGCGGCCCCGGTTCGGCCCCAGTAGCATCGGCCAGATGGAATGCACGCCGTCGCCCGGCACGACGCCGGCCAGCGCGTGCGGCTTGTCGGCGAAGACGGCCGTGTCCGCCGCCAGCACGACATCGGCCAGCAGCGCGATCTCCGCATGGATGAAGGCCGGGCCGTTGACGGCGGCGATCACCGGTATCTCGATGGAAAGAAGGTTGTTGAGCAGCGCCCGTCCCTCCCGAAAGATGATGTCCCAGCTCGCCCCGCCCATTGGCGGCATGGCGCAGTCCATGTCGAATTCCGCGCAGAAGACGTCATCGGTCCCGGTGATGATGAGCACCCGTGCATCGACGTCGGCGGCGATGTCGGCGAAGGCGATGCCCAGCTCCTTGTGCAGCCCGCCCCACAGCGCCCACTTCGCCGCGCCGCCGCGATGATGGATGCGCAGGGTGACGATGCCGTCGGCCTTCACAATGTCGATATTTTCAAAGCTGCCCGCCATCTATCCTTCCCCACGTCTCTTTCCATGTTATGTAGCGCCCGCTCTATAATTCGCCAGACAAGAAAGGTCGAGAAGAGGATGACCAAGGTCAACGACGCGGTGCAGGAAACCATCGACCAGCTGGTGGCGGACGGCAAGGAAATCGGCATCCAGGTCAGCGCCTGGCTGGGGGAGGAACAGATCGTCGATTGCTGGTCGGGCCTAGCCGACGCCACCACCGGCCAGGCGGTCGATGCCGACACGCTGTTCAACGTCTATTCGGTGACAAAGGCGGTCAGCGCGACCGCGATGCACATGCAGGTCGAGCGGGGCCTGGTCGAATATGACGCGCCGGTCGCCACTTACTGGCCCGAATTCGCGGCGGCGGGGAAGGGCGACGTCACCGTGCGCCACGTTCTGTCGCATACGTCGGGCGTGCTGCGCATGCCGCCCGACGTGACGCCCGAACTGATGACCAACTGGGACTGGATGTGCCGCCGCATCGCCGAAATGGAAGGCGTCTATCCCGCCGGCAGCCGTTCGTCCTATCAGTCCATGACCTTCGGCTGGCTGATCGGGGAGGTGGTGCGCCGCACCGACCCCAAGCATCGCCCCTTCGGCCAGTTCGTCAAGGAAGAGATCGCCGATCCGATCGGGGCGACCGACCTGTGGCTCGGCATCCCCGACGACGCCGAGCCGCGCGTCGCCAAGCTGGACGCCGCCGCCGTCTATGTCGCGCCCGACAACAATATGATGCGCGAGGCGCAGCCGCTGATCGTCGACCTAATGCCCGATCCGTTCGAGCGGCCCTATGTCCGGCGCGCCTGCATCCCGGCGGTCGGCGGCATCTTCAACGCGCGCAGCAACGCGCGCTTCTGGGCGATGCTGGCCAATGGCGGTCAGTTCAACGGCGCGCGGCTGCTGTCCGAAGAGCGGGTGGCGACCTTTGCCGCGCCGCGCCCGCATTTTGACGATGCCGATCCGGTCTTCTTCGGCATGGTCGTGCCGATCGCCTGGTCTGGGTATTGGCTGGGCGGGGCGAAGAACCCGCCGGTTTCCGCGCCCCGCAGCATGAAGGCACTGTGCCATCCGGGCATGGGCGGGAATATCGGCTGGGCGGACCCGGACACGAAGCTGGCTGTGGGCATGTGCCACAACCGCATGTTTGACACGGTGGACATCAGCCAGGACAGCCGCACGATCATCGGCGACGTCATCCGGGCGCACATCTGATGGCCTACGACTATATCATCGTGGGCGGCGGATCGGCCGGTTGCGTGCTGGCCGATCGCCTGTCGGGGAATCCGGGCAACAGCGTGCTGTTGCTGGAGGCGGGACCGGCCGACGACAACCCCTTCATCCACATGCCGCGCGGCGCCGCCAAGCTCTACACCGATCCGCGCCATGTCTGGTATTTCCAGACCCAGGCGCATGACGACGTGCCGGCCGAAACCTGGATCCGGGGCAAGATGCTGGGCGGATCGTCCAGCGTCAACGGTATGATGTATTTCCGTGGCCAGGCGGAAGATTACGACGAATGGGAACGGCTGGGCGCCGCGGGCTGGGGCTGGAACCGGATCGGGCCCGCCTTTCGCGCGATCGAGGGGCATGAACTGGGCGGCGACGAGATGCGCGGGGGCGAGGGGCCGCTACATATCTCGGTCGAGCCGATGCACGATCCGCTGACCGAGGCCTTCATCGCGGCGGGCGAGCAGATGGACCTGCCGCGCGTCGCCGACCTCAACCGGTCGGGCCGCAACGGCGTGGGCTATACCAGCCGCACCATCTGGAAGGGCCGGCGGCAAAGTTCCGCGCAAGCGTTCCTCAAGCGCGCGAAGGGCCGGCCGAATCTGCGCATCGTGACCGGCGCGGTCGTGGACAAGGTTCTGTTCGACGGCCGCCGCGCCACTGGCGTGCGCGCCAGCGTCAATGGCGCGGCGCAGGATTATACAAGCGGGCGCGAGATCATCCTGAGCGCCGGCGCGCTGATGTCACCGCAGATCCTGCAGCGATCGGGCATCGGCGCGGCAAAGCATCTCCAGGCGCTGGGCATCCCGGTCGTGGCCGACAGCCCGGGCGTGGGCGAACATATGCTGGAGCATCGCCTGCTCTCGATGATCTATGACCTCACCGTCCCCTACAGCCAGAACCATGCGCTCACCGGCCTCAAGCTGGTGGGCAATGTGCTGCGCTATTATCTGACGCGCAGCGGGCCGATGGCGGCGGGCTATGGCAATGTCGGCGCTTTCGCCACGGTGCTGCCCGAGTCGGCGACCCCCGACATCGAAATCCTGCTATCGCCCGCCGTCGCCGCCCCTGACGCGAAGGGTAATATGGTCGCCGACCCAGCGCACAGCGTCACCCTGTTCGGTTATCCGCTGCGGTCCCGCTCGGAAGGATCGGTGCGGATCAGCGCCGCCGACCCGATGGCACCTGCGACCATCCGCGCGGGCTATCTGACCGACCCCTATGACTGCACCGTCACCGTGGCGATGCATCGCTATCTGCGCGAATGGATGGCCCGACCCGCCATCGCGCCGATGATCGCAGGCGAGCGCGAACCGACCCGCTCGCTCCATACCGACGATGAGATACTGGCGGCCTTCCGCCAGATCGGCCAGGCCGGCTATCATGCCTGTGGCACGTGCCGCATGGGTGATTTCGACGATGCGGTGCTCGATTCGAAGCTGCGGGTGAAGGGGGTCGATGGCCTGCGCGTCATGGATGGATCGATCATGCCTGCGATGGTATCGGCCAACACCAACGGACCGATCATGGCGTCCGCCTGGAACGCGGCCGACATCATCCTGGAGGGACGCAATCACTGACGATCTGAAAGAGCGGGCCGGCGGGGAAGGGAAGGACGCACAGGCGCGCAGGCGCCGGCGCTCGCGCGACGATGTGCAGCAGCGCATCCGCGACGCCGCGCGCCAGCTGTTCGCCGAGCACGGCTATGGCGGCACGACCACGCGCAACATCGCGCGGCTGGCCGATGTCAGCGAAACGCTGCTGTTCCGTTACTATGGTGACAAGGCGGGGCTGTTCAACGAGGTGGTGATCGCGCCGTTCCACGCGCTGATGGCCGCGTTCGTCAAACGCCATCCCGACCCGACCGCGCCCTATCCCAAGCAGGCGGAAACGCGGCGCTTCGCCCGGGCGGTCTATGAATTGTTCGAAGGCAATGAGGCGATGTTCCGCGCGCTGCTGACCGGCCCGGCGACCAGCGGAGAGGATGCCGCGCCCCAGCTGCGCGGGCTGGCACCCTTTTTCGACGAATCGGTCCGCCAGGTCCGCCAGCGCTACATGCGGGCGGGAATCGATCCGCCGTTCGACCTGTCGATCGGCGTGCGGCTGGGCTTTGGGATGATCGCGGCCAGCGTGCTGCTGCGCGAGGCGCTGTTCCCCGATGCGCCCGGGCGGGCCGCAATACTCGATGTGCTGGAGCAACTGATTGCCCAGACACTGGTCGGCCCGCCCGCCGATTGACAGCATCACGCGCCCCATTTATGTAGTAAATACTATATAAGAGAGGGTTGGGCAGATGGACAACGCCGTCAAGATCCAGGAGTATGACGATCCGAGCTATGACCCGTTCAGCGCGGACGACATCAATTTTGGCGATACACCCGACCCCTATCCGCTGATCGCGCAGTGGCGCGCGCAGGCGCCGGTGCTGGAAGGGGACTATCGGCCCAAGATGGGCCTGCAATCGGCGACCTATCCCGACCGCAAGAGCTTCACCGTCGTGGGATCGGACGAGGTGCTGACCGTCCTCACCGACACGGACCGCTTTTCCAACCATGGCTATCGCTTCAACATCGGGGAGACGTTTGGCCAGGGCAGCATCAGCGTCATGGACAATCCCGAACATGGCCGGTGGCGCAAGATCTTCCAGAAGATCTTCCTGCCGCAATATGTGAAGCTGTGGGGCGACACGATTGTCGATCCGGTGGTGAACGACCTGATGGCCGGCTTCGTCGGCACCGGCCGTGCCGACCTTATCGAACAGTTTACGCTGCTCTATCCGTTCGAGGTGATCTATCGCCAGCTCGACCTGCCGGCCGCCGACGTGCGCACCTTCCAGCGGCTGGCGATCGGCCAGACCGACTATATGCACATCGATAAGGCGATGGAGGCGTCGCGCAAGCTGGGCGACTATTTCACCGCGCTGGTGGTCGAGCGCCGCCGCAATCCCGGCGAGGATCTGGTCAGCCTGCTCGCCAACACCGAGGTTGATGGCGACTATCTGCCCGAACTGGTGCTGATTTCCTTCCTGCGTCAGCTGATGAACGCGGCGGGCGACACCACCTATCGCGGCACCAGCATCCTGCTGACCGCGCTGCTCGAAAATCCCGACCAGTTCGACGCGGTGCGCGCCGACCATAAGCTCATCCCGCTGGCGATCGAGGAAGCGCTGCGGTGGGACGGGCCGGTTGCAGTGCAGCTGCGCATGGCGAAGGAGGATGTGGTGCTGGGTGGGGTCGAGATTCCCGCCGGATCGCTGCTTGACGTGGTGGCGGGCGCGGCCAATCGCGACCCGGCGATCTTCCCCGACCCCGACAGGTTCGACCTCTTCCGCGACCGCAAGGCGCATTTCGCCTTCTCGCGCGGGCCGCATATCTGCGTGGGCCAGCATCTGGCGCGCGTCGAAATGACACGCGCGCTGATCGCGGTGATGGAGAATCTCCCGAACCTCCGCTTCGACCCGGACCAGCCGCGTCCGGAAATCCGCGGGTCGATGATGCGGGTGCCCCGGCATCTACATGTGCGCTTCGGCGACTGAACAATTCTTGCAAAAAAGGGGACCAGTTTCATGCCCAATCTGATGGTCACCACCCGCGATGGCGACGAACGCCAGATCGCCGCCGAAACCGGCCTGTCACTGATGGAGGCCATTCGCGACGCGGGCATGGACGAGATGCTGGCGCTGTGCGGCGGCTGCTGTTCTTGCGCCACCTGCCATGTGAAGGTCGATCCGGCCTTCGCCGGCCTGCTGCCGCCGATCAGCGAGGACGAAAGCGACCTGCTCGACAGTTCGGACCATCGCGACGCGACCTCACGCCTGTCCTGCCAGATCCCGCTGACGGCGGAGATGGACGGGCTGCGAGTCGCCATCGCGCCCGAGGACTGAAGCGGCCCGACGGGGAAGGGTGATGATGGCTCGCCGTCGCGGGCCGGCCATCGGATGGGTGAAATCTGGCCCGAACCAATGGCGGGCCGCCCGCCCGCTCCGCTATGATGCGTGCACTTGAGGGAGAGACAGATGAGCGCCGAAACGACGATCGCCCCACGCCCGGACCATGTGCCGGCCGAACTGGTGCGCGATTTCAACTTCTACGACATCCCCGGATCGGCCGAGGATGTGCAGGCGGCCTATGCCGCCGTCCAGGTCGCCAATCCCGACATCTTCTGGACGCCGCATAATGGCGGTCACTGGGTGGCGACGCGCGGCACCGACATCCTGGCGATGCAGCGCGACTATCAGCATTTTTCCCATCAGCACATTGTCTTGCCGCCGATGCCCGAAGGCACGCCGCGCCAGATTCCGCTGGAAATGGACCCGCCCGAACATGCTCGCTACCGCCGGCCGCTGATGCAGTCGCTGATGCCCGCCGTCGTGACCGAGCTGGAAAGCAAGGTGCGCAGCGTCGCGGTCGAGGCGATCGAGGCGGTGCTGCCCAACGGCGAATGCGAGTTCATCGAGGAATTCGCCAAGATCCTGCCGATCCACGTCTTCCTGGAATTGGTCGACCTGCCGATCGCCGACAAGCGGGCGCTGCTGCCCATCGCCGAGGAATCGGTGCGCGGCGCGACGGCCGAGATCCGCCTGCGCTCGCAGCAGCAGATGGGCGCTTATCTGATGCCCAAGATCATTGCGCGTCGCGAAAAGCCGGGCGAGGACTTGCTCAGCAAGCTCGTCAATGTCGATATCGGCGGCGAGCGCATCGGCGAGATGGAGGCGGTCAGCTATGCGACGCTGGTGCTGTTCGGTGGGCTGGATACCGTGGCGGGCATGATCGGGTTCATCGCCCGGTTCCTGGCGATGAACCCGGGTCACCGCCAGCAGTTGGTCGAGCGGCTGGACGACGACGCCTTCGTCAAGCATGCGATCGAGGAGATGATCCGCCGCCACGGCCTGGCCAACACGTCGCGCGTGATCGCCCAGGATTTCGAATATGGCGGCGTCCAGTTCCGTGCCGGCGATCGCATCCTGCCCGCCAATCTGTGGGTGGGCACCGACGAGCGGCTGAACAACAATCCGCTGGTGGTGGATTTCAACCGCGAAAAGCCGGTCCACGCCGCGTTCGGCAACGGCCCCCATGCCTGTCCCGGCGCGATCCTGGCGCGGCGGGAAATCCGCATCTTCCTGGAAGAATGGCTGAAGCGCATCCCCGATTTCCGGATCAAGCCAGGCACCAAGCCGCTGCTGGCGACCGGCCTGGTCAATGGCGTGCTGCGCATGGACCTGAGCTGGTGACGAGGAACGCGTAGGCAGGCCTAGCACTACTTTGGCATAACTGTGTGATGCGCAGTGGACAGGCACCCACCACAATGGGGGCAGTGGGTCGGCGGAGGTCGCGATAAATGGTCAAGGACGGCTTGGCGTACAGCCGGTAGGCTGGGTTGTGGCGGTGGGCCTGAGACTCTTTTTTTCCGGCCCGTCTGAGCGAGCCTTCGTGTTTGCAGGAAGGCATAGGCGATCATTGTCATGAGCGCATGGCGATGCAGCCACGTCCGCGAGCGGCCCTCGAAGTGATCAAGACCGAGTTCTTCCTTGAGTTGCTGATGCGCCCGCTCGCAGATCCAGCGCGCCTTGATGGCACCGGCAACATCCTTGATCGCCGCGTCTGCAGGGAGATTGGAGAGATAGTATTTTCGCTCGCCGTTGGAACGATGCTTGCCCACCAGCCAGGCTTCTTCACCCGGCATATGCTGTGCGCCGGCGTCGCGGACAGATTCGTCAAACCCTCAAGGGATCAACACTGCCTAGCTCCGCAATTACAGATCGCTCCCGTAGCTTCATCTCCACGCCTCCAACGCTGCCGTCAGGAGCACTGAATCATGCCTTCACGCGGAAATCAATTTGCAGGAAAACCGCCGCCACCCCAGCCAGATCCGGCAAAACCGAATACCTCAAAACG